>BNJS01001623.1_pt1 | contig 31514 bp, 42 predicted proteins | sample 8540461 | NCBI WGS metagenome assembly BNJS01 (sample SAMD00202454, study PRJDB9452) | human saliva metagenome | isolation source: human saliva | place: Japan | reverse complement strand
TGGCTTTTATGGTAGAATAAAAACAAAACTTTTAAAAGATTCAGGAGGGAAAAATGCAAAAATACGAATATTTGAGCAAAAGAAGATCCGCAAGTATTTGACATAATGCAAAAGGAGCTGGAAAGACAAAAAGAAATTTGGAGCTTATAGCATCTGAAAATATAGTAAGTGATGCGGTTATGGAAGCCATGGGTACTTGCTTTACAAACAAATATGCGGGAGGGATATCCTGCGAAACGCTATTATGGCGGATGTGAGCATATTGACGAATTGGAAAATTTGGCTATCGAAAGAGCCAAGAAGCTCTTCGGTGCAGAGCATGCAAATGTGCAGCCTCACTCAGGTTCGCAGGCGAATATGGGAGTGTATTTTGCAATGTTGAAACTTTCGGAGATACAGTACTGGGCATGGATTTATCGCAAAGGCGGACATTTAACACATGGATCTCCTGTAAATATTTCCGGAACTTATTTTAAATTTTTTGATTACGGTGTAGATGATGAAACCGAGCAGATTGATTACGAGGTATTTCGTCAAAGAGCGCTTGAGGTAAAACCTAAGATGATAGTAGCAGGTGCAAGCGCATATGCAAGAAAGATAGATTTTGCAAAAATGGCGGAGGTTGCAAAAGAGGTCGGAGCATATTTTATGGTTGATATGGCTCATATTGCAGGACTTGTTGCGGCGGGACTTCACCAAAATCCTTGCAGAATATGCGGATTTTGTAACAACGACGACTCACAAAACTTTAAGAGGACCAAGAGGTGGTCTGATTCTTTGTAAAAGCCAGAGTATGCTGCAAAAGATAGATAAGGCTATATTCCCAGAATTCAAGGCGGACCTCTTGAACATATAATCGCTTCAAAAGCGGTATGCTTCAGGAGGCATTGAAAAGACGATTTCAAGGAATACCAAAAAGCAAATTTTTGGCAAATGCGAAAACACTCATGCAAAAGGCTTGCAGGAAAGAGAGCTTTAAATTGGTTTCAGCGGTACCGACAACCACCTTATGCTTATCAGCTTGATAGGAAGCGATATGACAGGAAGGAAGCTGAAACCAAATTGGATTTGGCAAGAATTACGGTAAATAAGAATTCTATACCTAACGATCCGCAGAGTTTCTTCAAAAACATCCGGACTTCGTATCGGAACACCTGCCGTTACAACAAGAGGAATGAAGGAAGCGGAAATGGAGCTTATAGCGGAAGCTATACATTTTGGTGTTACACGAAGATAAGATAGAAGAAGCAAAAGAAAAATCGTAAAAGAGTTGACTGACAAGTTTCCAATTTACGAATAACATTTAAAAGAATTTTCACACATTTAAAATAGGCACTCGCGCAGGGTGCTTATTTTTGTTTTAAAAGCACCAAAAATATCAAATAAATTTATTTGCAAAAACAAATTTATGATAAAAATACTTGTAAAAAAATTCTTAGGCTGTGATAGAATAAACTATTGTGAATAGATTGAAGTTCCAATTTAAACGGAGGCATAGATGAATATAATTTTAGATGGCATGGGAGGAGATAACGCTCCTTTGGAGATAGTAAAGGGTGCGGTTGAGGCATCTGAGCTTATCAAGGAAAAGATTACAATTGTCGGAGATGAAAAGCTCATATTAGCGGAGCTTTCAAAATACAATTACGACGAAACGAAAATTTCGGTAGCGCATGCGGAAGATGTGATAGAAAATACAGATTCGCCTGTAAAAGCAATACGTACAAAAAAGAATTCGTCCATGGTAGTAGGCATGGAGATGCTCAGAAACGGTGAAGGAGATTTGTTTGTATCGGCGGGAAACAGCGGAGCATTGCTTGCAGGAAGTCTTTTTATAATAGGCAGGGTACAAGGCATTGATAGACCTGCACTTGCTATGATTTATCCTATAATGGGTGCGCAGCCTTCATTGCTTTTGGATGCAGGCGCAAATGCGGAATGTAAGCCTGAAAATCTTTTGGAATTTGCTACAATGGGAAGCATTTATTTAGAGAAGGTTTTGGGAAGGGAAAACCCGAGCATAGGGCTTGTAAATGTCGGTGCTGAGGAAACAAAAGGAACTACAGTTTGTAAGGCGGCATATGAATGCTTGCAAAAAGTAAACTGAATTTCATAGGAAATGTAGAAGCAAGAGATATTCCTTTTGCCGCAAGCGATGTGTTGGTTTGCGACGGCTTTGTAGGTAATGTTGTTTTAAAACTTACGGAAGGTATGGCGCTGTCGCTGTTAACTCAGGTGAAGAAAAAATTCACCGAAGGACTGAAGGCTAAGGTTGGAGCGGCGTTACTATACGATAAGATGAAGGTGCTGAAAAACGAGTTTGATTACTCCGAATACGGGGGCGCGCCTATACTTGGGGTGAAAAAACCGATTGTAAAGATGCACGGTTCATCCAATGCAAATGCTGTAAAAAATTCAATTATTAAAGGCATATTCTTCGCAGAGAAGAATGTGGTTCAAACGATTGCGGATTCTGTACTTGAGCTGGAGGAAATAAGTATAAGTGAGTAATGAAAACCTCGAAAAAAATATAGGATATAGCTTCAAATCCGATGAGCTTTTGGAAAACGCATTGATACATTCTTCGTACGCAGGTGAGGTGCTAACCGTTCAAAGTAACGAAAGGCTGGAATTTTTGGGCGATGCGGTTTTGGAAACTATTATAAGCGAAGAGTTGTATCTAAAATTTCCGGATTTGCCGGAGGGTAGGCTTTCTGTAATGAGAGCGTATATAGTTTGTGAGAAGAGTTTAGCGGAGCTTGCGACGCGCATTCAACTCGGAGAATATCTAAAGTTTGGGTTGGGTGAAAAAAAAGCCGGCGGAAAGCGGAAAAATTCTATATTGGCAGATGCGGTAGAGGCACTTATAGGTGCAATATTTTTGGATTCGGGCTACGAAACGGTTAAATCTGTAGTTCTTAAGCTGCTTGAATTTAAAATTAAGGAAGCATCGTGCGATGAGGTTTTTGAAGATTACAAATCGAGATTGCAAGTGCAGGTTCAAAAAAATGGAAATGCAACTATTGAGTATGTATTAGAGGGTTTCAGCGGGAAGCCTAATAGCAGAGAATTTCGTGTATCTTTGTTTGTTAACGGCAAGAAAATGGCAGAAGGCACAGGGCAAAAGAAAAAACAGGCAGAACAAGCGGCTGCGAAGTCCGCACTGGAAAGGATATTGTAAGATGTATTTCAAGCGTATAGATATTTGCGGCTTTAAGTCGTTTGCAGAACCGGTTTCTATAGATTTGAGCAAGGGCATAACTTGTATCGTTAGGACGAAATGGAAGCGGTAAAAGTAATGTATCGGATGCGATAAGATGGGTTCTTAGCGGAAAGTCCGAAAGTTTTGCGTGGAGGCAAGATGGAAGGCGTCATCTTTTCAGGTACGGCAAAGCGTCGTTCCAAAGGAATGGCGGAAGTGGTGCTTGTTATTGATAACACCAGCAAGATATTGCCGATAGATTACAGTGAAGTTGCCATTACAAGAAGAGCCTTTCGTTCGGGAGAGGGCGAGGTATTATATAAATTCAATCAGTGCGAGGCAGGATATAAGAGAGCTGATAATGGACACCGGAATAGGTGTTGACGGATATTCTTTTGATAGGTCAAGGAAAAGATTGCGGATATCGTAAGCAACAGGTTGAAAGCAGAAGAGAAATATTTGAAGAAGCGGCAGGAATAGTAAAGTATAGAAGCAAGAAAGCAGAAGCGGAAAAAAAGCTGGAAAATACAGCTGTAAACTTAAGCCGTGTAAACGACATTATTGCAGAAATATCAGGCAGGATAGATTCGCAAAAGTGAAAGCGACATTGCCATAGGAATATTTAAAGTTGAACGACGAGATATAAGAAGGTCGAAGTAAATGTAATATTAAAGAATATAGAAGATATAGAGCTGAAAAATGAATATTTGAAGACGACCTCGTCGATTTAAATGTAAAATTAGAAGAAATTACTGAAAGACAGGCGACAATTAAAGAGGAGCTTGCACAAGGGCAAGAAGAACAGGTGCAACGGAAGCGTTGCTGGAAGAGGCAAGGACCAAGAAAAAGTGCAGCTTGTTGAAGAAATCAACAGGCATGAACAGCGACGATATTGTCAGAAAAAGAAAAAGCTGAATTTGATTTGAAGAGCAGGAAGCAAGACTTAAGCAGGAAATGCTGCAATTAAATGAAAAACTGACTCAAAGTAGCACTCAGATTAAGCAATTTGACGTGGAAATTGATTTAATCGAGGGATGAAATTACTATTTGTCAAGATCAGATTGAAAAAGCAGACAGAGCTTGAGAAGTTTATATCGCACATTGAGAACGCTCACACAAAGCAATAGAAAATAAAAAGAAAGGCTATTTGAGGCTTCATTCAAATCTTGCGAAACAAAAGCGGAAGTACGGATTACAAAATTTGTTGAAACGCTGGAAAAGATCAGCTTGCTGAAGAAGAAAAGAATACGAAGCGATAGATAAAGAAAGGGCAGCTGCAAGAATTAAGAACAGCTATAGAGCAAAAAGTCGGAAGATAAGAAAGCTATTGAAAAAGAAGTTGAAAAAGCAAAACGAGGTAAACTCAGATGCATGATTACGTTTAAAGAAAAATAGCAGATGAATTACAAAAAAACAAATACGATTTTGCCAATTTATCGGGAAGAAAGCGAACTATCGAGGAGCTTGAGAGCAATTACGACGGATATAGCTATGCGGTTAAATATGTTATGAAAAGAGACTTTGCGGGCGTACGCGAGTACTTGCAGACTTTGATGAGTACCTCAGGGGTTTGAACTTGCGATAGAAACGGCTCTCGGTGCGGCGCTCCAAAAATATAGTTTGTGAGTGATCGATCGCGTAGCCAGAAATATTATCGAAACCGAAGCGTGAAAAAGCGGGGGCGATTGACATTCTTACCTTTGTCGTCAATGCGTGGAGAAGTTTCGGGAATTTCCTCCGAGATTTCATCTTCGAGCGGCTTCAAAGGAATAGCGTGCAACTGCATAGAATTTGACGAAAAGTATAAGGGAATTGTTCAATATTTGCTCGGAAAAGTGGTAATTGTAGACAATTTACAAAACGCGATAGCTAATACAAAAAGGAGAGTAACTTTTAGAATAGTAACGCTCGAAGGCGATGTAATCAATACAGGCGGAGCTATTACAGGCGGAGCATACAAAAATAAAACCGCAAATATCTTTGAACGAAAAGCGGAAATAGCTGAACTATCGGACAAATTGGAATTACTGGAAGAAAAGAATAAAAACTGCAAGAAGAAAATGACATAGCTTCGCAAAAGCAGACGGAAACGCTGTACAATTTGGAGGAGCTTGATTCAGTAGCGCAACTCAATGCTTTGAAATTCAAAATTTATTTAAACAAAAATCTGACGAATTGCAAACCTTAAACGCGGCTGCGCAAAAAGACAAACTGAGCTTAAGGCTATTTTCGAGGAGGAAAAGTCGACTAAGGTGTATTCGAAGAACTTATTTTTCAAAAATGAGGGCGATATCCGAGGCAAATTGAAGAATTAAAGCGTGAGCTTGAAAGTGATATGACTGTTTGCAAGAATCAAGGACCTGAGAAAGAAGGAGTTGAGAAACTTGCGGAAATGAAAGTGAAGTTTTCGAGATTCAAAAACAGAAAGATACAAAAGAATTTCAGGCTGGTGAGATAAAAACAAATAAAACAATTTGAAGAAAGCATCGAAAGAGCGAAGAACGAGTTTACAGAAAGTAAAAAGCGATATAGAGGAGTTAAATTCTCAAAGTCAAGATTATAGAAAACTTCAGGAAAAACAAAAAGAAAGAGAAGTACTCGAAGGATATATAAACGAGATAAGCGAAAAACGATCGCAACTGTTTGAATTAGGGAAAAACAAGGCAAGAGCCGCGGATGAGCTTGCTGAGCAGAAAAACAGCGTTGCAGATAGCAAATATGGACTTGAGATTAAACTGGCGAAAAGCGAATCCGCACTTGAAAATTTTAAAAATAAATTGTGGGATGAGTTTGAAATTTCCTATATTCAAGCGTCGTCGTTCAGGTCGGAAGAAATCAATTTTGCCGATGCGCAGAAGCAGGCAAGGATTTTGAAATCTCAAATAAAAGAGCTTGGAAGTGTAAATATCGGAGCGATAAAAAGAATACGAAGAAGTTGAAAGACGATACGAATTTCTCCAAAATCAAAAGCGATATACAAGAAGCAATGCAGGGCTTTAGGGACAATTATAGAAGATATGGACACAACTATTAAGGTTCGATTCAAAGACAGCTTTGATGCGATTGCACAAAATTTTGAAATTGTTTTCAAGGAACTGTTCGGCGGTGGAAGTGCAATGCTCGAAATGGACAATCCGCAAAATCCGCTTGAGAGCGCGATAGAGATAATAGCAGCAGCCACCGGTAAAAAACTGCAAAACATAAATCTCCTATCCGGCGGAGAAAAACTATGACAGCAATAGCGCTTATGTTCGCGGTGCTAAAGCAAAGCCCTACTCCGTTTTGTGTATACTGGACGAGGGTTGAAGCAGCACTCGATGACGGTAATGTTGAAAAAGTTTGCGGAGTATTTGAGAAAATTTGAAAAATTCAATTTGCACTCATTACACACCAGAAGGTTACTATGGAGCACGCAGATGTGCTCTATGGAATAACGATGCCTGAGCAGGGAGTATCGAGATTGTTGTCGCTCAAATTGGAAAAGGCAGTCTGAAAAGGAGAGAGATAAATGATATTTGAAAATAAGAAAAAGACATTTTTCGGCAAGCTGTCAGAAAAAACTTTCGGAAAGTATTTTTGGGAAGAAAAGTTGATGAAAGAGTTGCTTGAGGAACTGGAAGAAGTTCTGATTACTTCCGATATCGGTATGCAAACCACCATGAAGATAACGGAAAAATTGAGAGAAGATGTCAGAAAAAACGGATTAAATACCGAAGCCGAAGTTAAAGAAAGAATCGCGGAAATAGTATTTGAAATTTTGGACAAAGGTGAAAGACATGACCTTTCGAGCGAGCGCCCTCTTGTAATATTGCTGCTTGGAATCAACGGAGGCGGCAAGACTACAAGTGCGGGAAAACTTGCAGCAATTCTCAAAAAACAGGGAAACAGCGTATTACTTGCGGCTGCGGATACGTTCAGAGCGGCAGCAGGAGAACAACTGGAAATCTGGGGTAAAGCGTGTCGATGTAAGCGTCGTCAAGCACAAGAGAGGAGCAGATCAGAGTGCGGTGATATATGATGCACTACAATCAGCAAAAGCGAAAAATATAGATGTTGTCATATGTGATACTGCAGGCAGGCTTCAAAATAAGAAAAACCTGATGGCGGAGCTTGAAAAGATGAATAGGATTATCGATAGAGAGTTTCCGAATTCTGCTAGAGAAAGCGTTGCTGGTTCTCGATGCAACAACAGGTAAAAATGCAATTTCACAAGCTAAGGAATTTGGAAATGTTGCAGGTATTACAGGTATAATTTTAACGAAAATTGACGGAACGGCAAAAGGCGGTATTACGATAACGATAGCTGATGAATTTGATTTGCCGGTGAAATTTGTAGGTGTAGGAGAGGGAATTGACGATTTGCTAAAGTTTGATCCTAAGGAGTTTGCAGGGGGGCTGTTTAATGAGTAAGCCGTTAGTAGCTGTTGTAGGCAGACCGAATGTTGGAAAATCTACATTTTTTAATGTCGTAGTCGGACGCAGGGTTTCAATAGTGGAGGATACACCCGGTGTAACGCGCGATAGAATATACGCAGAAGCGGAGTGGTGTGGCAGAAATTTTGCGATGATAGATACAGGCGGTATTGAACCGAGTACGGCAGATGTTATACTTTCGCAAATGCGTCAGCAAGCGCAGATAGCTATGGACACTTCTGATGTAATATTGTTCATGGTAGACGGAAAAGAAGGAATGACTACTGCGGATGCAGAAGTTGCAAATATGCTAAGAAGAACGGGGAAGCCTGTAATCGTAGTTGTTAATAAAATTGACAATCCCAACAAAATGGAAGATTCCGTATACGATTTTTATGAATTCGGACTTGGGAGCGTCTTTGCTATTTCAGCCGCAAATATGCTTGGGAATCGGTGATTTACTTGATGAACTTGTATCGAATTTCCCGTTTGGTACAAACGAGGAAGATGAAAATACCAAAATAGCTGTAATCGGAAAGCCAAATGTAGGAAAATCATCAATCATAAATAAGCTGGTAGGTGAAAATAGGGTAATAGTTTCGGATATTGCAGGAACAACCAGAGATTCGATAGATACTCCGTTTAAGTGGAACGGAGAGATGTTTACTTTGATAGATACTGCAGGAATAAGGCGCAAAAACAAAGTAAAAGAAGATATCGAGAAGTTTAGTGTAATAAGAGCTATTGCGGCGATTGAACGCTGTGATGTCTGTATCCTGATGATAGATGCAAAAGAAGGTGTTACGGAGCAGGATAAGAAGATAGCGGGAATTGCACATGAAGCGGGTAAAGGACTTATGGTTGTAGTAAACAAATGGGATTTGATAGAAAAAGACAATCATACGATGTCGGATTTTGAAAAAGATATTCAAAAAGAATTGCCGTTTATGAGTTACGCACCTATATTGTTCGTATCGGTACTTACAGGGCAGAGAATCTCAAAGGTAATGGAAGAAGCAAAAACTATTGCTGAAACCCGCGCAATGCGCATTTCTACAAGTCAGCTAAATGCTCTAATAGCAGATGCAATGATGATGCAACCGCCTCCATCGGATAAGGGAAAGCACCTGAAAATTTATTATGCTACTCAAGTAGCTGTAAAACCTCCGCTGTTCTCGTTCCAAATAAACAAAAGAGATTTGATGCATTTTTCATATGCCCGATATCTTGAAAATAAAATTAGGAGTGTATACGGTTTTAGAGGAACATCAATCAAGTTTGTATTCAGAGAAAAGGGAGAAAAAGCAGAGGAGTAATATGGAGATAAAAAGTTTACAGATAACTGTTTTCGGTATACTGATTCTCGCTTCATATTTGGCAGGAAATATATCTCCGGCTATTTTGATAGGCAAGTTGCACAATCAAGATATCAGAAAAACGGGAAGCGGAAATGCGGGTACAACCAATGTGCTTAGAACTTTTGGAAAAAAAGCGGCAGCTATCACTATGATTGTGGATATATTAAAAGGTGTCATTCCGGTGTTGCTGGCAAGATACATAGCGGCGGAATTATTGAGTATATATTTTGCAAACCAACTAGCACTCTGGGCTGGAGTTTTCGCTATATGCGGTCATGTGTGCCCGTATTTTTCGGATTTAAAGGGGGCAAAGGTGTAGCCACAACTTTTGGAGTTTTGATTACGGCGGTGCCGTTTTTAGGATTGTGTGAACTTGCGATAATGGTTGTTACGGTCGCCATCACGAGAATGGTATCTCTGGGGGCGGTGCTTGGCGCATTAGCATTTCCGTTATTGGTAAGTAAATTTGCACCGATGTATTTGCCACAGGCACTGTGCCTTGCACTTATCGTGTTGTACAAGCACAATGAAAATATAGGAAGAATAGTAAGAGGCGAAGAAAAATAAAAATTAGCTTTAAAAAAATAATTTGAAATTGATTGGAGAAAAAATGGAATCAAAGAATATAGCAGTCATTGGAGCAGGAAGCTGGGGTACGGCAATTGCGATTTTACTTTCAAGCAAAGGCTATAACGTGCGACTTTGGGATGTTGACTCGAAACGCGCTGAAAAACTTATAGCAGAAAGAGAAAACAAACAGTATTTGCCTAATATCAAATTCCCGAATACGCTGCATCCGATAATGTGAGATTGAGGAGGTGCTGGCAGGTGCGGAGCTTGCAATATTTGCTGCTCCCGCCCAACAGTTTAGAGTGGCGCTTGATAATGCGCTTCCGCACATAGAAAAGGATACAAAAATCGTAAACTTGGCAAAAGGTCTTGAACAGCACACATTGCTTAGAATGTCGGAAATAGCTATATCAAAAAGTGCCACAGGAGAATTATGCGGTTCTTTCAGGACCGTCTCATGCTGAAGAAGTAGGTTTGCAAAACCGACTACCGTTGTTGTAGCATCGAAGAGCAAGGAAACTGCAGAGTATGTGCAGGATGTATTTTTGCAGAGAAATTTCAGGCATACACATCGCAAGATGTAATAGGTGTTGAACTTGGAGGTGCTCTTAAAAATATAATCGCACTCGGAGCAGGAATTTCTGACAGCATGGATTTTTGGAGATAACGCAAAAGCTGCACTTATGACCAGAGGAATTGCCGAAATTTCAAGACTTGGAGTTGCAATGGGTGCAGATGTACATACTTTTTCGGGCCTTAGCGGTGTAGGAGATTTGATAGTTACATGTACGAGTATGCATTCCAGAAATCGCAGGTGCGGTATAGCAATCGGCGAAGGAAAAGGTGTGCAGGAAGCGGTAGATAGCGTAGGAATGGTAGTGGAAGGCATGTATACTGCCGAGGCTGCGTACGAGCTCGCTAAAAAATACGATGTAGAGATGCCGATAGTTGAAGGAATTTACGAAATTATAAGCAACAACGCATCGCCGAAGGAGATAGTAAAACAATTGATGCTTAGAGATAAAAAAATGGAGAAAACACATTGAAGCCAAGTAAATATTTCATAAAAACCTTTGGTTGCCAAATGAACGAACACGATTCTGAGAATATTGCAGGGATGCTTGAGGAACTCGGATTTTCGGCAACTGACAGCTTTGCTAAGGCGGATATTGCAATTATAAATACGTGCAGCATCCGCGAAAATGCGGACAAGCGGTTTTTCGGAACGTTGGGACAGCTCAAAAATCGAAGGTTAAAAGACGATGATTTTACGGTATGTGTTTGCGGCTGTATGGTGCAGCAGGATCATGTAATCGATCAAATTAAAGACAAAGTATCCATGGATCGACTTAGTTTTCGGCACACATAATATCCACAAATTTCCACAGCTTATTTCGGAAGTGTTAAACCGCAATTCAAGGATAATAGATGTTTGGGACGAGCCTAATGAAATAGTTGAAGGAATATCCGGAAAGAGATTGTATCCTTTCAAGGCTCTTGTTAATGTAATGTACGGATGCAACAACTTTCTGTACATACTGCATTGTACCTTACACGAGGAGCAGGGAACGCAGCAGACGACCTGAGGATATCATATCGGAGGTGCAGGAGCTTGTAAAAGACGGGGTGAAGGAAATCGTTCTTTTGGGACAAAATGTTAATTCATACGGAAAAAGCGGATTTAAAAATTCATATTGCATCGAAAACGAGGACGATACGGATTTTGCAGGATTGATATATAAATTGAACGAAATAGAGGGCCTTGAAAGAATCCGATTTATGACTTCGCATCCAAAAGATTTGTCGGACAAGCTGATTTTGGCGTTTAGGGACTGCGAAAAACTGTGCAATTCTCTTCATTTGCCTGTTCAATCAGGTAGCGACAGAGTGCTTTTCGCTATGCGAAGAAAATATAGCAGAAAGGATTATCTTGAGCTTGTAAAAAAACTTAGAGATGCCGTGCCTGATATTGCGATTACGACAGACATAATAGTAGGATTTCCGGGTGAAACGGAAGAAGACTTTGAAGATACGATGAGTCTTGTTTCCGAGGTTAGATACGATTCGGCATTTACATTTATGTATTCACCTAGAAAGGGAACACCTGCGGAAAAGTTTGAAAATCAAGTCGCAGATGATGTTAAACACGATAGATTCAATAGGCTTTTGGAGCTTGTAAATACAATTTCCGGCGAAATAAATAAAACATACGAAGGAAGAGTTGTGGATGTTTTGGTTGAAGGCAACAGTAAGGTTGCGCATGGAGAAACAAAAATCCATGGCAGGAAGGACACAAAGCGGTAAACTTGTAAATTTTGAAGCAGCAGACGACGGACTGATAGGGAAAATTGTTAAGGTAAAAATTGTCGAAGGAAAGCAATTTAATTTAAAGGGAGAAATCCTTGATAGGAGGATATAAGTTATATGAAAGAAAGAGAAAGATTCGGTTCAAGGCTAGGATTCATTTTGGTATCCGCCGGATGCGCCATAGGGTTAGGTAATGTTTGGAAGTTCCCGTATATAACGGGACAATACGGTGGTGCGGCGTTCATACTCATATATTTGGTATTCCTATTGCTACTCGGATTGCCTATAATAGTAATGGAGTTTTCGGTAGGACGCGCCAGCCAACGGAGTGCGGTAGCATCATTTAAACTTTTGCAGCCGAAAGGGACAAAGTGGTATTTGTTCGGATATATTGCAATGGCTGGAAATTATTTGCTGATGATGTTTTATACCATGGTTTGCGGATGGATGGAGTATTACTGTTTTAAATCATTTCGAGGCGACTTTGTAAATCAAAATACAGAACAAATTGCGAGCGATTTTGGAAGTTTACTTGCATCGCCGGTAACGATGATTATATGGATGATAATAACTGTAATAGTTGCGTTTATAATATGCTCTATGGGTTTGAAAAACGGAGTGGAAAAGATAACAAAGATTATGATGTTTTCGCTTCTGCTCCTCATGCTGGTGCTTGCGGTACATTCGGCTACGCTAAAAGGTGCAGGTGCAGGAATAGAATTTTATTTGAAGCCTGATTTTGATAAGATAAAAGAAGCAGGCGTTGGAAATGTCGTGTTTGCAGCCATGGCACAAGCGTTTTTTACATTGTCGATAGGTATAGGCGCGATGGCTATATTCGGAAGCTATATAGATAAAGCAAGATCACTTACAGGCGAAGCGCTCAGCATCACTTTACTTGATACTATAGTAGCGCTTCTTGCCGGATTTATAATAATCCCTGCATGCTTTGCATTCGGCGTTCATCTGGATGCGGGCCCGTCGTTAATATTCATTACATTGCCGAATATATTTAACAATATGGCATTTGGACAAATTTGGGGAGGAGCATTCTTCCTGTTTATGTCATTTGCAGCATTGACTACTGTTGTGGCAGTATTTGAGAATATTGTTTCGTATGCTATTGACTTATTCGGATGGGAAAGAAAGAAAGCGGTGGCGGTAAATATAATTTTGCTTATAATATTGTCTCTTCCTGCTATATTGGGATTCAATGTACTTAGCGATATTCAGCCGCTCGGAGAAGGTTCTAATATTATGGACTTGGAAGATTTCATAGTTTCAAATCACATACTACCGCTAGGTTCACTCGTATATCTGATGTTTTGTACTTATGAAAACGGTTGGGGTTGGGAAAACTTCCTTGCTGAAGCCAACGAGGGTGAAGGCATAAAGTTCCCGACAGCAGTTAGATTTTATATTTCATATATATTGCCGATAGTGGTGCTGGTGATATTCTTCAAAGGCTACTGGGATAAAATTCCATACATTTTCTTCAATGGGAATATCGTTTGCTGTAGTTTTGGGACTTTCGTACATAGTATTTTCACGAAGTAAAAATGTAGAGTGATAACGGCTAGAAAAAATGTGTTAAGTCTAAAAATAGTTGTTGACAAAGGGAAAGTATAGTTGTATACTATAATAGTTGTGTAAGACATTAAATTAAATTTGTAGAATCGCTTCGATTCATATATAAATAATTAAAAAGGAGGTGTAGAGAATGGCAGTTCCAAAGAGGAAAAACATCGAAAGCAAGAGAGATAAGAAGATCACCAAATATGAAGAAGGCATTGCCTGGACTTTCAATTTGTCCTCAGTGCCACGAGCCTAAACTTCCACATAGAGTTTGCCCAAATTGCAACTACTACGATGGTAAGGAAATAGTTGCTTCTGAGGCATAATAGAAGCTATAACACGAAATTAGGAAAATGAAGGCACCGAAGGTTATTCGGTGCTTTTTATATTTTTATAATATAAAGATAAAAATCCCAACCGTATTCAGGTTGGGATTTTTAATCTAATTTTTAAGCTCTGCAACGGAGCAGAATTCTGCCACCTCGATTTATCATAGTTGCAGGGAGTTTCGGATTTAGCTGCATTACAGGGCCGTTACCAAGTAAGCCGCCAAAATCCAGTTCCTCGCCGTCGGTAAGTCCGATAGCCGGAATCAGTCTCAACTGCAGTTGTTTTTGAATTTACCATTCCACTGCGGCTTCGTCTGCTATTATCGCTGAGATTACTTCGCTTGTTGTATCTCCCGGAACGACAATCATATCGAGTCCGACTGAACAAACGGCTGTCATTGCTTCAAGTTTTTCAATGGTAAGCGAACCTGAGCGAGCAGCATCTATCATACCGGCATCTTCAGTTACAGGAATAAATGCTCCGGAAAGACCGCCGACAGCGGAAGATGCCATTACACCGCCCTTTTTAACCGCATCGTTAAGCATTGCGAGTGCTGCTGTAGTTCCGTGAGCACCGCATTGTTCAAGACCGATCTCTTCAAGTATATGTGCCACTGAGTCGCCGACAGCAGGTGTAGGGGCGAGAGATAAGTCGATAATACCGAACGGCACACCCAGTCTTTTGGAAGCCTCAGAACCTACGAGCTGTCCCATACGAGTGATTTTAAATGCCGTCTTTTTGATTACATCTGCAATTTCTGAAAGGCTTGCATCTTTCGGCATTTTTGCAAGTGCACTGCGAACTACACCGGGCCTGATACGCCGACATTTATCACGCAGTCAGCTTCACCGACACCGTGGAAAGCGCCTGCCATGAAAGGGTTGTCCTCGGGTGCATTGCAAAAAACAACGAGTTTTGCCGCACCGATACACTGACGATCTGCGGTGTTTTCAGCCGCTTTTCGTACGATTTGTCCCATTATTTTTACTGCGTCCATATTGATACCGGCTTTGGTGGAGCCGACATTCACAGATGAACATACAAAATCTGTAACTGCAAGTGCTTTCCCGGTATGGAGTTTATTAAATCCAAATCTCGTGAAAAGCCTTTATGAACAAGTGCGGAGTATCCGCCGATAAAGTTCACTCCGATTTTTCGCAACTTTGTCAAGCGTTAGGGCGTATTTAACAGGATCTCCGCGGAAACACCCAGTAACATAGAAATCGGTGTAACGGAAATTCTTTTTGTTTACAATAGGAATATCGTATTTCTTCTCAATTTCTTCTCCGGTCTTAACTAAATCTTTGGCATATCTATAAATTTTATCTTCTATTTTTGCATGACTTGTCAATATCCGCATCCGCGCAATCGAGGAGAGAAATCTCCCATAGTGATAGTACGAATATCGAGATTTTCGTCCTCTATCATTCGAATGGTTTCGAATATATCATTAGTATTTATCACTGCTTCCTCCTAAATTCTGTGCATAGAATTAAATATATCCTCGTGCATTACATGTATTGTCATTTCGCTAAGAGTGGTTGTCAAATCCTTTCTAAGCTCATCCAAATCGCACGTAAGCTCGGAAATTTCAACAATCATAATCATAGCAAAGTAACCTTGTAAAACGGTTTGTGAAACCTCTATAACGTTTTCGTTTGCATTTGCACAAATACTGCTTGTTTTGGCGAGTATACCGACCATGTCTTTACCAACAACTGATATAACAGCTCTCATATTATTCCTCCCAGAAATACTCTAAATATCCTTATATTCTACCACATTATATACATAATCCGCAAGAGCGTTATTTAAAGAAAAGCGAATTGAAATGGCAGAGGTATTTCTCCTTGAAATAAGTCTTATTTACACCGCAATTTCCTATCATATTTGAAAACGAAAAAGAATTTGATTCAAAATGAAATTTATTAAAATGAAGAGTCGGATAATTTTAAAAAGCAGTTGTTTTTCCAATGCTTCTTTCGCAATTTCTCCCTCGACGAGTTGTCTGAACGCGGGGTGGTAGCTGCCGATAGCATTATCCTGACAAATTAAATCAGTACTTTTTAAGTCCGACTCTCATAATTTTGATATCGGCGGCGGCAAAGTATCTTGTACATTTCTTTTGGTAATGTCAACAGCTTCGGCTTCAGGTATAGGGTGGTATATACCTTTTTGGTACATTTCAAAAAGCTCGGTATCATCTAGGACTAAAGTGAGGGTACAGTCTGCACAGTTGAGGCTTTAGTGTTGCTGCTTTTCTGCGCAGATTTTTATACATTTTTCTTTGTTGTCGCACGGCAGTCCAATCATAAGTTGTATACCGAGAGTAAAACCGTATTCTTTAATAAGATTACAGGCATTGTAAATATCTTCGACGCTATGCCCTCGTTTTGAAGCGATTAGAACATCACGGTCAAAGGATTGGACACCGAGTTCAATCACGGAAACTTCAAATTTTTGAGATTTTCAAGAATTTCTCTATTTATGTAGTCGGGCCTTGTAGACATATGAATTTTATCTATTTTTCTGTTTTGCTTGAATTTAAGCGCTTCGGAAAGGTAAGCGCTTTGAGTTTCAATAGGGAGTCCTGTAAAACTTCCTCCGAAAAATGCAAGCTCTACGGTTTTGGTTATATTTCTGTCTATCGTAGATAAATAAGTTTCTATTGTATTTTTAATTGCGCACGGAGGCGTTGCGTCGGCTTAGCGGTGATTTTTGATTGCAAAACACGCAGTCGTTTTGGCAGCCTTCGTGCGGTATGAATATTGGTATAATTGCATGAGTTTTCAAGGGTTTCTCCTCTATGACAGAACCGATATCGGTAAGCGGAAAATTCGGGGAAAATATTTTATTTCAAGACCTGAAGTTTTTCACAAAAGTCGCAAATATCGTTAAAATTAGGATGTGCGCAAAGGTTGCCGTGAAAGACAAAGAAATTGCCGACTTTCCTGATGCACCGCCGATAAAAACCATACGGAAATTTTGGAAGCTCTACATATTTAGGTTCAATTAAAAAGTAAATTTATATCAGGTGCATATGATTTTAACGCATCAAATATCCCTCTGTCAGATGTAATAGCGTGTTTTTCATCCAAAACAGCGATGTTGCATTTAGTATATCCCTGCTTGACATTTACCTTTATCAAATTCAGCTCGTCTATTTTCTGCATAAGGTCGAAAGCTGTGTGCTGCAAGTTGTGTACGAAGTATTTGCCAATGCGCACGGCATTATATCCGATATCAAAAGGATAGGGGATGCGGGAGAATGTAAAGCGTGGTAAACAAAAAGAACCGTCATGCGCAAGTGAGCACATATAAATGTCGGCGTGCGTACGAATAGGTTCTTCTACATTTTTATTACCGTGTATTAAGTTGAGATGACAGTTTTGCTGCGTCAGCCAAGTTAGAAGCAAGGGGTGTGCATTTTCTGATAAGTGAATTGTTTTCATATTATTTTCTTAATTTCTCAATAGCTTCTTTGAAGTCGCAAGGCGGCTCGCATGTGAGCTCCAAGGATTTGTGTGTTATAGGATGTAGGAAGCTAAGACCTACGGCATGTAATGCCTGTCTTTTTATAATTTCGGGTTCTGCGCAAGCGTAGAGTTCGTCAGAAAGAAGCGGATACCCGATATGCGACATATGTACTCTAATTTGGTGAGTCCTGCCTGTTTCGAGTAAGAGCTTTACAAGAGTATGTTTTTCGAACCGTTCGAGCACTTCATAATGAGTTACGGACGGGGCACCGGTTTCCATTACAGCTCGTTTTACCGAGTCGGGATCCGGTCGTCCGATAGGTAAATCTATTACACCTGTATTTTCGGGAATAACGCCGGAAACGATAGCGAGATATGTTTTGGAAACATTTCCTGCCTTCATATTTTTCGTAAATTCGTCTTGCGCATATGAATTTTTTCCAATTATGAGTAGACCTGTGGTATCCATATCTATGCGATTGATAAAGCGAATTTTAAATTCCTTCTTGTGCGCACGCATATAAAACATTATGCCGTTAGCCATGGTATGCATAGGATGACCTTTAGTTGGGTGAACTACATATCCCGCAGGTTTATTTATGACAAGTAAATCTGCATCCTCGTATACGACTTCAAATGGAATTTCCTCAGGCTCAAAGTCGCTTGATTCAGAGGGCAGGCATATTGATATTACATCGCCGAGATTGGCTTTTTTATACATTTTTTCGTGTTTGCCGTTTACAAGGGCAAGACCTTCGCGTTTGATTTTACTGCGAAAGCGCGAGGAAAAGACAAAGTTTTGTTTTAAAAGTTCAAAATACTGTTTTCCTATCTCATCTTCGGTAACTATGTGCGTAAATTTTTGTACAGCCATTATAAGAACTTACTTTTTACCCTTCCCCAAAAATCGTATTCATCCATAGCAAGCAATTTGATAACTTTTTCAGAAAAACGAATTTCAATTTTATTTATGTCATCGAAGTATAATGCGAGATTATCTGCGCTTATACGCACAGGCTGTGTAACATCCGCTTTCGGTATTACTTCGAGGGACATGGAAACAGGCAGCATCAAAGAAGATGTAAATGAGCGATAAGCTGTTGTATTCATAGGCGCGATAGGGGTGAGCTGCATAAGCTGTATCCTCGGATCAACGATTGAGCCTCCAAGCGAATAATTGTAGGCGGTACTTCCGGAAGGAGTTGCAACAAGTATACCGTCGCCGCTAAACTTTTGTATGAAGCTGCTTCCTATGGAAACATCGAGGTGAATAGGATGCGACAGCTCACCTCTAACGACTATTTCGTTTAGGCATGTAATTGTTTCGGCTTTGCCGTTCTTTCTGCCTACGAGTGCCTCAACCGTAGAAAGCTCCAAAACTTCGTAAGTATATTTTTGAAAGTTGAGTATGAAGTCGGAAAGCTGATCTGCGCGTAATTCCTGATAAAAACCTAAATGCCCCGTGTTTATACCGATAAACGGTGCATCAGGAAAATCGAATTTGTGGATAGCTTCGAGAAATGTTCCGTCGCCGCCTATACAAACAATCAAAGATGAATCAGGTGTTAGAGTATCTGAAACCTCAAAGCCGGAATCAAGTAATTTTTTTGTCAGGACTTCTTTTGTTTTGATAGAGTCTGCGGTAGTATTGTTGTGTATTGTAATTAGCTTTTTTTGCATATTTTCTCCTTTTGCCGTTATGAAAGGGCTTCAAGTTCGTTCACAAGTTCCGTAAATTTATCCATAGCAAGTTTTATAGGTTCGGTGCTTCCCATATCTACGCCTGCAATTTTTAGAAGTTCAACAGGGTAGTCGGATTCGCCGGTAGTCAGGAATTTCAAATAATTGTCGCGAGCATGCGCACCTTCCGTCAGTATTTTTTGAGAGATAGCGGTAGCGGCGCTGTAACGGTGGCGTACTGATAAACATAAAACGCATTGTAAAAATGAGGAATTCTTGACCATTCATAGCGTATGAAATCGTCGTAAACGACACCGTTTCCAAAATATTTTTTATTTAATTTTTCGTATTCATCACATAGGAATTGAGCGGTAAGACTTTCGCCGCGTTCGACAGCCTCGTGAGTTAGCAGCTCGAATTCTGCGAACATGGTCTGTCTAAACAGTGTAGTTCGGAATTCTTCTATATGTAGTGCAATTAAATATTTCTTAAAATCAGGATCGGCAGCATTTTTGAGCAAGTGGTTAATAAGTAAGGATTCGTTTACCGTTGATGCGACCTCTGCCGTAAAAATGGAGTGCCCGCCATATACAAAAGGTTGCGCAGCTCTTGTATAAAGAGAGTGCATCGAATGTCCCATTTCGTGAACTAAAGTAAACACATCCTTGAGCATATTTGAAAAATTTAAAAGTATAAACGGTTTGCTGTCATAGCTTCCAAAGCTGTAGGCACCGCTGGTTTTACCAGTATTTTCATATACATCTATCCATCCCGAGTTAACACCGCATGTCAGTTTTTCTATGTAATCGTTACCAAGCGGAGCGAGAGCTTCCTTCATTAGTTTTACAGCGTCTTCATATGTGATTTACGTTTTGGCTGAACTTTACAAGCGGAGCGTGAAACATCAGTACATGTGAAGCCGTCAACGTGAGTTCTTTTTCGAAGGTCCATATATTTGTACATGGTGAGGTGTTTCGTTTACGATTTTGATTAAATTGGTGTAAACAGAGCGGATAATATCTCCAAAGCGATGCTATAAAGAACTTTCGTATTTTCTGAGTTTTGCACTCACCGCATCGGTTTTTGTGTTGTGAGTTGTGGGTTGTAGCTATCGTATTGATATGGTTCTTATACGGTATACATAGCTTCATGTGCGTTTTTCTAAGCATTCTGTCGTCCGATTCCATATAGTTTGTAAATTACCGTGGCCAGAGGATGCAAAATGTCGTTTGAATCCTTGATTTTCACCGAAAAGACAGATCAGCGTTGTTGGAGCATGGTGAATATATCGTTGGTGAAGATCTTACTTCGCTCATATTTGCGAGCAGATTTTCTTCGAGCTTCGGATGTCGTGAGCTCGGCAAATATTGATTTTAAAGAGATGCTCATAAATTTTTAAATCAGGTTCTTCAGTTAAAAATTTTTCCAATATTTTCATAGGGAAGCAGATAGAAGCTCAGGTGTAAAAACGACAGATTGGCAGATATTTTCGCAAGCAAAGAGTGGCACTTGTCTGCCATGGCTTGATCGTATCTACGGTATTATCGCCTCGCGTTTCATGCGTGCAAAACATAGACCTTTTCTGCGATTTGCCGAATTTTATCTTTTTCCTGCAATGCCAAATTAGCAATGTCTTGGCATCTTTAGTGAAACACCTTGATATTTTTGTAGTCATCCGATAGATTGATAGCCTTCTCATAATCTGCTTCCCAAGCAGTTACTTGGCTATGCTTTCTATATCATTTGAATTGATTTTTCTATTTCGTCGCGATTTTTAAGTTTTTGTCATTACAGGTATCCTTTCATTTGAATAGTTGTTTTTACTATGTTAAACTAAAATCTCACATAATATAGAGATTTTCAGCCTGCTGTATTTAACGAGGAGAAAGCTCAATGTAGAGCAGATCATCTTCTCGCATGGCGGAAAGTAAAAATTTTGCTCATTTTGCGTTTCTTCTGATATCTTAGAAATGATATAAGTTTATCATAATAGTTTTGAAAATTTCAAGACGGATTTTACCGTCTGATAATTGGATAACTGAATAAATTCCGTAATTCATATCAAAAATTATTATGAAATGAAAAAGATTGTGGTAAAATAATATACTGACAGATGTCAAGTTTTTATATGAGGAGGGAAAGAAATATGGCAGACGGAAAATTTACAAAAGGCGATGGTTAGAAAGCCTTGCAGAGCAATGCTGGACGAGTATAGCAGTTAGTTTTGCAGAAGATGATGCAAACCGTTTATATGAAAATGCGCTGAAACAACACACGAAAAATATAGATTGGGGCATTGAAAGGGCAACACAGGGCACGTGATGTGCTTGTACTTGGTGGCCTCTCAGAAGAATATCGATTCGTGCTTTCGTGAGAAGATCACTGCGGTTGTAATGGAGCATTGTGCGACAAAATTACAAATCCGGCACGAAGAATCGAGAAACGGAGAAAAATCACATTCTGTCCTGCAATCGAAGTTTATGCCAGCGATAAAATATTCTATATATATACAGCTCCGGCACGATGGAAGGTCGAGATGTAATGAGGTAAAGCGCATTTTATGCCATAGGTATCGTCGGATCGAGACAAACGAGGAAGCTGCAGAGACAGTTTAACGAGAGATTGTTACAAAAATTCGGCCGCTACTTCTTCGACAGTGGTCCCGTAACGGAAGGTCTTCACCTAAAAGATTTTGCAATATATCTTGAAAACAACAATCTACTTGTTACCGGAGTGCAGAACGAAATCCACAGATTTGAATTTCAACAGATGTATTATAGAACAGGCGTATATACTACAACAGCTTATATATCAACGGTACGGTAGTGGTTCGAGGGTTATCCTAGAAACGCAGAAAGCTGATTGGAGTTTGGGATATCCGGAATTAAGCTGGTGGATTCAGAGAGATATAGAAAAATAGACGGCAGCTTGACATTGACTGTCGCTTAGGTTTAGAAATCTATACCGCAATTGAAAATAAAGGTTGCAGTATAGATTAAATTTGCGCAAGCTCGAGCGGTTCGACGGACTCCGTCAGTCTATCTGTATCTCTAACCCGCGCAGGTATGCGCCTACTGTTACAAGTACACTGCCTACATAGCTTCAGTTCAATATCTCAAACATCAGTTTGAGAGAGGTTTAAAGACCTGCCATATATGGAGGCGTCCGTGCTCCTCGCAGCATAGAGATGAGCGCACACATTCTTTAGTCGATGGGTATACTTTTGCATGTGCGAAAGAGGAGTTTGTCTATGACCGCGATGCGCTGACGCATGGAAAACCAGTAGGCGGTGTAATAATGCGACATGCATCAGCTTTTCAGCTTCAGGGCTTAGTGAAATTAAAATCAGTACGTCAAATGAGCCAGGCTTTCACATAGCCTGGAAAACAAGTTTCACATGCGTGGCATATACCTACATTCATAAATGATGCGTCAATCTTACGACATCGTGTCCGTTATTTGTTTACGGTTTTTATAAATTCTTCTGTAAGATATAGAAAGTGTTTCCGTCTTTTCGGGACTTCCTGTAATTATCAATATTCTTTTCTCATAGCTTGCCTCCTTTATTGTCCATTATAAACAAATACAATAGAATATTTGCCAGTTTATTTTATTTTATATCAAAACAGGTTTGACTAAAGTATGAATAGGGTATAATCAAAGTAAATATATAATTTTGAGGAAAAATATGAACGATAGAATAGATATAAGCATTTTATCTGGGGACTTGATGAAATGTTTAAAAAGGCAGTGGTGCGGAAATGCAGCTGAAAGACTGGCTTAGGGAAGCGGAATTGAAAAACGATATAGGCGGAATAATTGCGGTGAGCAATGAGCTTAGCGGACTGCAGGCAATGGGAGAAAATTCAGGAAGCAAAAGAGCTTTATATCTTCCGTTCTTGAAAGAAATTGAGCAGATAGGTATCGGAAAAATACGGAAAACTATACATAGCTCTAATAATATGGGAGATGTATATGTTTATTCCGGCGAACACAAGGCAGCACTCGACATATTCCTGCGTGCATACTCAGAATTATAAGCTGAACGGCGATTACAGAATGGCTGCATTATGCAACAATATCAGCATGATATATAGGAAGAAGAAAATTTTTCAGAAGCGGAGGAAGCACTTGATATTGACGTTTAACATTATCAAGGACTTCCCTGGATGTGAAGGAAACTTGCTCGACATATGTCAATTTGGGTGAGCTCCAAGTTAGGCAAAAAATAAGCTGGTTATGGCAAGAGAGGACTTCCTCGAAGCTATCAAGATATGCGAAGAAAGCACAAACGGGAGGGATGTGCGATCGTCTGTCTGCGCATGGGCAGAGGTTTGTTTTAAATACTTTGCCGAAGCGGCAAATTGGTATCAAAAAGGCACTGGAACTTATAGAGGCGTGATTTTGGAATAACCGATTACTAAACTGGTCGAAAACAACGAGTAGAAAAATGCTATGTAATTCTTTCAGTAGCTTAGATAGGAGGGCAATATGAAGGCCTTGAAATTTCAAAAGCGTATGCACAGGAGCAGGAATCCTATAGCTTCTTGACAAATTCTATCAATATGTGAATAAAAGTTGCAGTGGGACTTGCTAGGCGAGGACTCCAGAGCTACGGATTTGATGATCAATTTTCGCAGACCACGATTTCGGTGCAGGATTTTGCATATAGCTGCAGGAGGAGAGTATAGCAAAATGGGTGCGCACCAACTACGCATACAATGAACTACCGAGAAAATTAGATGCTGAAAGCACGCCTCACGGAGCGGACAGAGTAGGCGCGAGTTTTCAATACAGCGCTTTCTCCAGTGAGATATATGGGACTTGGTCGTGCTCCGCGAGACCATATGGAATGGCTCAAGAGAATGCCTGAGCATGCACTTGCCACTGCACAAGCGGACAGGTGTTTTTGGACAATTTGAGTGAGATTTCTCGGATCTCACAAGCACATTGCTTGGATTTTATCAGCGAAAGATGTAGAAAAGAAAATAGCGGCACGACTTGCAGTTATGGCACAGTCCGGACCAGTACAACTATTCTGCAGAAGCATAAACAGGAAGCAATGAGGCTGCATATGTGGCAGCTGCAACGAGGTTCGTGAAACGCCTTATCAACTATATGCTTAATAAATGAGGCGTTATATGCCTGATAAGTCGGTCGTTCGAGGGACTTGAGACAAATTGACAAAGCTAAGGGCAGCATCAAAATTATCAGGTCTTATCGGAATTTGGTAATTTAGAAAAGTACGCATCGAAAGCAGCAGATTATAGATGAAATTTGTAATGAAAGTAGTATGGGTTGAGTTTACAAGGAGGTTTACAAGAACAACCGATACATAGAAACTCACGGACTCGAAAATCATGCTGGATACTGTAGAGATTCCAGATTAAGGAATATGCCATATTATGCGCGTTGCAAGATGAGGGGTGATATAATGAGAGGCGAAATCAAAATACAACAACGACCGAAAGACACGGACTCACCAGACAATATCATCGAAACAGGTGAACGACTCTGTTATGAATAATGCAACATGTGCGCGAAAGCTTGGTGCCAAGATGACGAGACTGGACTTTATGTAAATAGATACAGTCAATTCAATCCTTTTAGTGTTGAAACTTTGGAAAAGTTACAGAGGAAGTTTGGTTGGCACTTTTCCGGGGAGGAATGTAATCCCACAGAAAAATATGCATATATGATGATTTACGAACAGATATCCCATCAAAAGTATCTGAAGATAATATTCCTAAGGTTTCTGCGAGAAAAGAGCAACTTGTAAATCCTAACCTAGCGGATATTTTGGTGGAAGAGGAGAGAGATTCCAGTAGAGTGCCGCTGTCATCATAGGGAAGATCGAAGGAGGACTCTGAATACGCTACATGTAGGGTATATGCGGTGGGAGAACTCAAAACTTATTCTACAAGAGCAACGTGCTACCTTACGCCGATTTGGCAAGCTGCAAAGGAAACAGGAATATTTCAAAGGAAATCCACAAGAAATGACGAGCGGTACGGTTACGATAGCGAGGACGCGGAAAACAAAATAGAAATGAACAACAATGGAGACTTCTGCTATGGATTTAGAAAAGGGTAGCCAAACTTTTATTCAATAGGAGAAGTTAGCAGAAATTTGCGATGTTTCAGCGCTGATTTTACCATAAAATAGGCAGGTATTTCCACCGACACGCACATCGCAGACAGACGGATATAGATCTTGTAGCAATGATATTTTGTATTTTCGTTCCTATAATCAGATAACTTTTAAACAGATGGGCTTTAAGCGGAAGAAATGAAAGCGTTTTGGACACCTTAGCTCGTATGATGTTGTGAGAGAGAGGTTTCGCAGCAAGCTCGCGGAACTAAAAAGCAAGGAGAAGAAGAAATGCAGTTTCGTATACTTCTGTAGAGATTGGTACAATTTGATACTGGAAGCCGAAAGTGTGTGTTGCAAAATAAAGCAGGGGAAGTATCGGTACGAAGTTTATCCAGCGCTTACGGCATATTTACCTTCAAACAGGATTTCTCATATGATTACCAACAAACAGTATAAATATTTCACGTGGACAAATTATCACAAATCTATAGATGCGGAGATAACAGGGCAGTTGTGATCCAGTGTGCAGTACGAAGCAAAATGTGCACTGCCAACAAAAGTATCGATTTTACATATCAGGCCTCTTTGCGGATGTACCGTGAGGTGGGCGTCTGCGAGATATGGCAGCATGTTGTGTTTACCACATCGGAAATCATGAAGATACTCACGTAGGACGCTGACGAAAGAATATACGAGGTGGGCAGAGCTGAACGGATATGAATGTGGCGATCGGTGAAAGATATGTTACGGATTATTGGACTAGCCGGAAACCCTAATGTATTTTGATTGCAGAAATATCAGTCAATGTAAAGAAAAAGACAAAGGGTGGGCAAAAACAATGCCTATGGGGGAATGTTTTGCCTCGTCAGAAAACTCTACAAATAAATAAATAATATAAATAAAACCCGCAAAATAACACTTGTTTGCGGGTTTTGCCTTCTGCACGCTGTAGAGATGTTCTGTGCATTTTCGGGTATAATTCGTTATATATTATATATCATATATCATTTTAAAATAACAAATATAGAGGCTGTCATTTATCTCACTTTTGTACGCACTTGCTATATAAATTATAAAGATTGTTGACGTTCCTCTATAGAGTAACGACATGATGCATAGTATATTACTTGACGATATAGTTATAATCATTACTATAGTCAATTATTTAACAATGATTGGCAAGAAAATGGAGGAATAATTTCTAGAGCGAAAATTAACAACACAGCTGCGCTGGAGGCCAGAAAACGGATAGCGCTTGCGTTCAGACGTATTTGCTGTTGCCCTTTCAGGTCCTATGGAGGTTACACCGCATTTTCTTACTCAGGAGTGGCATCAGGTGTATGGGCAGGTTGGTATCGAACCGAGCGGACTTACAGCGTTTGCCGGTGGTTACGTACTCACTGCAGTCAGGGCTGCCGTGGAAATGATATATGCTCGGCGAATCTGGTCAGCTGTTTTGTACGGGACTTATCGGCCAGACTTGATTTCATCGAGAGCATTACAAGACAAAACCCAGGGAAAGATTTTGATAGTTGCAGCCCATTATATCGGCATGTGGCATCAACTTTGCTATGTAATGGGACTTCAAATGGCGGGTTCTATAATGGTTCCCATAGCTGCGCAATGCGGCTTAATAGGCGCAATCATGGGTAGATTCCTCTACAAGCGCAAAAGCTCCACAGGCGGTATGATAGTCGGTATACTTATTTGTTTGCAGCGGCTGTAATCATAGGCTGTTCGGATATGGAATTCCTGAGGACGGAGGTGCAGGAATAGTCGGAAATATGAGCAGTGCGGCCTGCACTCGAGCCTTAGCAGCGTTTCCTTGCAGCACTCGGCTGGGGGTATTGAGGGTGCAGTTGGCGGATATACTTGCTGCATGGTAGATACGGAGGTTGCTATTTGTATCAGACAGGTTACGTCGGGTATAGTGAGACGCAGTAATTAACTTTGTTCCTTCTTTCGATGAAATCGGAGGAGAGCATAGGGCGGAATTACACTGGTAGGACAGGCTCTTACGGATGCACCGTCAGTTTGGATGTTCTTCGTTGCAGGTATGTTTGCACATCGTGAGTCATTTAAATTCTGGTACAGGAGCGTCTATGTGTTGCGGGAGCTGCTTTGGGTCATGGGTTGCAACGCTGCATACGCATTCTGACCTGCTTAGTGCCCTTGTGTTTGTGGCTTACGATTTTCCAAAGGCGACGGATTCGTAGCATGCGCCTTGCGTGGAGTGGGAGCGCTTATAATGGTAGGTGGTATTACTGCAACTTGCTGTTTCCCAGGATAGAGCTAATAAGGCTGGCAATAAGAGGAGGCGAGAGGAATGTGAGAACATTGTTGCAGCTATGCTGAAGAATTTTTCAGAGAATGTGAGACGAGTTTAGAAAGCTAGAGCGGATGTACAGGAAGCACTTAAAGACACATACTGGCGTTTAAAAGCGTTCTAAAGGACCATGCTATGGACGAGGCGCTCATGACTGCTTGCTCCAAATGCAGTCGATTCACGGTAAATATGAACTCGATAAAACGAAAGCTGATAATTTTATTGCCTAAGCACAAAAGATGGAAAGCAGGCGAGTAATTGACAGTTACGCTTCAATAGTTAGAAAGGAGAATTTTTGACATGAGATACACTATGCGGAAGAAGCACTACGGGTTGCACAGGAGGCATGGTTTCACGCATGATGCTGCGACAGACTGGTAAAAGCGGCGGATGTTGGACTGATTTCAGACGACAAATGGGATCAACTTTGAGTTACAATCGTGATAAAGGTGATCATGTAGCTGCCGTAACGGCTGCGAGTAAACGCTTGAGACAGAGGCGGCACGTGCGATGGGCAAATTGACGGCAGCACTGGGTTATCCCAAGACCTAATAAGCCGATTGGCGATATCGCATCCATATACGATATTGACGAAGGTATGAAAAGGAGACACTGGCGCAGCTTGAGCGCAAGCGTTAGGACTGGTAGAAACACATTATAGTGTTTGTAATTTATGCATTACTTTAAGAAGAATTTAAATTCGCTTTATCAATCGCGCAAATATGGATACCGGGTCTACTCATAATTGGAAAAAATTCATATACTGGGAACGAATTTACGAAAATGAAGAGCAGAAATGTTTCAAAACATATCGCTATCGTTTCCGGCGTTATTCCCGAAAATACAGGTGTAATAGATTTACCTATCGGACGACCGGATCCCGACAGTAAAACGACTTTAATGGAAACCCTTCGTCGTAACTCATTATGAAGTGCTCGAACGGTTCGAAAACATACTCTTGTAAGCTCTTACTCCGAAACAGGCGGGACTCACCGTTAAGGTACATATGTCGCATATCGGGTATCCGCTTCTCTGGCGAACTCTACGCTTGCAGAACCCGAAATTATAAAAAGACAGGCATTACATGCCGGCGATTCTTAACTTCCTACATCCTATAACACACGTCCTTGGAGCTCACATGCGAGCCGCCTTGCGACTTCAAAAGCTATTGAAATTAAGGAAAAATAATATGAAAACAATTCACTTATCAGAAAATACACACCTTGCTTCTAACTTGGCATGCCAACAAAGGCACTGTCATCCAACTTAATACACAGTAATAAAATGTAAAGAAGAACCTGTTCGTGCGCACGCCGACATTTATATGCTCACTTGCGCATGACGGTTCTTTGTTTACCATACATTCTCCCGCATCCCCATCCTTTGATATCGGATATAATGCGTGCGCATTGGCAAATACTTCGTACAACTTGCAGCACACAGCTTTCGACCTTAAGAAAATAGACGAGCTGAATTTGATAAAGGTAAATGTCGAAAGCAGGGATATACTAAATGCAACATCGCTGTTTTGGATGACGCTAACCCACATCTGACAGGGATATTTGATGCGTTAAAATCACCTGCACCTGATATAAATTTAAATATGTAGAGCTTCCAAAATTTCCCGTATGGTTTTATCAGTTGCATCAGGAAGTCAGCCAATTCTTTGTCTTTCACGGCAACCTTTGCGCACATCTAATTTTAACGATATTTGCGACTTTGGCAAAACTTCAGGTCTTGAAATGTTCCCAATTTCGCTTACCGATATCGGTTCTGTCGCAGGAGGAAACCCTTGAAAACTCATACCGAATTATACCAATATTCATACCGCGCACGAGGCTGCCAAAACGACTGCGTGTTTTGCAGTAAAAAAAAATCACCGCTAAAATGAACGCAACGCCACTCCAGGCGCAATTAAAATACAATAGAAACTTATTTTATCTACGATAGACAGAAATATAGCAAACCAATGAGCTTGCATTTTTCGGAGGAAGTTTGCAGGACTCCTATTGAAACTCAAAGCGCTTACCTTTCCGAAGCCCGCTTAAATTCAAGCAAAACAGAAAAATAGATAAAATTCATATGTCTACAAGGCCCGACTACATAAATAGAAATTCTTGAAAATCTCAAAAATTTTGAAGTTTCCGTGATTGAACTCGGTGTCAATCAACTTTGTGTGATGTTCTAATCGCTTCAAAACGAGGCATAACGTCAAAGGTACAGTACCTGTGTCTTATTAAAGAATACAGTTTTACTCTCATTATACAACTTATGATTGGACTGCCGTTAAACAACAAGAAAAATGTATAAAAATCTGCGCAGAAAGCAGCAACACTAAAACCCTCCTTTAGCAGACTGTGCCCCTTTAGTCCTAGATGATGCCGAGCTTTTGAAATGTGCCAAGGGTATATACACTATACCTGAAGCCGAGCTGTTGACATTACCAAAATGTACAAGATACTTGCCGCCGCCGATATCAAAATTATGAGAGTCGGACTTAAAAGTACTGATTTAATTGTCAGGATAATGCTATCGGCAACTACCACCCGCGTTCAGACAACTCGTCGAGGGAGAAATTGCGAAAGAAGCATTGGAAAAACAACTGCTTTTAAAATTATCAGCTCTGTTTAATAAATTTCATTTTGAATCGAATTTTTCGTTTCAAATATGATAGGAAATTGCGGTTATAAATAGACTTATTTCAAGGAGAAATACCCTGCATTTCAATTCGCTTTTCTTTAAATAACGCTCTTGCAGTTATGTATATAATGTGGTAGAATATAAGGATATTTAGGTATTTCTGGGAGGAATAATATGAGGCTGTTATATCAGTTGTTGGTAAGGGTATGGTCAGTATACTCATAAAATAAGTGTTGTGCAAATGCAAACGCAAACGTTATGGGGGTTTCACAAACCGTTTTACAGATTACTTTGCTATGATTATGATTGTTGGGAATTTCCGAGCTTACGTGCGATTTGGATGAGCTTAGAAAGGTTTGACAACCACTCTTAGCGGGCGACAATACATGTAATGCACGAGGATATATTTAATTCTATGCACAGAATTTAGGAGAGCAGTGATAAATATAATGATATATTCAATCATTCGAATGATGAGGACGAAAGTCGATATTCATTACTATCACTATAAGTTTCTCTCCTCGATTGCCAGATGCGGATATTGATAGAGTCATGCAAAAATAGAAGATAAAGTTATAGATATGCCAAAGATTTAGTTAAGACCGGAGAAGGGTGAGAAGAAATACGATATTCTATTGTAAATAAAAGAATTTCCGTTACCGATTTCTATGTTACTGGGTGTTCCGGCGGAATCCTGTTAAATCCCTAACGGCGACAAAGTTGCAGAAAAAATCGGGTGAACTTCCTGAGCGGATACTCCGCACTTGTTCACGAAGCTTTTCACCAGGAGATTTGGATTTAATAAACTCCAGCCCACCGGAAGCACTTGCAGTTACAGATTTTGTATGTTCATCTGAATGTCGGCTCCACCAAAGCCAGTATCAATATGGACGCAGTAAAAAATAATAGGACAAATCGTACAGCGGCTGGCACAGATCGTCAATGTATCGGTGCAGCAAAACTCGTTGTTTTTGCAATGCACCGAGGACAACCCTTTCATGGCGAGGCGCTTTCCACGGTGTCGGTGAAGCTGACTGCGTGATAATCATCGCGTATCAGGCGGTGTAGTTCACCAGTGCACTTGCAAATACCCGAAAGATGCAATAGCACGAAATTGCAGATGTAATCAAAGACGGCATTTAAATGCTCATGGGACAACTCGTAAATTATCTCCTGCGGTGCTCACGGAACTACAGCAGCCTCACCAATGTAACGATGCCGGTTAAAAGGGCGGTGTAATGGCATCTTCCGCTGTCGGCGGTGCTTTCCAGGTATTTATTCCTGTAACTGAGATGCCGGTATATTAGATGCTGCTCGCTCAGGTTCGCTTACCATTGAAAAACTTGAAGCAATGACAGCCGTTTGTTCAGTCGGACTCGATATGATTGTCGTTCCGGGAGATACAATAAGCAGTAATCCTCGGCGATAATAGCAGACGAAGCCGCAATTGGATGGTAAATTCAAAAACAACTGCAGTTAGACTGATTCCGGCTATCGGACTTACCGACGGCGAGGAACTGGATTTGGCAGCAATACGTAACTTC
>BNJS01003170.1_pt1 | contig 31515 bp, 41 predicted proteins | sample 8540461 | NCBI WGS metagenome assembly BNJS01 (sample SAMD00202454, study PRJDB9452) | human saliva metagenome | isolation source: human saliva | place: Japan | reverse complement strand
AACTTTTCTTTTGATAATTCAACATTTTTCATCATACGAGAAATGTGAAGCATCTATCATTACTGAAAGATCATATTCTAACCGATCTTGTAACTTCAAAACGTTATGATCTAAGTGAAATACTGCACGGTATATCTGATCCTGTAGCTTTAACATAATCAGTTTACCTGCAACATGAAGTCAGGTAACATTTCGCACAATGTTTTCTAGCTCCTATTTGAGCATGTGCCAACTGGTAGACCCATTTCAACTTTAAGCTTTAATAATACGCCTTAATTGTTCTAAGTTATTAAAATTAAATGCAGGAACTGATATGCTTCTTTGTTTACCTTTATAAACATTTCTTTAGTGTTTACTAACCCTAAATCTTTGTAATTGTATTCATCTTACTGCCTCTAGTAATTTCTTTTCATTTAAATATTATCAGAATTTTTAATCATTAGTCAATGTTTTATTTAATTGATTCATTTATTGTAAGAGTTTACTCTAAATCGTCTATATTATCAAGTTTAGTACATTTCTATCAGTAAATCCATCTATACCATAAACTCTACCTCTGTTAGAGTGTTGCTCATGTCCCATCTATCTATTTTTAGGATAATATTTCACGTTTCCTAAACCATACAAGATTATCTACAAAATTCACCATCTATATATTTTTATAAGTATGTTTTGCCAACATATATATAATAACTCTTTTTAATAATGTTCTTCCAATATATTTATCATATCCTTTTAGCTCTTTATTAACTTGTCATATTTAGTTGGTATTTCTAGTCTATTATGGGAGGAAAAGGCATCACACTATGGAACCTTACTAATATATATTTCGCTTGTTCTTCTCCAGTAGATAACATTGTAGCCAAAAAGAAATGATAGCTCTACTCTAAATCCACTAAGTTGAGCTTTAGTCCAATTATATGTAAAAATCAGAATCGAAAAATCTTTACCTTCAGTTTACTTTCATGAATACAAATTTATATTTTCTTTATCTACATCATTCCAATTTATTCATTTGATGATGAGATATCTATACCATGTGCTTTTATGTTTTACTAGCAAATATATTATTATGATATACATAACCTGATAGTTCTAAAAATATTGCTATAACATAGAAACAATCAACAGTAATATTTTAACTAGTCTCATAATTATCTACTTAATATACTCTACTCCACCCATATAGTACTAAAACATCAGGTATTTTAATACTTCCATCTTCTTGTTGATAATTTTCAACTATTGCTAGTAATGTTCTTCCAACTGCTAATCTGAACCATTTTAATGTATGTAGGAAATAGCTTTTTATCTTCTTCGTTTCTATATTTTTATCATACACGTCTCGCTTGGAAAATCCTCAGTATTTGAACAGCTTGAAATTTCTCTATATTTATCTTGAGATGGAACCCAAACTTCCTATATCATAAGTTTTAGCTGCTGAGAAATCCTATATCTCCACTACATAAAAGCTATTACTCTATACAGTAATCCTAATTTTGTAAAATATTTTCCTGTATCTTGTCATATGTTCTAATTCTTCATAAGATTTATCAGGATGTACTAATTTAACCATTTCAACCTTATTGAATTGATGTTGTCTTATTAATCCTTTTAAATCTCTTCCCTACCTTCTTGTCTAAAACATGCAGTAAATCACAATAATATAACGGGTAATTCTGATTCTTTTATTTCTCATCATGCATATTAGTTAAGTTAACTTCTGCTGTTGGTATAAGGTGAGATCTTCACCTTCTATCTTTTATACATATCTTCAGCAAACTTAGGAAATTGTCCTGTACCCATCCATAACCTCACCTTTTAGCTAATTGATGAGTTCAAATATTTCTCTTAATCCATGCTCTGATCGTATGTATCTAACATAAAAGTTTATTAAGCTCTTTCAAGTCTTGCTCCAAGCCCTTTATATATATGAAATCTTGAACCTGCAAGTTTATGTCCTCTTTCAAAATCTAATATCTAATTCACTCTAATTCATCATGAGGTTTTTACTTCAAAATCAAATTTTCTAGGTAGTTCATTTTCTTACTTCAATATTTTCATCCTCATCTTTACCAAGGTGTTGAACTAATAATACATTAGGTATAGTCAATAAAGTAATCTTTGTTTTCATCTATTTCTGCAACTTTTAACATCTAATTCTTTTAATTTTAGAACTAACTTTTAGACATCTCTTTCTTTAAGCTCTAAAGAATCTTTTACCTTCTCTTGCATTCTTACCTATTATGGCTGAAACTTCATTTCTTTCTTTTCTTTAAGCTTCAACCTCAGTTAAAATTTCTCTTCTTTCTTTATCTAATGAAAGTAATTCATCTAAATTATAGTCACTATTTCTAACCTCTAAAACTTTTCTTACAACATCTGTATTTTTCTCTAATAAATCTCATATCCAACATTTATATTTCTCCTTTTCAATACTTCTAATGAAAAATTTATTTACACCTTCAATATCTTTAGTATTTTTCAATCTTTAAATTTAATGATTATATATATATTTACTAAATCATCAACATATTCATAATCTCATAACCCTCCATAGAATTTGTAATATAGGATATTAAATTAGAATATATAGGATATATCAAGCCTAAATCATTAAAAATCATTTTCAAATAAATAAAGCTTTTATAAACCTATTAGGATCTCTTGATAATTTAGCATTTAAATATACTATATCATCTTTGACTATCTCTTAGTAGTCTCATTACCCAAAAAGATAAAATATGACTCATCCCTATTAAATAAAAGCTCTAAAAATCTATCTTCTACTTCTAATATTTCTAAACTTGAATGTCTGAAATATGGTAACCCTATATCTTCAAAATTAAAAATTCTTTACTTTTTATATCCTTTGAAATATATGCTAATTCTAAAATATAGCTGAGGAGTGACAATATATCTCCACCTCTGGATCATGCTTAAAATATTTATGATTAAAAGTCAGCAAAAATCTAAAATATATTCTTCTAAACTACCATGCTTCTATACTCTTTCATCAACTTCCTCCTTTAATTTCATTATATATCTCCTCTAATCTTCTAAATCTCCTTTCCTTACACTCCTGATTTATGAGATTTTTAATCTCAGCTAATTCTTGAAACAGAATCACTTTCATTTTTGTCTTAAAATAGCTATTTCTCTATGCTTCTGTTAAAACTATCCAAGACCAATTTTTATCATCTATATACTCTATCATATCGAGTTGTTTAATAGAAGCTGCCTCACTTTTGCTTTCATTAGCTAATTCATAATTTTGCTGTCTATTTACTTTATTTTTATTTCTTTTTAAAATCGTTATATTTTCATCTCATACTTTTTCACCACCTAGTATATATATAACATCTAATATATCTTCAAATTTCTAATATATACAATATTCTTGTCTTATCTGTTAAAAACACTCTCTTATTTAAATGTTTAAGTATCATATATAAAATGTTGAAGCATCTTCACTATCTATATCTAAGTATATCCTTTATTTGGATCTTTAATATATCCACAATTCAAGAAAAACCCTCTTAATATATACGGTAAATAGTTTATCTACTTCCATAAATCTTTTAAATTTAAACATTTCATTCAAAAATTTAGAGTAAATCTTCAATATTAACTGTATTTATTATAGAAATATTATATACTTTAGGTTTTAGTAAATCTTTTAGCATTAATATATTTTTACCTGCAGTTTAATTCCAGATACTTTTTATTATATTTTATATATCCTGTTTTACGATAAAAAACTTTCTGTACTAAACTCTATACCGCTATTTTTAAAAGAATTTCTAGATATAAATATACCAAAAAGTTCTGCTAAAAACTTCATCTCTTTCACTTATATCTTTAGATAAAATTTCTTCTTTAAGTTTTTGATGAATAAGACATATTTCTCCTAAATGTTTTTATAACATTATAGCACAAACTAAAATACATTTCCATAAACTATAATATTTAATTTAACTATAATTTCAATTTTATCTAAATTCATTAATAAAATTATTTATTAAAATAAATATAACACTAATTAATATATAAAAAGTATTTTTCAATATAAGTTATGTTGTTATTTTTAAAGATTTCAAACTATCTTTAAACACCATTATTAAAAGGTTTCATTTAAAAATTTTACAGTAAAAATTATTTCATAAATAAAATATTTGCTTTTTCTATACTTTTAGAGATATACTAATACTGAAATAAATTTTATTTTAAAATTTAAAATAATACAATGGAGGATTGATTTGTTATGTCAATGAAAGAAACTATGAAATGTTTCGTAATGAAACGTGTGGTGAAGTTGGATGGATGGAAAAACCATCTCCAGAATGTGGACAAATGATGCAATTATTAAAACCACTTGCATTATCACCTTGTACTTCAGATATACACACTGTATACGAAGGAGGTATAGGGTGAACGTTTTGATATGGTTTTAGGACATGAAGGATGTGGAGAAGTTGTTAAAGTTGGAGCTGTTAAAAACTTCCAAAGTAGGAGATAGAGTTTTAGTTGCTGCGATTACTCCAGATTGGATGTCTCGTAAAGCTCAAGCTGGATTCCCCTATGCATCAGGTGGTGCTTTAGCTGGATGGAAATTCTCTAACTTCAAAGATGGAATGTTCGGAGAATACTTCCACGTAAATGATGCTGACGGTAACTTAGCATTAATACCTAAAGGTATGGACTATGGTGTAGCATGTATGTTAAGTGATATGTTACCTACTGGATTCCATGCTGCAGAATTAGCTGATATTCAATATGGAGATGTTGTTGTAGTATTCGGACTTGGACCTGTTGGATTAATGGCAACTGCTGCCGCTTCATTAAAAGGAGCTGGAAGAGTTATAGTTGTAGATACTAAACCTGAAAGATTTGAAATCAGCTACTAAATACTATGGAGCAACTGATACAGTTGACTTTATGGCAGGACCTACTGATGAACAAATAATGGCTTTAACTGAAGGTGAAGGAGTAGATAAAGTTCTTATAGCTGGAGGAGACCAAAGAATATTTGCAACTGCAACTAAAGTATTAAAACCAGGTGGACGTATAGGTAACGTAAACTACTTAGGTACAGGAGAATTCATAGAAATACCTAGAGATTGAGTGGGGAGTTGGAATGGCTCACAAAAATATTCAAGGTGGATTAATGCCTGGTGGAAGATTAAGACTTGAAAAATTAGCTCGTTTAGTTCAATTTGGAAAAAGTTGATCCAAAGCCACATGTTAACACATAAATTCTATGGTTTGAACATGTTGAAGAAAGCATTACAATTAATGTACACTAAACCTGAAGGATTCATCAAACCTATTGTATACATTGACAAAGATCCTACAAGAAACGATTAATATTAAATAAAGGGAATTAGCTCATCTCACTGAGGTGAGCTAATTTAATATGGTGAAAAATGAAAATACTTGTGATTTCTGGTTTTTAGGAGCAGGTAAAACCACTTTTATCAAAGAAATGATATAAAAGCCACTCAAAAGACAATTTGTGATTTTTGAAAACAATTTGCAGATGTTAATATAGATTCTGGAATATTAAAAATGAAAATAATAAAGATATAGAAGTATGGGGAAATGTCTAACGATGGTTGTGTATGCTTTGTAGTACACAAAGCGATTTTGCAGCTTCTTTAGTTTTAATAGATAATGCTCTAAAACCCTGATTTTTAATTGTAGAGACCAAGTGGTGTAGTTTTATGAGCAATGTTATTAAAAATATTAGTGAGATATGAAAGAATTAATATGTTAAACCCTTTAACAATAGTTGATGTTAGCACTTATTTTTAAATATAAAGTTAAATATAGAGATATATTTTTAGATCAAATTAAATCAACTAAATATATTCAATTTTCTAAAAATTAATCTTGTTCAAAGTGATGAATTAGAAAACGTTATAAAAGATATTCAAACTTTAAATCCAGAAGCTATAATTTATTCTGATGATTATCATAACAAAAGATATTTCATATTGGGATACTTTTTTAGAGTAATTTAAGTATTAAAGAAAGTGATGATGTAATTTCTGAACAAGAAATGCAAAATATGTCATTTGAAATGTAGATGTAATTCATTGGGAGAACTATATATTTCATAGATAGAATTCTTTTCGGATATTTTGGTAATATTTGTGAGAGCTAAAGGAACTTTTAAAAATCAAAAACGATTATGCTCATTTTGAATTAGTTGATAGTACATACGAAATATGCTTTTGATAGAGATAGTTAAAGAAAATAATATAGTAGTTATAGGAAACACACTTAAAACAGAAAGAATAGAAAACTATATAAATAATAGGCTTAGAAATAGGTTCAACTATTTCTCAAGCCTAATTCAAATCCTGCATTTAAAAAGTTTTGTTGTTGAACTCGATACTTGAACATCTATCTTATCAAAATACGTTAACCCTACAAATCCTTTTTAAATTTATTCTATTTCCATTTTTATTATCTAAATAATGTATATACCCTACATTTCCTCCTGCATATAACTTTAAGATCTGCTCTTAATTTTCCATTAACATTCATTGAAATAATAGGAGAAACATATTCTCTATTTTTATTATGATCATTTACAGTTCCTACTTCAAATCCAGCACCATATTCCTTTTTAAAAGTTAGAAGATGTGTCAGGCTCATAAAAGCCTATAAATGAATTACTATTAAAATCCTTAGTAATCTTTAATTCATATCTATCTAAAAGATAATGATATTTTTAGTAGTAATCAATAACAATAAAATTAAAGTATATATTTTCATTCTTTTCCTCCAAATTTACTTTCAATTTTTAATTTATTTATATAAAGATAATATATAATCTCCTCCACCTGCTCCTGATATTTTAGATGTTTCATATTCTCTCAACTTATTCTTTATACCATCACTATATATACCTATCATATATTTATCATCTAATTTTTAAATTATCTGATAAATTTTTATTATATTTTTACATTTTCAAAATTATTATTCAAAAAAATTCATCTAACTATTTTTACTAAAAATGTTAGATTTAGAAGAAAAACTCAACAAAAACTTATCATCTATATTTATTTTTTATCAACTTAGAAGTTGAAAGCAGAATTTCCTGTCCATATAGCTTCAATTAATATATTTTGTATATATATCCAAAACCTCAATTTCATAATTTTTACTTACTCTATCTGATGATTTTAAATAATATCGTATCTTCAAAACAAATACAAGCAAGATCACCAAAAGACCCTGAAATATCTTTCTTTTTATCATAAAATCAACTGCAATATTAAATATATCTAATTTAGTAAAATTAATATTATTCTTATTTAATATAGCTTTTATAGTAACCACTATTATAGATGCAGAAGATCCTAATCCCAACTTTTCTCCATGAGTATATAACTCAGTTGTATATTGATACATATATCTAAATTTCAACTTATATCTTTTCTTCTAAAAATATATCAATCTCAATATCAAATTATCTTTATCTTCTATAGAACTCAATATTTCAATATTACCATTATTATCTTTTTATTTCTAAATAAGTATATTTGGGTATATATGATATTAAGCTATACGAATTAGGTCTTAATATTGCATACTCTCCTGCTATATATAAGCTTTGACACCTCTTTTTCTAACATAATAATAACTCCAGTTCAATATTTTTCACTTAAAATTTTTAAAAATCTTTTCTTCATCTTCTTTTTAAATAAAAGTATTTTAACATTAGGACCTGCATCCATAGTAAAGTACATCTTTACTCCATATTTATTACGTAATCTTTTTTTATATAACTTGCATACGTCTCTTTTAGTTAAAAAGAAAACGAAGGGTTAGATTTAAATGTTGTATTATACGTGTTATAGTATTCGCTTCCATAATTTTACCAACTTTTTCAAAATCATTATTTTTAAATATATCTTCATTTTCTCAAAATCATCATTTGCTCTTTCAACCCAATGATTAAATATGCTTGAAGTTTCAACAGATAATTTCATAGCATCTCTCGATGGTATTTTTCTTAAGTTTGCTTACTACTATTGCTAACATTTTTAAATTTAAATCTGTATTTAACTCATAAATATTTCCTTCTTTATCAAAAGGCACATATATTATAGAAACTTCTTCCTGCCGAACCAGAACCTTGAGTTGATATTTTTAGCCATTTCATCTATACTTAAATTCAAATTAAAATATGAATTAAGTGCTTTTAGTTAATGCACAATATGCACTTGCACTAGAAGCAAGTCCTGCAGTTGGAACACTATTTATACTATTGATCTTTAATTTAGATCTATTTGGTATAATTTTATCAACAAAATCAAATACTTTTTAGTTTTCTTTTTTCATTTGTTTTATTCCATTTAAATAAAATTCATCTTCATCTGAGACTCAAATTTCAGTATCTGTATATAATCTATTTGATCTAATAGAAAGTACTCCCTTGAAAAAGGTATTAAATATGGGATTAAAAATTCTTTTTTACCCCAATATTTAATTATAGCTATATTTATATATCCTCTATCCATATATTTTTACACCCTCAATATTTTTAATTCATCTATGTAACTCAAATCTTTAAAAAGAGAAATTATACATCCTCCCATTCCTGAGCCAGTAATTTTTGATCCAAAGAATATTTGTCTAAACATTCTATTATATCATCTATATGATAAACTCATTTTCGCTTTAAATTTTTGTGCCTCTTTCATAAAGCTGACCTATTTCTTTTAAATCTCTATTTAATATACAATCTTTTGCTTCATTACATATATCCCCAAGTTTTTCTATATTATCAATATATTTATCATAATTTTCTCTAATATATTCAACTGCATTTTTAGTTAAACCCTTTAGTACCTGTATCTACTATTAAAAGATATGCCCTAATGAAAAATCAAATAATTCACTACCTCTATTTTTATTAAAAATAATAGGTTTTAGAAGATAGTATTACAGATACATCTAATCCACTTGATTTCCCATGGGCATACTCTTCTGATTTATTCATTATTTTTTCAATATCTATATTTTATACTATATTTATTTTCAAAAAGCTATTACACAAGCTTTTTGCAAGTGCAGCTTCGAGGAACCAAGACCTCTACCTTCCGGAATATTTGAAATTATTTCTATATAAATTTCATCTTTAATTTTATATTCATTTTTAATAAGTTGTTTTATAAATTTAACATGTTCATTTTCATATATGTACTCATTTATTAAATTAACTTCTAATTTCATATTTAACAAAGGTATAGCTATAGCATTTTTCCCATAAACTAGAGATGTCTCTCCAAATAATATAGCTTTTGCATTAGAAGACATTATACCTCCCATTATACAAAGAAGGTAGAAATATTCCACCTTCTTTTAAATTATATCTCATATATAGTATATTATCACATTAACTTATTTTTATTCAATCTTATATTATAATTAGGGAGGCATTTACCTCCCTAATATTAAGATTATAGATTTTCACTTCATTCTTTTCAATTTGGCTAATACCGATTAACAAAATTTGTGCTGTAGTATATTGTGTTTTTGCTTTAGCTTCTTGCAGTCTTCTATGCTCGTCTTTATTTAATCTAAAGGCCAACATTAACAACTCTTAATTCACTTGTTTTTCTTATTTTTCCAAATATCCCAAGTTCTTTTGCTACCTTTCTTAATACTCATATCTCCTCCAATCAAATAGAAAAACTATTACCTCAAATACATTATATACCCTATTTATTCAATTTACAAGAAAGTTTTTATTATTGTAAAAATAAAATATATGTATATTTTATATATCCATTTATTCAAGCTACTTTTTCAAGACTTTTAACATTTTTAATAAATATGAAAAATATTATTTTAAATCATTATATTACATTAAATAATAGTTTAATTAAAACTTTTAATCTAGTAATTTGAATTTAAAAACTTTTATTGTATAATATAAAAAGGGAGAAATAAAATGTGGAATAAAAATTAGAAAATAGAATAAATGAAGTAATTGAAAAATATAAAAATTCAGGTAATTATGCAGTATTTGATTGTGATAATACCATTCTTATGAATGATATACAATTTGCATTAATACATTATTTATTAAAATTTAAAAATTTAAAATTACACCTATTGAATTAAAAAATTTTTAAATAATAAATTTCCTAAGAAACTGAAATAATAAATAATTTTTGTAATATATTTTAAAAACGCTTATTACGAAGATATAAATAGTATGGAATATTTAAAATTTTTATCAAATTTTTCAGAATTTGTAGAATATCTATATTTTAAATATGATAAATTTGATTTAAATATATTCTTTTCATATAAAAATATGAGTTATGAGGAATTACAAAATTAATTGATGAATCCATAAAATACCATAATAATTCTGAATTTGGAATCGAAAACTGGATATATGAAGATAATATTTCTACCTATAAAATTAGGACTTAAAATTACAGACGAAATGAGTGAATTAATAAAAAATTACACGACAATAATATTGATGTATATGTTATATCTGCATCCACTTTAGAAGTTGTTGAGAGCTGTACTTAAAACCTTTAAAAAATATATTTCAAAAATATATGCAAAAATAACTAATACCAATAATATTTTTCACTGGTTTTACTCGATGAAAACGAATTAAGAATTACTAGTTGAGATAAAAAAATAATAATTGAAAATATACTTATACAATAAAGACCCAATAATAGTGGCTGGGGATAGTATGGGGGATTTTTGATATGTTAACAGGATTTTGAAAAATACAGAAATTTCTATACTTATTAGATAGAAATAGAATTGATAATTTTACAAATTTATTAAATATATCAGACAATAGATATATAAAACAATGCGTAGATGAAAATTTAGGTATTTTTATATCAGAAGAAAAAGTTTAACTCTTTAAAGGAGGAGAAATGAAACAAAATTATGATGTTATAATAGTGGGTGCAGGTCATGCTGGTGTTGAAGCAGCACTAGCTTGCAGGAACTAGGTAAAAACAGCACTTTTACAATTTATCTTGATAACATAGCAATGATGAGTTGTAACCCTGCAATAGGTGGACCAGGAAAATCACATATCGTAAGTGAAATTGGGAATGCTTGGTGGTCAAATGGCAATGCACATAGATAAATATAATCTACAACTTAAAATTTAAATCATACTAAAGGATTAGCTGCTAAAATTACAAGAGCACAAAGCTGATAAATACTGGTATAGAATTAAAAATGAGAGAATTAATAGAAAAACAAGAAAAATCTAGATGTTATACAAGGAATGATAGAAGATTTGATTTTGGATAATAAAAAGTTATAGGAGTTATAGATAATCTAGGTATAGAATATGTACTAAAAGCTGTAATTTTATGTACTGGTACATTTTTAAATGGACAATATGTAATAGGTGATGTTAAATATTCTGCTGGTAGACAAGGAGAAAAAGCAAGTAATTCACTTCCTGATAACCTAACTAAATATGGTATATATGTGGAAAGATATCAAACAGCAACTCCACCACGTATAGATAAAAAAGTATAGATATAGATAAACTTGAAAAATTACAAGGTGAAGATAAACCTAGATGTTTTTCTTATTTAACTAAAAGCAAAGTTGAAAAGCCATTAGAAACTTGGCTTACTTTTTACAACAAAAAGAAACTATTAAAGTTGGACAAGAATTATTAAAAATACTCTCCTATAGTAACAGGTGTTGTAAATACTAAAGTACTCGACATTGTCCTTCATTTAGATAGAAAAATTATGAATTTCCCTGATAAAACAGATCATCAAATTTTCTTAGAACAGAATCTATAGAAAGTGATGAAATATATGTAAATGGTTTCACTACAGCTATACCTCCTGCACAAGAAAACTTATACATACTATTAAAAGGACTTGAAAAGCTAAAATATTAAAAGATATGGATATGCTATAGAATACGATTTTATCCCTACATACCAACAATTTTTCTTTAGAATCTAAAATAATAGAAAACTTTATTTCAAAGCCGATTTACTATAAACGGTACAAGTGGATATGGAGAAGCAGCTGCTCAAGGATTTTATAGCTGGGAGTTAATGCTGTAAGAAAAATAGATAATCTTGAACCTATTATAATATCTAGAGATGGAAGGATATATAGGAGTTTTAATAGATGATATAATAAATAAAGAAACTCCAGAGACCTTATAGGGTACTTCCTTCTCGTGCAGAATATAGACTTACATTAAGACAAGATAACGTATTTATAAGACTTTTTAGATAAAGCTAAAGAAATTGGACTTCTTCCTAAAGAAAAATATCTGAACTTGAAGAAAATATAAATATTATGAAAAGAAGAAATTCAAAGATTAAAGAATTAAAAATATATCCTAGTATAGAAACAAATAATAAACTTAAAAGAAATTGATGAAAAATGCTTCTCATACTAATGTTATGAATGCATTTGATTTTTAGGACGTAAAGAAATCAATTATGATAATTTATCTAAATTTATAGATACAAAATATTTGCCAGATATTGCAAAAAGAACAAATAGAAATGAAAGCTAAATATAGAATATTTATAGAAAGGAGAACGTAATCAAATTGAAAAATATGAAAAAGACTTGAAAATATTTGAAATACCTTCTGACTTTGATTACGAATCTACTAAAGGTCTCTCAAATATAGCTATAAGTGGTTTAAAGTTATTCAAAACCTAAAAACATAGGTCAGGCACAAAAGAATAAGTGGAGTTACATATAACGATATTGCTATACTTATTGCCTTATTCAATAAAAAGGTGGTGATAAATAATGATTTATTTACTCAAAGGACAATATGAATTAGTATATTTTTCTCTAGAGCATATTCATGATTTACTTATATGGTTATAATTATTACAGTTTTATTATTAATACCTTATATATTTAAAGGATCCGAAAAAGGGAGATATGTCACTTTTTAGGATATCTTATATGTATTACAAAATTGGTGATTCTATTTATAGAATATATCTTGAAAAATCACCTTGGTATGATACAGTGCACTTTCCATTTATGTAATGCTTCCCTTGTTTTTGCTGGTATTTATTACATTACAAAGAAAAAGTATTTTTAATATAGTTTACTTTTTGGTTTTCAGGTGCAATACTTGCAGTGTTATTACCTGGATTAGGTATATATAGAACTGCATTTTACCCTCATGTATTTATAGTAACACATGCGAAATATTTTGCTGTATTATTTGGATTTCATTCATCTTGATAGAAGATCATTACATATAAAAGGGTTTAAAACTGCAATTATAGGATATTTTGGTTTAATTTCTTTATCATTTGTGTGGAATTATATATTTCAAAACTAACTATATGTATACTAGCGATTATATTATATCTGCAATTAATTTTATAAAACCATTTTTGAGTTATATCGAGTATTATTTATATTGCTATTTACTTCATCAATAGTACTAATGTATTTACCATTTGCATTCAATCAAAAGAGGAATTTGAGGAAATATGAAATAGAAGGTCAAATAAAATAAAAAGAGTTATCCTCTTTTTATAATGGATTAACTTTTAGTTAAACTCAAATCATACTAAAAGCTTTATTCTCGTACTACCCACTAATGATCTTATATTTGATAAAACTCAATATATTCTTCTCTTTTTCCAAGGTTTCATATAATATATTGCTAATAATCCTGCAACTAATGTAGTTACAAATTTTTAATATCTTCACTGTATATTCAGAACTTATAACCATACTTTTTCATCTATATCAGTTTTAGATATTTCTTGTTTATCAAATTTCATTAAGATATGTTAAAATTTAACCAATTATAGTCAGAATTTTTCAAAATTATCAATTCCATTTTTCAATAATTTTAAATCATAATTAGTTAATGAATTAATATTATTTTTCTCTAACTTTTTAATTATCTTAACTTTTTCACTTACATCATATACATAGTGTATTCCTTGATCCCATGTAGTTTGTGTTACTTTAACCTCTACTTTATTTTTACCATTATTTAACATAGCATTAGCATTACCAATACCAGTGATTAGACGATAAAAGTTGTTACACCAATATCGTTATTATAATAATCTAATAAGCCATTTTCAAAAACCTATTAGAGCTTTTATATTTAACTTTCATTTTTCTCATAGCTGTTATATCCTTGAAAATCATCATTTAAAATTTTCAAATATTCTTCATTACTTATACCACTTTTAATTAAACCAGTCTTTAAAAAGCGGCTAGATGGTGATCTATTCCAACAGCATTAGAATAATTAGAGTTTCAAATTTTTCAATTGCTGATTCTCTTAAAAGAGATTGCAATTACTAAATCAATATTTTACATTCCTGACTGCTTCATCTTCTATAATTGAGCTATATCAGGATTTTATTATAGAAATTATATCTTCGATACTAGCTCCTGCAAAGATCATTGTGGGTAAAAAATAAAAAATAAAAATATTTTTAAATATTTTATTCATCTTTACCCTCCATTTATTCTATAATTAGAATATAATGTATTTTAACATATTTTAAATTATAAAATCAAATTAGGCAATTATTCCCTAAATATATACTAAAAAGTGCAATAATTTTATTGCACTTTATATATAACTAATTCTATCTAATATCTCTAATTGCAGCAAGTAAAAGTAGTCAAATTTTGAATTCACTTGGTATAAATATTTTAGTGGCATTCCCATTTGCAGCTCTAAACTTTCAAGAGATCTTAAAAGGTTCTTACTTCTTTATTTTGGACTAGATTCATTTTAATATTTTTCAATCCATCTGCTTCAACTTTGTTTTAATTTAAGTATAGCCTCTGCCTCACCTTCTGCTTCTTTTATACTAACTTCTTTTCAGCTTCAGCTCTTAAAAATACTTGCAGTTTTTCTCCTTCTGCTACTAATATAGCACTTTCTTTTTGAGCTTGTGCTTCTAATATCTTGGCTCTTTTTGCACGTTCTGCCTTCATTTCTTTTTCCATTTGCAACTCTTATTTCAGTTGGAGGTATTATACTCTTTAATTCCAACCCTATTTACTTTTAATACCCCAAGGATCTGTAGCATCATCAAGTTCCTGATCTCATTTTACTATTTATTGTATACGACTTGTAAGTTTCATCTACCGTCCTATCACCTATTATATTTCTCAAAGTAGTAGCTGATAGATTTTCTATAGCAGTAATGGTCTTTCCACTCCATAAGTATATAGCTTAGGGTCTGTTGTTTGAAAATATACTACTGTATCTATTTGCATAGTAGCATTATCTTTGTAATTACACCTTGTGGATCAAAATCTACAACTTGTTCTTTTAATGTTACCTTTTAGAAATTCTATCTATAAAAAGGATTATAAAATTAAGTCCAAATTTAATACTCTGAATATTTCCCTAATCTTTCAACAACATAAACTTGTGCTTCTGGTACTATTCTTATACCAGTTGTAACTAATAAAATTATTATTACTAATAAAATACCTAAAATCATCTTTGCTTCCTCCTAGATTATTATTTTATTCCTTCAAAAGATTATTTTTAACCTTCTCTCCTACTTCATATTTATTTTTAGAAATTGCCTGCCATTTCCCACCTTTATATTTTACTACATCATTCATTTTCTATTTTTCACTATAATAACTTCCAGTACCTACATCACCTATTCTTGTTTTATTAATGTTTAAAAATATAAATATAGGTTTAATAATATCAAGAATAACATTGAAAATATAGAAAATATTAAATAACTTGATTCTAATTTACCAAAGAATTAAATTTAATAAAAATACTATAAGTGCAGATAAGGCAAACCATAAAGTTACTAAATTAATTGTCAAAATTTCTATAACTGATAAAATAGTAAATAAGACTAACCATATATATATTTCCATTATATCACCTTCTTCCTTTTATTTCTTTTTAATTCTGAATAAGTTACAAATTGATCTCTACTTATTAATATAGGCACCATATATTTTATAGCCTCATATGTTTCAGGATAAAAGATCATGAAAAAGAACTACATCTCCATCTTTAACCTTTATCTAAAACTCTAAGATATTATAACATCTTTATTTCTATTTTTCCAATCTTCTGAATCTACATTCATAAAAATAAGATTACTTTTTCCGCAAGTATTTCAACTACATTAGAATTATATGCACCATAAGGAGGTCTTACATTTTTATTTTTCATCTCCAATAATAGAATATATTAAATCATCAGTTTTAATATTTCATCTATTATTTGAGCTCTCTATATCTTAGAAAGATTTTTATGATCATAAGTATGATTTGAAATTTCATGACCATCTAAATAAGTTTGTAATACCATCTTAAGATTTTTCTTAACGATTAAGTCCTACAAAATAGTAACATTCATCATATTTATTAAATACTTCTCTTATTAATACATGGTTTTTATTACCTGGACCATCATCAAAATGTAAATGCTATATGTATTTGAGTCATTAGGTCTAGTATCTAAAATTTCTCCTTTCATATATAGATGGTATTCCTACTACCCCTTTAAATACTCTTTTTAAATTTATTATATTCAAATTAATATCTTTACCTACTACTATTTTATCATTTCAATTTTAAACTTTTGAAAAATCTACATTACTTAAATCTATATTTGAATCTATACTTTTTATTATATATTTATATCTATTTCTAAATACATCATTTTGAAGTTATATTTCTATTTAATTTATTTGAATAATATATATATTCCCCATTTTTCATCTACTATCTCTTGTATATCATCAAATACTCGGGAATATTAATTCTTTATTAACTTCTTCAACTTGTGGTTCTTCTTTTCTTCTAATATCTACATTATCTTTACTTTCATTATCATCTATAACATTCAACTTTTTCTTTTTCTCTAAATTTAATTTCTATTTTCTTTATATCCTTTTTCTTCTATATCAATACTTGTTTTTATTTACCACAAGAAAACAACACGAGATAAATACAATTAGTTTTCATAATTTTCAATATTAAAAATTTTAACACTTTCTCCTAAATTTTACTATAACGGATTATCATCATTCATATTTCTTCTACTTTCAGGTTTATAATATATGTTCAAATCAAAAATTGTCATCATATACCTTAAACAATAACTTTTGCACCTATAGGATATTTTTCTAATATTTGTCATCTACATTTATACCTAATTTAGCAAAATATTTTGCTATATTAGAATCATGACCATACTATAACATCAAGATCTGTTTCACTATTAATTTTGATTGTATAAGTTTTTGTAATTTTCAGTTGGACTATCATTTATATAATCCAAATCTCCAAATATCGTATCTAAAAGACATCCTTTTATTTTCAGATATATATTCTAAATCTTTATAAAAATTATCACTTTTTAAATATATTTTGTTCTTTAAAGCCTTCAAAAATACTTTAAAATATACATATCCAACTATATACTGTTTTAATTTTAAAATCCCATCAATCATTAAAAAGTCCATTTTCTCAATTTTATATTAGAACCAATATTTTAAAAGTCCCATCTTCTATATTTAATATTTTTCAAGTCTTTTCATATTGTGGTTTAACCTATAATCAAGTCTTTTTAGTTTTCTCATATTTATATCTAAACTCTCTAAATATATATTAAAATCTTTTTCCATCGTAGAAAAAGTTTTTATCTTTAAATTACTTCTATTTCTCTATACGGAAACATAGAGGTTGCAAGTATCTTTCACAGTAGCTACTGTTCTTTTATAAATTTGAACTAAACTCTAAATTTTTACCAAATTTTTCTATATATTTTCTTAAAAATATACCATTTTAAAATTTCTAAAAATTTCACCTTTTTCAGTTAACATTCTTCATCAAAATCCCAATTCATCTTTTTCACTTATTATTCTTGCATACTTTCTATATTTTAATAATGGATATCTCAATCCATGTCTACTAAATATTATTAGTCATCTATATTAAATCCCTCTTTCTATATAAATTTATTATATTATATTTCATTACTTTTTCAATTAACTTTTTATCTCTTGACATATCTTCCTTTTGAATTATAATTTCACTATACATAATTAGGAGATAAAATGTTTCCAATTATTATCACAATTTTTAGGTCTTGGACCTACTATACTTTACCTATTATTATTGTAGTAGGATTAATTATAAATGAAATTCAAAGATGCTATTTCTTTCTGCACTTATGCTTTGCAGTTGCATTCACTTCAATAAATGTAGTTGTAGGTTTATGTTTGAAACTATAAGTCCTGTTGCAACAGAATTTTGTTAAATACAGGTACTTTAAATGTAATAGATCTTGGTTTTCACCTATGAGTGGCTAGTTGCTTTTGCTTGAAAGTATTCTATCATAATGTTTCCTTTACAAATGATTAATTAATATATTTATGATTCATTTTCATTTCTAAATATATTAAATGTTGACATCTACAATGTGGACGAAAATATTTACTGCAACTGAGTTTCTATACTTACCAGGCTCAACTATACTAGGATTTATAGCTGCCATAGTTCATATTACTAGAACTTAAAACTGCCAGAAGCTTTAGCTCCCTCGTATGGAAGAAATGTCTGTGAAATTCCAAGAACTGCTAACTACCAATGCCTGTATTATAGAAGCAGCTTTTATGGAAACTCAATCAAATGATATTTTTAGATAAAATTAAATTTATTCATTAATGTAATTTTGATTTGGAACACTATAAAGATCGAAATTACTTTTCAGAAGATGCTGTAATGGGGGCATTAATAGAGACTTGTTCTTTTCGATATTGTTGCTGGATGTTCTATAAAAGATAGCGTGGAAGTAGCTATAAAACTCGCAACTACTCTTGTACTTTTACCTACAGTTTCCTTCTTCTTGTAAAGATCTCTAACGCCAGTATCTCCATATGCTAAAAATTATATGGATATGAAAGGTAGAGGCACATAGGATTAGATTGGACTGTTGTTCTTTCAGGGTGCATGAACTTTGGATAATTATCAGTATTATTAATACCCATAACTTTAGTATTAGCTATCGTACTTTCTAGACTTGGATTAAGTAGTATACTACGCACTCCCAGGTTTGGTAAATACTCTGGTTGTCGTACCTGCTATAATCAGTTGCACCGTCGAAATATTTTAAAGGCATTGATTTCTATCGATAATTTTTAGTCAACTTTACACTTCATTGCTAGTTTTCTTTGCACCACCAATAACGATGTTACTCAAAACGTTTTCACAACTTGATATTAAGCAGCTACAACAAAGTAAGTTATTGTTTAGAATCCGCCTATATATTTAGATGGTGATAACAGTTTTCTTACGAATTCAAAATATATGGAATAATATTATTTCATAATCTAACTGTCATATATATATATTCTTATATTAAATTTAGAACAATAAGGAGGAGATACAAATATAGCCTATAAAACAAAGAAAGCATTATCAGAAGCAGGATGGTTAGTTAGTCGAAAACGCAGATGGATTTAGCTATGCAATGGACAGAGATTTGGAACAACTCCAGTTGGAGTATTATCATCAACTTGCAGTAGTTTGTGTCACTATGTGTGTTAGAGGATATTGCATGGTAATAAACTTTGATGGAATAGTTATAGAAACTGAAGTGGATACTAATGTTGATGATTTTATATAGAGTTCGTGTCTAATATTAATAAAAGATATTTGAAAATGATGAAGTAAATAAAATAGTAGAGTATGTAAAAAGAATAAATGTACTGTATCTCAAATGTTGTCATCTGATATAAAAATAAGCTATTTTATAAATATTCAATATTAAAATAAAAAAAAGGGTTTCTTAGATTTTATCTTTGAAACCCTTTCCTAACTCATTATCTAAACTCTTCTCCATTAATTCCTATCCTTAAGTTCTACATACTTGTCAATACCATCTTCTGGAGAAGAGCCCATATTATCTCATTGCTCTTTTCTGTTTTCTTAAATCTATTACTCTTTGATTTTTTGAACCTCTTTTAATTTTAAATCTAAATAATCTATTTCAAAACGACCATCTATCAACACATCAACTAAAGATAATATCTCTCCTATTTCAGGATATATAGAATCATAACATCAAGTATATATTCATACATAAATCCTGTAAAACACCACTTATATCCTTATTCAAAGGAAGTTTTTCTCTTAAACTTTTAACTATTTTTAATATTCCTTTAGTATTCATAGAGTCAAGAGGTTCACCTCCAAGAATGTCACCCTTGTATCTCTTCCTTCCCTGCCAAGCATAGTATTTTCCTCAATATCATTTCAGTGAATTCTTCCTTTTAAATCCCAAATATCACTATTAAAAACAACCTTTACATAAATGTCATCCACTAAATATGCTTACTCTTATTCCAGGTCCATTGGCGACATCCAGTTTTTTTTATGCTTGAAAGTCTCATAAATGTAATACTCTTTTCCCTATTCTGAGTTTTACCTTCATTCCAATAATTTTCTCCTAAATAACCACGTATTCTTCTTATTACATTCATTTTTAATTTATCTTTATTATGACATTGAGGACATTCCCAGTGATTTTCAGAATTTATTTCATCAAATCCACAAATGTGATAATCACTCTTTGTATTAAATTCAACATATTGTATATTATCATATATATATTTATAACTTCCTTAAGAGCTTCTAATTTTACTCATATTTGGTATCTCTCCATATGATATTGCTCCACCACTAGAAATTTTTTGAAATTCTGATTCATTAAATTTATCAAAATATTTATTTCTTCTCTAACATCTACATGATAGAGGTAGTATAATAACCTTTATCATATTATCTTATACTTCCAAATTTTTTATCTATTTTTGCAAATCTATAACATAAACTTTTCATGAGTGTTATAAGTCCAAAACCTATACCTGTATCTTTCCATTTATTAACAGTATTTTCCAATTTTCATAACTTTTATTACAAAAGTTCTACCTTTTCTATTATTATATAGTCTCTTCTGTTATCAATTTTGGTAACCTTCGTAACATATGCCTGTAACCCTAAAGAGATTGTAGAATAACCATCCATTAAATAATTTGTCTATCTCCTTTTGAGACGTGACTATCGCTCCCATATTGCCGATGTATGGGCGATATATCCAGAAAGAGTGTACCCTTACCAACACAATACTGTCTCATCATTAAAGCTTCAAAACGTAAATCTAATCTATCTTCTAATAATTTAAAATATTTACTTTCCTCAGTTTTACTAGAAGTAGTGCTATTTGAACTAAAATTAAGACTTACTACTCTTGAAGTTAAATCTTCCTTCAAATTTATATATTCTCCCATTTCATCTTTATAAGGAGATATGATCTACATCCCATAGGAGAAAATACATGCCTTCGTAATTTCTTTCATTATGAATAATATGGTCTGGATACATTCTTTTTAGCTTGAACTTACTTTGTTGTCATATCGGTAAAGGCCGATCATATTTGCACACACCTTTTAAATATATTATCTTCATTTTAAAAACATACACTCTAATTTAGAAATGCTGGAGGTCACATAAACTCCTTCTTCATTTTTATTCCTCATATCTTTGTTTTTAATATTTCTCTATTATCAATGCAACTTTCCATCTTGATATTCTTTTCACTATCTATATCTAAAAATAAGGTAACAAAGGAGATTGTCCATTAGTTGTCATAAGAGTATTAATTTGATATTAGCATAGTTTTGTACTCCACTTCTTAATTCCTCTTTTATTCTTTCTTCCAACCAATCTGTTATCATTTCTTCATTTAACTCCTGAAAAAGCTATCTATTATAATATTTATCTCTACTATATCTTAAATATTTACCTAAATGGCTAATATTTATACTTTGACCTCCATATTGTCCACTAGCAACTGCAACTATAATTTGTGTCATTACAGTACATGCAACTTGAAAACTTTTAGGCGTTTCTATAAGTTTACCATTCATAATCTGTTCCCTATATTCAAACATATTTTTTAATATCAACTAAACAACAATTAATATTTTTGAGATGAAATAATCAGAATCATGAAAATGTAAAATACCATTATTATGAGCATCACTTTATTCTTTTAGGTAATAATATTCTACGAGGTCAAATCTTTTACTTACTTCTCCTGCTATTAAATCACGTTGAGTTGAGAGCTACAGATGAATTTTTATTTGAATTTTCTTCTCCAACTTCCTTATTAGAATTTTTACAAGGGATAAAAATGATTCATCAGTGGTATTAGCCTCTCTAACTAAGATCTAGTATATCTATACACTATATACTTTTTAGATAATTTATACTAAAACCTAATTCAACAAGATTTTTCTATAAAATCTTGTATATCTTCTACATTATTTATTCCTTTTTAACAATATCTTGTACAATATTATCAATTTTTCTTCAGAAACTCTTTCATTAATGTCTCACTTCATTATTCGCTTTTTCTTGCTATGACCTTTATTTTATTAGCATCAAATTCAACTTCTCTTCCATCTCTTTTCACAACTTTCACTATATCTCTATTCTAATCAAACACAATATATTGTGTTTGAGAGACTTTTAAAAAGCCCTTATATTTTGTTATTAATAGTATACCAAATAGAGTTAAATATTTCAAGATTAAATTAAAAATACCCCTTAAAAAGGGTATAAATAATTTTTATTTAACTTCTAAATCTCTTAAAACCTTTATCATTTCATATATTTATCGAAATTTTCCTTTATTTCTAGTAAATTAATCAAACTTAATGTTTCATTTACATCCAGATTTCGTTCTATAATTATCATCACTTGTAATCAATCTATACTGCTTCAATTAAATCAGATAAAATAGAGTTCATTCTATCATAATCTCCTTTTATTATCCTTATTACTAAACGCATCTATTAATATTGCAGATATAGCTCCATAATTTGTTGTATAAAAATGATTTCCATAAAAATCATTAGGTTTTAATTTTATCTATTACTGCTGAATTTTTAGCATTGAGTTAGTAATACTATCCACTATATTTTGATTAGGTTCTATAACTGTTAATGTTCCAGTCCATCCAGTATGACCTATACTATCTTTTTCGGCAAGTGGAGAAAATGCCCATCTATAGATATCAGTCACCTTCTCTTCTCCAACCTAATCCAAAAACTTGCATTTATATCTTTAGGTTTTAATAAAAATTATCTAATGTAGTTCTATTAAAAAATTTATTTTTCTCCATAACCACCTTGATTTACCATGATTTGTGCTAATTTTGCAACTTCTATAGCATTAGAGAATAAACCTCGTAATGTCCTGAAACACCCTTCATTGAATAAAAAGCTTTTTCATCATGAACCTCTCCCCAAAACTGTTTCTTTGAGCGTTTATAAAATCAATTGAATTATCACAGTATTTCATTAATTCAGTTGCTTATTTTTTTCCTTAGATATACCATGCTCTAAAAGGATTAAACATCGTATGAGTAAGTTCTAATTTATCATATATATTTTCTTTTTAAATAAATATCTAAATCTTGCTCACTTATTTTTCAACTATAAAAACCTAGTAACATATAGTCTACATCTGAATATTTAGTAGATGTTTTTGGTTCATATATTAAAGGTGTTCTCATAATTGCATCTAAAACATTTTCCTTACCTATGGCATATAGATCATTTTTACCATTAGGTATACCATCATCTTTATCATATTTGTCATTAAAATATTGTGGATCTGCAGGAAATCCAGCTTGATGTTTTAATATATCTCCTGAACATTTCTTTCCATTTGCTAAACTCAGGATATATCTTTAATATATGTATTTATACTTAATTTACCCTCAGAAACTAATTTTTGTATAGTATAATTCGTTGCATACATTTTAGTATTACTAGCTAAATCATAAATAGTCTCATTTGTAACTTTAATTCTATCTTTTAATTGATTTCCTTCCTTATCATAATTATTTACATACCCTAAAACTTTTTAGCATATTCAAGTTTCCCATTTTTAACAACTGCTATTTGTGCACTTGGCATACCAGCTTTTTACTTCGCTTCTAAAAATTCATCAAAAATTTAATAGTTTCTCTATTGAAATCTCCTTTTCCTTTTGTAATTTCTGGATAAAGGTATTTTAACATCTAATTTACCATCTAATTGTGTAATTTGAATAGTATTCTATCATCCTTAGTATACTTAGATATATCTATTTTCTTACTTCTCCTTTTAATAAAGTTGTATCTAATTTATTACCATTTATATATATATCTACTTTTTAAGTTCTTTATAATCTAAAAAGTAAATAACCTTGTTTAGAATAAGACTTAAATTCATACATTTGATTAGTTAAAACCGAATCATCAAACTTTTCTATAGGAAATTGCTTTTCAAAATTGAAATGAAAAAGATAAAATTCCAGCTATTAACATTGAAGTCATTAAAATTTTCATATTTATACCTACTTTCTAAAAATTTTCATTAAAGAATAATGTTTGATATTTTATAGAATCTCCAATAAACCCATGAATGATTTCCTGGTCTTTCCATATATGTATGTTCGATATTTAAAGATAATAATTTTTATGTAATTCTTATTAGGTTCTATAAAAGAAATCTGAGATACCACAATCAAATATTATATTAGTTTTTGACCTAATAAAGAATGTGCTATATCTTTAATGTTATAATCTTCCCAAATTAGAATTTATAGTTTTCATTATACCCCAATTGTATTTATATATCTTGAGGATTAACCCCACCACTCATTGAACCAATATTACCAAATATATCTTTATGTAATCCTAAATAAAAAGCTCCAAATCCACCCATACTTAACCCAGTTATTGCTCTTTTTCACGTTTTTATCTGTTTTTATACTTACCATCAATATATTTAATTAATTCATTAGATATAAAATTTTCATTACTAATATACCACGTATCATATCCACCATCTGGAGATACATAAAAAATATCGTATTTATCTGATAATTCTCCTATATTCATTTTATCAGGAGAAATTTCTATTATTACCAGACCACCCATTTAATGTATATATATACTGGGTAATCCTTTTCCCTTTTCGTATGAACTAGGAAAGTGTAAGTGTTACATCCACATCTTTATTTAAGCTTTTACTATAAACTTTTTCATTTTTCAGTATAAGCCATACTAATCATACCAATAAGTAGTAATGTAAAAATCATAAAAACCATCTCCTTTTTATTATTAATAATAGTATACTTCTATAAAAAGTAGTTTTTAGAAATCAATTTTCAATACTGAAAACAAAAAGGTAGATTTTCATCTACCTTTAATATCTTTAGAAAGTTTGCCCCAAACCAAAAATTAAATTTACCTGTTGCTTTTTACCTTTTTCAAGATTCCAAGCATAGATCAAGCCTATCTCCAATAGGAGTATTAATTCTGCACCTAACCCTATATTATTTACAAATTTAAGTTTATCAGTTCCATCAATTTTAATATTTTCTGCTATTCCTGCATCATGAATAATACTCCTTGTAAATAATCATTAAAAATATGTTCTATTTTCTGCAGTAAATGTAACAGAATATTTGTTACTGAAACTGAATTAGGAAGCCCTCTTAAAGTTATTCCATCTCCTACAACAGCTAATTGTCCCGCAGGTGTATTATCGTGTGCATAAGTTGCAGCAATCTATATGCTCAGAATTACTATCTTTATACACTGGATGATATGCTCTAAATCTAAAGTTGTAAGTGCGTATGCTCTGGGTTTGTATTTTTCATACTCACCAGTTCATTTTACCATCCTTATCTGTAATTTCTATAGGTCTTCCTTTATTTAATTTTAATGATTTTTCTAAGATATATCCACCTTCTACATAAAGATCAGCATAAAGACCTTTTTAGGAGTATTTCTATCATCTCTTGTATCATAAATTAAATCACCACCAATAGATGCTAATGTATAATCTTTGATATACACGAGCTTTTTCTTCCTTAGCTCTACTCTTAGAGTATACATTTATTAATCTTGGAGTTAAGAGTTAAATATATATCACTTGTTAATCCCTTTTACCTATTTGTCCATTTATACCAAATACATATTGTTTATCAGTTGGTTCATTATATATATCTCAGCAAAAGCTTGTTCATCTTGATTAGGATCTTTCTTAAATTCATCTAAATCTTTTTAACTCTTGTAGTAGTCTTTTTAAAATATATATTTCCTCCAGCTAATATTCTTGAAGTATTTTTGTATCCAAGGATCTTTAAATCAAGTGATATACTATAATTTCCTTTAATTCTGCTTCTCCAGTTAAATCAAAACTTTCTTCTCTCCTAAGAATTAGAATCTGAAAAGTTTTGAAAGATCCTGATAAACTATCTCTCGTTGAATAAGAAATATTAGTATTTATTGCAGTAGTTGGTCTTTTCTGTTAATATTATTCTAATTATTAAATTTTCTGGATTATTAATATCTTGAGTTGTTCATGATTAATATTAGAAAATAGTCCTGTTCTAAAATAACTCAGCTAAAGTTGTTTCCAACGCTTTTTGATTTAATACATCTCCTTCTTTTAATGTATGTATTTCTTTTAATAATAAAATCATTTGTTTTTAATTTATAATCCTTAGAATCTATTCTTTTCTCCATCTTTTACAGTTCCTTTTTATCATATACAATCTTTGAAACTTTAGCTTCGATATTTCAATATTTATATCTCCATCATTACTAATATCTAGTTTTTATATCCAACCCACTATATCCATTATCTGCATAGGCTTTTAATAGAGGTGATGTTTCTTGACGTAATAATTAGTAAATTTAATATTTCTCCAACTTTAAGTCTAGAAACCTCAATTAAAGTTTCTTCATCCATCAACTTTGAACCTGTAATTTTTACTGATTTAATAACAGGATTTTTGAACAACCTAAATTCTAAATCTACACTCTTATCATCTGCACTTCTATGCACTCCAATTCAACATTACCAAAATATCCCTGTTGACATAATTAAACTTTTTAATACCTCAGCATCATACGGAGAAAAAGATTCTCCTATTTTTAAACCACTTTTTCTACTAAAAGCATTTAAATTTTTGATCAGTTCAGTAAAAATATACTTTATTAACTAAATATTCTGTTTTTCCTAAAGCTTCTATTTCTAATTTATTTTCATATATTGCTTTTGCATTAGGTAATCTCATCAACTACAATTTTTAAATTAACATTATCACCATCTTTAGTAGGATATATGTTATCATTTTGAACAAGACCCGTTCTTAAAGTGATAAATATATATCATTTTGATACTTTATTTGTATATTCATTCCTCTTTTAACTAGCAAAGCACTTTTTATAACATCTTCAGATAATTGACTTAAATTAGTTACCTCTATATTAGTTATTTTTGAATCTACTAAACCTATACTTGTTATTGCAAGTAATGTCATTAATATATATTCATAAATTTTCCTCCCTTATGATTTTATCTTTTTAAAGTCTCTTTTTGAATATACTAGATATATCTTCAAATAATTCTCCAAATCTATTAAATCTATTAACATATCCTATCCCTGTATAGAATGTAGCTTGATTAAAAATCATTAATAGAACTACGTATACCAGTAGTAGCTGATATTCCTTTTCTTAAGTTATAGTTAAACCATATATTATATTTAAATTTATTTCTAAATCATTACTTAAATCAAAAAGGTACAGTTACTTTCAGCATTCCAGAATATATTATAAAGTTTAAAACATTATTTTGAATATATACTGTTGTTGTTGTATTATTTATTATATCTCCTATATTTGATGTATTAGTAGAATCAAAATTAGTTTTAATTTTAAAGTCGTTTATACCTAAACTTGAACTAACTCTATTAGTTATAGACGATAATAACAAATTATTAAGTGTTGTTTCAAGTGCTTTACCTAAAATACTTGCAGCTCTTAATCTTTCAAGATTTAATATCTCCTGATTCATCAAAAAGCAAGTATACCAAGTATTCTCATTTACATTTTTACCTAAAGTAGATGTAATTTTTAATATTTTTATCACTAATTTCCCATTCAACGCTATCTCAATTTGATCATCATTTAATTCTGTTATAGCTCTAAAATTAATAATAGGATCTAAATCTCCATCTAATTTAAGATATGCTTCTTCTACCTTAAAACATGCCCATTTAACTCAAATGTACTATTTCCTAAATTTAATTCATCAATAAACTCATACGTCCATTTTTCAATAGCAAGTTTACCTAAAACCATCAGCTTCTCCTTTAATTTTTAACAACTCCTAGCATTAGGCTATATTTACATCAACACTTTTTCTGTTTCTAAATTTAAGTTTACTATATACTGATTAACTCAAATTATTTTAAAACTTGTGAAAATACCTCTGATATATATCCATTAAATTTATTAGTTCCTGTTTTTATTTAAACTAGGTATAGAATATATATTCCTTCTTCTTATTAAAACCTTTACCATCTATTCTATTATTTTTAGCTAAAATATCACTTGTTATTCTTAACATCAAATTATCACCATAGTTAATTCTAACATTACGTAAATTTGAATTTATATCCATAGCTCCTAACACTAAAGTTTTTGTTTTCATTAAAATTATCAGGCATACTAGGAAGTTCTATTCTTCCTTTTTATATCTAGTAATCCTTCATTAACATCCCCTTTTAGTTCATTTGTTTCAATATTAGTATTTTTACATTAACTTTAGAATTAAGATTAGCTATCATTTACCATATTATCTTTAGTTTTTAAAGTAAGATTATCTAAATTTATATTCTCATCAAATTGATTTTTCTTGAAATAAAGATTAGCATTTACTATACCACTTGATTCTTTAATTTTATCACTAATTTCTAAAAATTTTAAATTAAAATTATTTGCTAATAATCTAAAATTATAGTCATTTAATCCATAAGTTACATAACCATCTAATAAAAAGTGGATTATTTGTCATATTCTAAATATATTTCAGATACGTTTATACCCTCATTATTTCGTTTTGTATATCCACATCTAAACCATCTATATTTAACCCAGCCCATGTTAATGTATCCGAATTAAGTTTAACTGAAGCTAAATTTATCATTTTATTAATTTGAGCTATAAAAATCAAGTTTTAATTTACCATTATATTTTATCTTTTACTTCCTAAATCTAAATTACTAAGGTCTATTTCTTTATTAATTAGATTATAGTTTACTTTAAATCACTTAAATCAAAGATCTCACTATGTTTTAGTATAGTTTTATCTCTACTATTTTTATTTTCTAAATTTTTAATATTTAATATACCTGTGTTAAATAAATTAAACATATTTCCATTCTTATATTCTAAATCTAAATACACCTTAGGTATAGTAATATTATTATAGCTTAAATCATTTAATTTAACACTACCTTCTAAATTAACATCATGTATATTACCATTTAATTTTTAAATCTGTTTCTACATTAAGTCCTATATTTTTATTTCCTATTATTTCATTTATATTTTTCTTTAGCATTCAAATTTAAATCAAACATATTATTAGATAAATTATATGTTCCATTAATTAAATAATCTCTCAACTTTAAGATTATCTATATTTAATATACTTTTATCTATATTACTTTCTAATTTTAAAAATTCCAACCTGATTTTTACCTATAAGTATTGGAGAATCTTCTATTTTTAAATTACCTTTTAGATTATTTAGTTCTCCTTCTAAATTTATAGATAAATTTGTAATATATATATTAGTATCCATAGAATTTGTAGTATACAAATTATATCCTTTTTAATTTAAGATCTAAATTAGCATACTTATCTTTTTAAATTATATCTACCCTTAGCGCTTAATTTATCATTACTAAAGTTTAATACATTTATTTCATTTCTATCAACTTCTAAATTTGTTTTTACATCAGTTAATCTTTGATAATTATACCATAATTCATCAAAATTTACACTTAAATCAATCTTAGAATTTAATATATTTTTTTAGTTTCTCCTTTTATATACATTTTTCATACTCAATATTAGAATATTGTCCATATTCACTACTTGCCTCAAAGTTTGCAGCTATATTAGTGCCTTTTACCTCTTAATCCTACTTTGAAATCATATATTAAATTTTTATCTTTTATATCTGTTTCATTAAGCATATCTATATTTTTAAGAAAGAAACTACATTAATACTTTTGTCCTTCTAATTTATATCTATGTTCCAGACTTTATTAGTAGTTCCTTCTAAATTAACTACTCCACCATTTGTATAAATTTTAGATACTATATTATATCCAATATCATCTATATTAATAGAGGCATTTAACTTATCATAATATTTTTCCATTAGGCATATCCGAATCTATATTTATCAATCCTGAACTTAAAGATTTAGAATTCATATTATAAACTAAATCTTTTACACTTGCATTTAAATTTATTAAATTACCTTTATATAATAAAGCTTGGTTTTCTATTTTATCTATATTTATATTAAATATTCCATTGTTATTAGTTACACTAATACCAACATCAAGTAATCTTTTTTTCTCCACTTAAATCATTTAGTAAGTCTGAGCTAACTTTTATCTAAAAAGACCATATATTAAATTAAATATATCAATTGATTCTGAATGAATTCTATATTTATGAGTCATATCTTTTGTTGTAACACCAGATATATAGACATGACTATCATCTACTAACATATTTGCATTAATATTATACCCTTTATCATTTATATCTATATTAGCTCTTACATTATCAAAATATTTAGAATATAGATCATCTGCATTTAAATATATATTACCATTTATTATATCTCTAGTTGAGTAAACTAATTTAGAAATATTAGATTTATATTATATACTTGATTGTTATATATATATAGGAATTTTTGAATTTTGTAGTTAAATCTATTATTATATTATCATTAACATATTTAGTATATACATCACCATTAACGTTTATATATTCACTCTTTAAGTTTCCTAAATTTTTATCCTATATTCTTAGCATAATTCAATAAATTAAATTTAGTTAAAGTTAAATTATACCTATTACTTAAATCATTATATGTAATTCCATCAAGATAAATATTACACTACTCGTATAAATATTTGATTTTATTTTATATCCTCCATTTTAATACATCTAAATTTAGTCCTATATTATTAAAATATTTACTTCCTATTCCTAATATATCAGACACTAATATTACCTTTAGTAAATTTAGATAAACTATATTTCCAAATAGCATCTTTTATATAAAGATTTTTAATATTATATCTTGAAGAAATTTAAATTAATTCTATATTATTGGAATTAAGATTTAAAGTTATACTTTATCTTCAACATCAAAAATTTATATTAGAATTAAGTTGTGAGCTTATTAACTTAGCATTAACTATTATCTTTTATAGTAAATTCTCCGTTAATATCTGATAAATTTATAACCTTAGATAAATTTTTATTTAAATTATACCATCATATTTTTTTATATCATAT
>BNJS01003959.1_pt1 | contig 31525 bp, 36 predicted proteins | sample 8540461 | NCBI WGS metagenome assembly BNJS01 (sample SAMD00202454, study PRJDB9452) | human saliva metagenome | isolation source: human saliva | place: Japan | reverse complement strand
TTAGGTGGCTTACAGGTTCAGTAAGTCATCTTTTTTATTTGAAACAAAGTATAAATTTCTAATTATCTTTTTATATTTTCTTAAATGCTCGTAAAGCCTTATTCTATGTGCTTTCGAGTATTTTTACTGTAGGAAGATACTTCACGTTTCTTTGCATATTTCCTCATGTCTTAGCTGTCAGAAGTGGTAAATAAGTAGTAAATTCATTTGTACTACTAAGCAACAAGACGCTCCTGTTGCTTCTCTTTATTCAAGCGTTTCATTTCTGCCATTGCAGAATCGAATGTTGCATGTGCGTAATAGTTCAGCGTCATGGCTATATTAGCATGTCCCATAATGTACTGTAATGCCTTTGGATTCATTCCTGCATTTGCATAGTTGGTACAGAATGTATGTCGCAAACTATGTGGAGTGATGTGTGGCAATTTATCCTCGTTATACTTATTGTATTTCTTAACAAGACCTTTCATCATGCCGTTGTAATCACTTGCCACTTTTGGATAGTTCTTTCTATTAAGAAAGAGGAAATCACTATATCCATCAATCTCAACACGCTTATCATTCTTTCGATTCGCTAACACTCGCTTAAATGCTTGATAGGCTTCTTCAACCATAGGAACTTGACGTTCGCCACTTTTGGTCTTTGGTGTTTCAATGTAGTACCCAATTTCAGTATCTCTCAATAGCTGATGGTCTATATTGACAAGACGATTCTCAAAATCTAAATCTGGAAGTGTCAAACCACCAAACTCTGAAATACGAAGACCTGTTTTTAAGAGTATCAGAATTTCATCATAATTTTTGCTGTAGGTTTTATCAGCTTTTGCAAAGGCTAACAGTTTTTCTTCCTGTTCTTCTGTTAGTACGGTCTTAGGGACAGTATCATCATCAAGAACTGCTTTCAGTTGAAAGTCAAATGGATTCTTCCGAACACAATCATCTTGTATAGCAATATAGAATGAAGCCTTTAAAGAACGTTTGTAGTTATTGATGGTTTGATAAGCATAACCATTTTCACTCATTCTAATAGCCCATTCTTTAGCGTCTGATGGCTTAATACTGTCAATACTTCTTACACCTAACTTGTCTTTCTTCAAAATATCCATAAGATATTTGCGTCCAGTTTCAGTGTTTTTTCTAACCTTTGGTCTTTGAGCGTTCTGTTTTGCGTAAAGCTGGCAGAGTGTCATTTTCTTTCCTACAACATCAATACCATCATGAATGTCTTTCTGTAACTCTGCGATTTTCTCCCTAAGTGAGATACAATCACGCTTTCCTGCTGGTACTCTGTCTGTAGCCACAAGTTTCCACGAGTAAACAAATTGCGGTTCTCCAAATGAATCTATATATTTGTATAAGTATCTTCCGTCTTTTCGTTGGCTCTCTCCAGTCTTTAAAATTCGACCTTTATTGTCACGTCTTTTTTCTGACATGGCATTTGCTCCTTTCCATTATGGAAAGAGCCCTGATACGACTTAATACTATTTTATCATATACAAGACCCTTTGGCTACGCTAGATTGCGTTCAATGTATCTATAATTTTTTTCAAATTGTTTTTCGTTTAACCTGAATACGATTGCCATTCATAATCAGCCAGTTTGCATTTTTTTATTTTCTTCTGCCAAACGACGCAGCTTGTTTTCGCCAATACGAAAAATATTTTTGACGCTTCTTCAATAGTTAGGGTATAACGCTCCCAAATCGGAATGTCAGTCTGCTTCATAAAAATCCTCCTTTCCAAATCACTTATTGGATTTCATAAAAAGTTGTTTTACAAGCAATCGAACAGCTCTAGCAAAGCTCACGGGAGTTCCACCCCTGCATGGTTCTCATGTAGCCATACTCATTGCCTGCGACGCTTTTTAACGCTCGGACTATTGACTGTATGGGAGTATCATTATCACGATAAGAAAGTCGTCGCTGGCAATCCTGCTAAAGATTGTTTTTCGGAACACTAACTGAAACGCTCGCTATCTTTAGAAGATAGGTCATGGCGGTTAGCTCCGTTGGCTCTTTTTCTTATCGAAACGTATTCAATTACTTTTTATTCAGTTTTCAAAGAACAATGGCTCGTTAGCCTATCAAAACACATTGAAAGCTCAATATGCTTTGATGGAATAACAAACCTCCCTGTTCGGGAAGCGTGGAATAGTATGGCACGCTTCCACGAAAAGAGAGAGGTTATTACTTAATTTCAAATGACAGAATCTTTGTAATCAGTCTGGTTTCCATTCTTCCACGTAAGACTTCATCAACGACCATACTTTGATTGCCATATTCATCTTTCATAAGTCGTAGGGAACGTTTCGTTATGTACCCTCTGTAATGATGTAGAATCTGGTTAATCGCTTCTGTATCGCCATCTGTTGCCTTTACAATGAGAGGAAAGGGAATCATAGGATATTGTGTTTTCATTCTTCAAATTCCTCCATAAACTTTTTGATTAAGGCTAGTCCACTGGTTCTATGCCGATAGACAGTAGAACGGTTCAATTTCAACAGGTCTGCAATTTCTGAATCGCTCATGTCCATAAAGTAAAACAGCAGTAGAATTTCACGTTTCTTGTCTGGCAACTCACGTAATGCTTCACTCAATAAATCATTTTCAACACCAACTGATATTCCATTGAGTGTAAAAATCTGAAAGTCAGTTGAATAGTTATCTGTTGTCGCAAACTGGCTAACAAGATAATCGCCAACATCCGAAAAGGACACCTCACGCTTTGCAATCCTTGAAAGATAAAGCATATAATTCTTTTCGCTCGTCTTCCATAGCACGTTTACAGATATAGTCAAACTGATTTTCTATTGTGGTCTGAAAAGAAGATGGTTTCATGTTTCTCACCCCCTTTCTGTCTAGGAAAGGAAGTGAGCCTTGCTCGTTTATCTCCTTTCACTCTTAGTCCCAATGTGAAAGGGGGATTTGTTGCATTACTGATAAATAAACTTTGTAAAAAAGTTCTGAATAGCCAAAAAAGCATATAAACAGATTTATTTCTCTGTTTACATGCTTCTGTTATTCTATCTATATGATTTATAAAAACCACATTGGTGGACGTACTTATCTATTGCAGATAGACGACTTTTTTTGACAAGAACCCAATGTAAGGAAATTTATTGTATATGATGTACTTCATGGCGACGTTGACCTCCAACAAACCGCCATTTGGAAGTAATATACAATATTTTAACAGCGTAAATAGCACTACCATATAACGGTTTTTTTTATTGGCGTTTAGTAGTGCTTTTTATTAAATATAAACCTATAAACCATATAACACGTTTTTTTCTATACCTGTTTTTAATTCAGTAGGAACAATAAAATGTATAGAGGTGGTCTACTATGCGTAAAAAAGAAGATAAATATGATTTTAGAGCCTTTGGTTTAGCCATTAAAGAAGCTCGATTGAAACGAGGTTTAACTCGTGAACAAGTGGGAGCATTGATTGAAATTGACCCACGGTACTTAACTAATATTGAAAATAAAGGGCAACACCCCAGCATACAAGTTCTTTATGACCTTGTATCGTTACTTCATGTTTCCGTTGATGAATTTTTCTTACCTGGGGTCCCGAGCGCTTAGTGGGAATTTGTATCGATAAGGGGTACAAATTCCCACTAAACCAATGTTTCAAGGCCTATTTATTTTTTATATTCAATTCTCTTAAGTGTTTAGGAATAGATAACAAGTCAAATTTATACTCTCCAAGAAAAGTGATATGCTCCCAATTAATAGGAGATACATGCTTCATATACTTAGTTACTTCGGGATCTATTTTGACGAGATAATTATAAGCTGCTTGTAAGTAGACGGCGTTCCATATACTTATTGCATTTATTAACACATTAAGCGCACTAGCACTTTGAAGTTGTCGGCGAATATCGCGCTCCATAAATTTTCCGCGTCGCCCAAAAAATAGTTCTCTAGCTAAAGCATTAATCGCTTCTGTCTTATTTAGTCCATGAGTGATCCTTCGCCGTAGCTCACTATCTGTAATATAATCTATCATAAAAAAATGCTCTTTTCAATGCGACCTAGTTCTCTCAGTGCAAGAGCTACTCTATTCTTACGTGCGTATGAGCCTAGCTTTCCTAATAGTAAAGAACTAGATACTTTTCCTGTTTGAATCGAATAGGCGATTCGTTTAATTTCATCATAGTTTTCTTCAATAATTTTTTTACATTGATTTTTTTCCGCTTATATCTTCTGATAAGTTAGGGTAGTAGGAAGGTGATTTGATAGAAAAATAATTGTGATTTTTTTATATTTCTGATGCGAGGTTCAAAAATCAAAAGCCTAGTAATGCGGTCATTCCAAACACCTGATCAGAATACCCATTTGTATCAGTAAAATGTTCCTCAATATCTAGATCTGTTTCATGATAAAGTAGGCCATCAAGGGTATGAGTAGCTTCCCTTGTATTAGTTGAAGCAACCTCGATATGATGAGTCGTATGCCTATCATTTATTGATCGAATCATTGTAGCTCCTTTTTTTCCATACTTTTTGTAATGTGGATTAACATCGGATTTTAGAGCTGAGACGCCCACTGGGACGCGCATTCCGTCTGAAGCAGTGGTTTTTTTCCTTCACCCCAAAAAGTCTGCAACAGGAAGCTTTAACTGATAATTAACCAAAACAGATTGAGCACGAGTCAGAGCTTCTTTATAAAAGCGCCATTGTTTGGCATTGGCTAACTGAGAATAAGAAATTCCAGGAGTTGATTGGGCCATTTTTTCAAGACCAATATTCATCCCTAAACCCAGCAAAGCAGCAAAAATAATTTTTCTTTCTTGTTCACTCGGCGGTTTCCCTGTAGAATCATGACTAAATTCTTGTGAAAAGTTGGTCCAACTGTCCACCCTCAATTAAAAAGATCACTAAGCCTTATCTTAGGAATTATTGAATAAAGTTTTTTTCTATATATTTCTGCTTCGCTAGGTGTAACTTTTTCCAACTTTTTAAGGTTTGCTCTTGAAATTCTCTTATCAACTGTCGAATAAAATTGAAGCTGTAAATCTAAAATTATTTCCCGATCCTTTAAATAGTCCTCAAACGTGTCTGGAATAGTTTCTGAATCAATACAAGCAGATAAATCAACTAAGTAATCATCAATATTTCGATGGATCATACTTCCTTCAACTGAAATATCTCCTGATCGAATATTGTTCTTTAGCTCGGTGAAAGCTACTAACTCATAGTAAGACCGATCTATTTTCCCCTCTTCTGGCCGAACAAGGCTTTTCCATTTTTTACTCACAAAATCAGTAGAAGTATCTGCCGGTATTTTTCTTTTACCACTATTGTGTAAATCAGTTAGTTGAGTTAGGGCCATGAGGACTGGATTTGCTGCCGGAGTTGCTTTGAACGAAAGGGTCCTCAATAACATTGGCGTGTATCTTCGGAGGTAATTAGCTTTATTTCGAACCATTTCTAAATAGCCATGATTTTTATTACCTGTAATTTTTTTAGCTTCTTCTCCATCTTGTACTAAATCTTCCCAAGGCATGATTCGTTCAATTTCGTCAAAAGGATTACTATCATTATCTTTTGCAAAGTGAAGAGCATCAATTAAAGAAGCATAATGTTCCAATTTTTTAGTAGCCAATTTTCCTTTTTCTTTTAACTGTTCTTGTGAATCACGTGTCCCTTTGCGTTTAATACTTGCTAAAATGCGGTCATTAATCTCAATCAGTTGATCGATCAGATATTGATGATGATTGACTAAAAAAGCAATAAGTAAAGAGTATCTTTTTTCAAGCTCAAAACGGGAGAAGTCATATGCATCATAATTTTCCCCTAGTCTAGCTAGCTGAAGAAACCTGTTCCGATTAATATGGGAGACATTAATTGTCCCGAGTCCCATGGAAGCAATCACTTCCACTTTTTTACAAATACTCATAAAGCTTTCTGGATTTGCCTTACCTGGAATGTCTTTTAGCCAAGCGAGTTTAGTTATTTTCGTCTCTTCATAAATTTGAAACAAACTCTCTAGTTTTTCAATTTGTATATCTGTTAATGAACAGAGTAATATTGAAAATAAGTTGTTTTCTGCTTTATCTCGACAGCGGCTTATAATGTCTTCAAGTGTAGCTATAGATGGAAAAATAATTCTTTTTCGAGTTAAGAAATCAATTGTTTTTTTCATTAGATAGATAGAGTCATCATTTTCTAAAGCTAGTTCAATTAAATATTCTATTAACTGTTTTTGTGTATTAGCACTACCGAATCGATGATAGTTGAATACTTCTAAGATCTCGTTGAAGTGATTTGCACGTGTATTTCTATGATCATATGAATTTAAATCAATTGCATCAAGATGGAGCTGTCGACTCACATAAGAAGTTAGTCTGGTTGATTTAATCGGCCAATTACTTAAAGAACACCCAGGATACCGGGCCAAACAAAGTTGTATCGCAAATCCTAGTTTATTGACCTTTCCACGGTGTTGATTAATAACCTCCAGATCATAATCAGAAAAACTAAAATACGCTTTAAAATCCTCTTCTGATAAGTGGTCTACAGAAAGAAGTTGTTCACGCTGTGAAGTAGTTAAAATTCTTTTCATAGCCATATCTTAAGCATTCCTTTTATTGAGGTAACGGTAAAAGGTTGTTTTGCTTAATTTAGAGGCATCAAGAATTTGACGAATAGAATACTCTTTGCTGTCATACATTTTTAAAGCTAAATCAATTGATAGCTTACCTTTACTTGGACGGCCCCCTTTTTTTCCTCGGACTCTGGCTGCCTTAAGACCAGAGTTAGTTCGTTCAATAATAATATCCCGTTCCAGTTCTGCTAAACTAGCCATAACTCGGAAAAAGAATCTTCCCATAGACGTTGAAGTATCTACGTTATCTTGAATAGATATAAAATTGACACTAAGTTCTTCAAATAATTCAGAAAGTTCAATCAAATGTTTAGTTGATCGTGAAATTCGATCTAACTTGTAAATGACAACAGAATCTCCTTCACGTAGTAGGTTGATCATTTCTTCTAATTGCGGTCGGTCTTTTTTCGCACCAGTTACTTTTTCTTGAAATAATTTATCAATTCCATAATGAGTAAGTGCATCAATTTGTAAACTAAGATTTTGATCATCCGTACTCACTCGAGCATAGCCAAAAAAATCATAAAAAAACCTCCTTAATTTTATAATTTAAATGTACCATAACTCATTAAGTATAACTATATAGGAACTATGAAAAAGGAACGGATTTTGGTACTTGATTTACTTAAAAAACATTTAGAAAAAGCAGGAAAATGAAAAGGTACCATAAACGGTCGTTTATGGTACCATTCAAATTTATCCTTATTGTACAAAAATAACAGCGAAATTTTTTTAAATCTATTCCTTTATCGATACAAATTCTCCCATAGGCGCTAGGGACCTCTTTAGCTCCTTGGAAGCTGTCAGTAGTATACCTAATAATTTATCTACATTCCCTTTAGTAACGTGTAACTTTCCAAATTTACAAAAGCGACTCATAGAATTATTTCCTCCCGTTAAATAATAGATAACTATTAAAAATAGACAATACTTGCTCATAAGTAACGGTACTTAAATTGTTTACTTTTGGCGTGTTTCATTGCTTGATGAAACTGATTTTTAGTAAACAGTTGACGATATTCTCGATTGACCCATTTTGAAACAAAGTACGTATATAGCTTCCAATATTTATCTGGAACATCTGTGGTATGGCGGGTAAGTTTTATTAAGACACTGTTTACTTTTGGTTTAGGATGAAAGCATTCCGCTGGCAGCTTAAGCAATTGCTGAATCGAGACTTGAGTGTGCAAGAGCAACCCTAGTGTTCGGTGAATATCCAAGGTACGCTTGTAGAATCCTTCTTCAACAATCAGATAGATGTCAGACGCACGGCTTTCAAAAACCACTTTTTTAATAATTTGTGTGCTTAAATGGTAAGGAATATTCCCAACAATTTTATACCTCTGTTTGTTAGGGAATTGAAACTGTAGAATATCTTGGTGAATTAAAGTGACACGAGTATTCAGTTTTAATTTTTCTGACGATAAGTTGAATAGATGACTGTCTAATTCAATAGACGTTACCTGTTTACTTATTTTAGCCAGTTTCGTCGTTAAATGCCCTTTACCTGTTCCAATTTCGTAAACGGTATCGGTTTCTTTTAAATTCAATTGTTTTATTATTTGGTTGAGTACTTTTTCACTCGTTAAAAAGTTTTGAGAATATTTTATATTTTTGTTCATGTAATCTCTCCTGAAGTGATTACATCTATAAACAAATACAGAAGTTAAACGATTTGTTTGTAATTTTTAGTTATCTGTTTAAAAAAGTCATAAGATTAGTCACTGGTAGGAATTAATCTAACGTATTTATTTATCTGCGTAATCACTGTTTTTAGTCTGTTTCAAAACAGTAGATGTTTTATCTACATTACGCATTTGGAATACCAACATGACGAATCCCTCCTTCTTAATTACAAATTTTTAGCATCTAATTTAACTTCAATTCCTATTATACAAAATTTTAAGATAATGCACAATCAACACACTCTTAAGTTTGCTTCTAAGTCTTATTTCCATAACTTTAGGGTTAACCATACGCAAGACCAATCACTCTCGGACAATACTCATGATTTTAATGATAAAATCCATGTTAAACCCATAGATAAGAAATACACCTGCAATAACCGTTACCTGTTTGTGCCAATTTAAAAATGCACCACTTTTTTATAATTAAAACGGTTGAAAACTGTACCACTAATAACTCACAATAGAGAGATGTCACCGTCAAGTTAAATGTACAAAATAACAGCGAAATTTTTAAATCTATTTCTTATCGATACAAATTCCTCGTAGGCGCTCGGGACCCCTACCTGCTAATAACTTGGTAAAAAGCACCCGACGATTACAGATAGAGAAATACATGGATAGCTTTACAGACAAAGAACTATCCTTAATGGAATCTTTAGCCAGCGGTATCAACGAAGCAAGAAACATCGAAGACTAATTAAAAGAATCCATACATATCGGAAAGAGCCGATAAAATGAGATTGTATTAATCTCATTTTATCGGCTCTGCGTCTTTGCGTCTGGCTCTGTAATCACAGTTACTTTGAACTGCTTTATTTCAATTAAATTTTCTTGTCTGCATTTCGGACAATAGAGGGGGAATTTTTTTAATTCAGTATCTTCCCTTATCTTTAATCGTGTTTTATTTCCACATACAGGACACAATATCCACTTGTAGTTTATAATAACTATCTCCTCCTTTACACTTTAATTCAAATCTTTATTAAAAAATATTTCATCTTATTTAACAAGAAACCATATTTATATAACAACATAAAATACACTAAGTTATTTTATTGAACATATATCGTACTTTATCTATCCGACTATTTGGACGACGGGGCTGGCAAACAGGTTCACCGGTAGTAACATGGTACCCTTTTAACTCTGTTAAACAAACACTACGTCCATTTGTAAAGAAAGTTAAATCACTACGATATTCTTGAATACACCGAGCAGGGATTTCTCCACTAAGAATGACCTCATTATTTTTCAATTGAGTGTCTACGATGTTCGCACAATATTTAGGAGCATCGTTGTATGCTCGTGAAAGATATTCCTGTGGCGCATAAATTTTAAAACTAAGATATGGCTCTAACAATTCTGTTCCAGCTTTTTTTAAGACTTGTTCCAATACAATAGGAGCAAGCATCCGAAAATCTGCTGGGGTACTAACAGGGCTATAGTATAAGCTCATACTTAAAAACAGATTTTACAGTCCGTCACATTCCAACCATACAATCCTTGTTCACAGCCATAGCGTATCCCCTCCATAACTGCATTTTGAAACGATTGATTTAAGTATCCAAGAGAAACCGAGCTCTCATACTGTACTCCGCTCCCTAATGGAAGCTGTGCTACAGATAGACCAATGGAAGCCCAGAAAGGATTCGGTGGAACTTCGATGTGAATGGTATACTCTGCTTTTTTTAACGGTCTTTCCATATAAATGACTGTAGGCTCTTTTATTTCTATCTCCACATGATACTTTTCTTGCAGCAGAGCACAAGTCACTTCCATTTGTACTTTCCCTAAGAAAGAAAGTATGATTTCATGTGTCGCAGAATCCACATAATATCGCAGAAGCGGGTCACTGTCGGAGATTTCTAAAAGTGCATCAAGTAACATTTCCCTTTGTTGAGGTTTGCTCGGTTCAACAGTCGTTTGCAGCAGAGGGAGGGGATTTTCAATTCTCTCTCTCTGTGGCAATAGCTTTGTATCTCCAAGAACACTATTTAACTTCAAAAACTCATTCTGCAAAATAACAATTTCCCCGGAATAAGCCTTATCGATTTTACATAATTCACCATTTATTGAAGTATACATTTCTGTAATTTTTATTTTTTCCTTTTCCGATATTCTAACCGAATCTCGCAAATGCAGTACGCCACTATAAAGACGTATATATGCAAGACGCTGTCTTTTTTCCGAATACTCAATTTTGAAAACTTTTCCGCAAAGTTCAGACGGACCTCGATGTGTTGATGAATAAAATTTATTCGTAATCACTTCTATAAGGTTATCAATCCCTATATTGTTTTTTGCACTTCCGTGATAAACAGGGAACAGAGAACAATTCTGAAATCTTATGCTTTCCTCTTGTTCGAGTTCCAATGCTTCTAATGATTTACCGGACATATATTTCTAAAAAGGTCATCGTTTCCCTCTATTACCGTATCCCATTGTTCAGATTCGGTAAAGTTCGTCACACACATATTAGGATACAGTTCTACCTTCTGTTTGATTACAATTTCGGCAGAAAGTTTCTCTTTAATATCCTGATAAACCGTTGATAAATCAATTCCATTTTGGTCAATCTTATTGATAAAAAAGATTGTGGGAATACCTATTTTCCTAAGTGCATGAAACAATATACGAGTTTGTGCTTGTACGCCATCTTTTGCAGAAATCAGTAGAATTGCCCCATCTAAAACTGATAATGAACGATATACTTCTGCTAAGAAATCCATATGTCCTGGCGTGTCTATGATGTTCACCTTCGTATTTTCCCACTGAAAAGAGGTTATTCCTGTCTGAATTGTAATTCCTCTCTGACGTTCTAAAAGCGTATTATCCGTCCTCGTTGTACCTTTGTCCACGCTTCCTAATTCTGTAATCGCTCCACTGTTATATAATAAGCTTTCTGTTAAGGTAGTTTTTCCTGCATCAACATGAGCTAAAACTCCAATATTAATAATTTTCATGTGATTTTCCTCCATTCAAAAACCCAAAAGGGCATAAAAATCCCAGTGATAAATACTTTTATCACTGGGATTTTTATGCATAACCATAGGCATACAAAGCATACAGATATTCTCCGGATACTTTAGAATCACATGATAAAGGTATTCTTAAACTGGGTACAAAAAACTAAGCCCTCCTAAAAAAGGACATCCAATTATTTGTTCCCACTATCAAATTGACAGTTTATTTAAGAATACCTTGCCGCATATTTATTAACTCCTTTTAAATAGATACTTAAATAATAGCACGTAAGAGCATATTTGTCAAGGAATCTCCAATTTTTTATCAAAGAGAGTACGTGATTACAAAATAGCTGTAATAATGTACCAATATTTGTTATTCTATAATCTTCCAATTACTCCCGTTCTTTTCAAGTACCAAATCAAATTGAGATACCTGCGTTGCTTTGGTCTGCTGGTCGATATACTCCACTGTCAGCGATACCGTGACTTGATTATCCTTACGATTGTGAATAGGATTTACCAGTTCTTGAAAGATGTACTCTTTTCCGATTGGTTTTAATATCCCGTCATTCACATAGTAGGAAAGTTCACTGGCTGTCGCTGTAGGATAGAGCTTGAAGAACGTCGTTAAAAACTCATTGATTTCATTGGTTGTAATGGAATCAACCGTCCCCTCACTTTCAATGGCTTTGGTTTATAACTTGATTTCTTAGGTATGTTGGTAATGGTCGGATTCTTAACCAGTACCATATTTCCAGAACCATCTACATAGACACTCACTATATAAGCAGAGTGGACGGTCTTTGTATTTTCTCCCTCTGTAATGAGCTGGTCTACACTGTAGGTTACATTAAACTCATTGTCGCCAGTTGGCTCTACCGTCCATATCTGAAATCCTCTTACAGAAGACGATACAGGAATATCTTTGCGTACTGTATCAACATTGAGAGCTTGAAGTTCATCTGTCAGATAGCCTTTTAGACTTTCCATTCGATTATCAATGGACTTATCGGATTGCTCCCATGAATAGTAGACTTTCGCAAAGTTCTCTACAAAATTTTCTACATGATGAGTATCAACGTATTCCTTTTTCTATGATAGTTGTTTCGTGAATAGTATGAGTATCTATAGCTGTAAAGTGCTTGAATATCGCAAAGCTGAAACTAAGCCCTAAAAGTACCCACAAGGCAATCACAACCTTTTTATGAGGATTGACCTTATAGACACGAGGTTTCTTTTCCTTTGGTATCTGTTTTTCTTTATTCTGATTTTTTCTAAATTTCATCATTAAATCTTCCTTTCTCATTGTTTGATTCGTCCTGCTCCCACTAAATGCTGTTGCCAGTAGGGGCTTGTTAAGTCGGCATAACCGATTGGGTCGCCTGCATGAAACATACGGTTATTGCCAAGGTATATCCCAACATGAGTAATATAAGAGCCAGCGTTATAGGTAGAATGAAAGAAAACCAAATCGCCAGCTTGTGCTTCCGATAGTGGGATATGCTGGGTCACATCATATTGCTGTTGTGCGGTTCGTGGTAAGTTAATTCCAGCTTTTCCATACGTCCATTGTGTCAGTCCGCTACAATCAAAAGAAGTAGTCGGGGAAGCTCCACCGTAAACGTATCGCCAGCCCTCATATTTCAGTGCTTCGTCCATGATGGCTTGTACCGTATCATCATCAAACTCTGTTGTGACAAGATACTGCGTTACCAGTTGCACATAAAACATATTGCCATAGTTGTATCGCCAGCCCCCATTGATAGGTATGGCTATGGGATTGGGGTAAGACACTTTTTCGCCACCTGAATACTCTTTTGAGAAACTTTGAGCCAGTTCAAAGGTATATTTATTTCCACGATTAGCCACATACCCCTAAGAAACCACCACCATAATTGTAGGACTGGATAACCGATTCTAAATCTACACTGAGCCTTTCGCTACTGGCTAATAATTCACTGAAATACTTCACACCTTGCTTAATGGATTCTTCTGTACTCAATGAATTAGGTGGAAGACCGAGGGATTCCGAGGACTGCATAACATCTTCCGCAGTACCGCCCGATTCCACCTGTATAATCGCAAGAAGTATGTTGACATATTCTTCAACGCCATATTCTTTGGCATATTTTTCTACCATAGGCTTATGAGCCAGCACTTCTGCGGAAACATTCACACCTCCATAATGAATATTGGAAATTCCGCTGTCCTGTTCATCTGAAAATAAAATGGCAACAAACAGAAGCAGTGAGAAGACCATCAAGAATAATCCAGAACCACCAATCACTAAAGTTTTCAGCTTCATGGTTTCTTACTGCCTTTCTTAATGGTGGCGGTTTTGATTGGTGGTCTACTTTTTGTATTTTGTAGTGGTACTCTTTGAACAGTAGACTGACGTTCTTTTGTGATTGAACGTTGTGAAGCTCTATCTGTTGGTGCAGTTGAAGTTACTGGCTTTTGAACCGTTCTTTCTTGAACTGTATTACTTTGACGTTCCGTTTTTAAACTTGAAGAATCGGACTTAACTGTTGGACGCTCTTGTTTGGCTTGTTGAGATTCCCTATAGGAAGCCTGTACAGTTGTTTGCCTTGAAGTCTGTCCATCATGAGATTGTTCTTGCTTAGTGGCTGGTCTTTCATGAACGGAAGAAGCTGGCTGTTTTTTCTGTTTGACCTGTTCCATTTCAGAGCGACGCTCCGCAATGGTTTTCCGTCTTTGTTCCTGCTGTTTCTTGCGTCCACTGGCTTTATCCGCTTTGGTTTGAGAAATACTTCTGGTTAAATCACGGACATTCTCTTTTACTTTGGATTTTCCTTGATATACTGCATATCTTGCATTGGTCGGCAAATCTTTAACCTGTTCTTTCAAACCACTAGCAGTGTCTACCATTCTGTCTTTGGTATCAGCTACTGTACCGATGGTTTGACCGATACGTTTTCCAAGTGTTGATTTTTCCTTTCCGTCTGGTCGGGAGTGATCTGCTTGTGTCCTTGCAGAACTCCCCGAACCCGACTGTCCTTTTTTACCTGTAACAATGGCAGACCCAGCCCCTAGAGTAGTCATGGAACGTCCAAGTTTCCGCTGTAGACGGTGCATGTGAGCGTGCATAAGCATACGAGGTTTTCTCATCACACGACTTCCCACACTTTGAGAATCGTTACTCTGTAGAGAAAACATACTCATTAAATCGCCCAGCTTGAAGTAGATTCCTGCAAAGGTCACAATCTGTAGAAAAGCAATCAAAAAGAACGGATAACCAGCCGATAAGGTATAGAGCATGGTTGAAATACTAAATGCTGTCGTAATAATCAATGTGATTCCAGCTCGTGTCAAAATGGTATTAAAGAGCTTTGTTATGGCTCGTTTTGACATACCATCAAATGATGGAATCATGCTTAAAATAAAGCTCACAGGCAGAAACATAGCATAGATGATAAAAAGTACCTGCGAGAAAATCATGATTCCTGTTAATAGGAATACAAATATGGAAATCCCAATATTGAAGACAAATAGGAAGAAGACTGTACCTAAACGGTTAATGGTCTTTGTAATGGTTAGATTGGTATTGCTTCTGTCTTCAATTTCTTCCGCAACAATTTTTTCTCTGTCTTCGCCATTGTTGGAATCTGGGCTGGTGGAGAGCAGGCTTTCCACACGGTCAATACCGATACTTTCAATGTCTGAACTGTTGTATTGAAGCAGTAGCCACGGTTGCTGAACCTGTATGGAAAACAGGCTATCTCTGATTAAGTCCACGCTGTCCTTGCCTTGACTATCGGAATGGGGCATGACAATCTTCGTGCCAAGTGATAAACTGGCATTACTGATGTCTGATGAAAAGTCATTGATTTTTTTAATGTAGTCGGGAGCGTAGGCAATAAAGGAAGCCGATAGGATAAACACCAGCACAAAATTCATAATGGCATGAATTGCCTTTGTGGTTTCTCTCTTTATCAGTCCCGTATAGGCAACATAAACCCCAAGAACCAAAATCAAGAGTAAGAGGAATCCAACATAGAAACCCTCTGTTGAAAATCCGTTTGCACTCACACCAGCTAAGGTCTGCATATTCTTACCAATGGAATCTGCTGTAGCGGAAATGAAGTCTAAGGAATAGGCTTCCTGTACTAAGTAACCTGTCGCATTGGAAACATACAAACTGATTGTCCAAATAAAATTGGTAATGGCATATAGTCCATACATGACCTGTTTTCCAATCCCGTCCGACCAGTTCCACGGAAGCCAGCCCCAGCTATTATCCACATAAAAAAATCCAGTTGATAGTTTTCAAGTGGGTATCGGCTGTATTCATTTGCCACATTGACCGTATCATCTACCAAGCCCGCAGCTTGAACCACCGTTCCCAGCATGGCTAAAAGAAAAATGGCAATCACAAGTGTGAAAGCCACTGTCATTGCCACTTTTACCTAGACGTTTCCAGCGTCCAGTTTGATTTTATTCTGTTTACTATTGATGGTTTCACATTTACACCTCTTTTCGCACAGGTGGTCTGGTATCAAAGGCATGGAGCAGTTCTTCAAATACAGGGTGGAACTGTATCACACCGACACGACCATATAAATCACTGATAAGGCATTGCCCTGTTTTCCAAATCACGCAATCGCTTTCTGATTGTTTTCGTCCTCTGGGTCTACACCAAAAAAAGGCTAAGGTCTTTTTAATCTCGTTAAGGTCAGTGGAACGAAATGCAAATTTTAAGCCGAGGTTATTTTTTTCAGTTTTTTTCATCTAAGAGGTCGTCTGTATTTTGGGTCACGAAATATACCCCAGCGTTCATAGCACGACCAGCCCGAACCAGCTTCATAGATAGTGTTTTTTTCCTTGTGCTACCTGTAAAAAGCTCCATGCTTCGTCTAAATCTACAATCTTGAAAATGCTTCGGTCTGTATGGATAAAGTCTAAAGCAAAGGTACTAATGACAATCAGCATAGCAACGGATAAAAGCTCCATAGTGGTATATTCCTCAAAGGAAGTTTCCTTGTCGGGAAGTACCAAGTCCGCAACCTGTATAATGTTCAGTTGTTTTTTTCTAAGCTGATAGACTGCTCCACATAACCATTACTGAATAATAAATGTGCAAAGTCATAGTCTGTAAAACTTTCGATATGGTCGGCTATACTGGTACTTAGTGGCGTATTCTCAACCCGTAATTCCTCAATCACTTTCATCAACCCTCGTACTTCACTATTGGTTACTGCACGAATGGCTTTTCTAAGGATTGGGAAGCGTTCCCCATCACGAGAGGAAATCCCCGTAAGGAATGTCAGAATATCAATAGCCAGTGATTCAGAATCTTTGGGATTTTTCATAATCACATAAGGGTCAAGTAAGCCTTTGTTTTTTTCTCATCAGAAGTCAGAGTGACGATATTGATTTCATGGGAAATCTCTGGCAAGGTTTCTTTCCATCTGCCACGTTCTGCTTTTGGGTCTACAATCACTGCTTGTGCCCCATAAAGCACCGCATAATAGACGATAAGGTTATTCGCAAAGGATTTACCACCACCCAGCGAACCAACAAAAGCCGACGCTAACGCATTGGTTACTGAACCCTTAACCCCTTGACTGGCAAGAGCAGGTTTCAGATAGACATTGCGTCCAGTATCTAAGCTGTAGCCAACATAAATCCCCTCATTTTCCCCCAGCATTTGAGTAGCACCAAAACCTAAACCAGCGAGGAAATCAGAGGTCACGTATTGAATATAATCATTCATATAACGCTTGCTGGCAGGTAAAAAAATTCTTCATGTAAGCCGAGCATATCCCCAAATGGTCGTACCAGTTTTACGCTTAAATCGTCATAAAAATCTTTCACTTCATTACAACGACGTTTGAGTTCGTCAAGATCATTTGCTGATACCCTTACCACATAAGACAGCTTGTACATAGATTCCTTGCTTTGGTCTAAATTGGTTTCCAGCTCATTCACACTTTCCAGAGCTTCCGCCACATTGGAGCTGGTTTCATTATCACTTTGCCAAGCGTGGTTATCCAAGTCTTTCAGTTCTTTCTTTTTATTGCGGACAGTAGATAGGGCTTTTACGATTCGCTACAATTTCCACATTCATTGACGTATCAATCGGGAAATGTAAATTGCTGTTGCTGGTAGTAGAAGATTTCAGAGGACGGGAAGTCCAGTTCTCCGACAATGCTGTTAATGGTAAAAGTAAGCTACATAGACGGTTTCATCTTCCTGCTGGATTTTTCAAATATCGCTGTTTTTTTCTTCCACCAAACAGCGAGTAGGCTTAATCAAGTCATAGTATTTAATCAGCGTTTCATTATCCAGCTTTTTTTCTTTGATAGATGGTACTCATACTCTTCATAGGCAGTGCCTGTCTGTCCGTAAAGGTGTTCAATCAGATAGCCGAAGTCGTCCTTATCTAACCTGCGGATTTTTGAAACGACGAGAGATTTTTATTTTCTAAGAGCTTTTCCATCTTCTGAAAACGCAGGATTTCATCATTACTCATACTAACAAAATCGCCCATCAGCTTATGGTTCACATCATAGACAAAATCAGACAAAGCATTTTTTGCTTCAACGGTAAGACTTTTCATAGAAAACTCCTGATCGTTGAGAAGCAACTTAAAGCCGATAAAGAAACGGTAGTTCACTTGATTTTCGCCAATCATGGATATTAAAGCGTCTGTCTGTTGGTCGATTTTGTCATAGGCAACCGCTTTGAGCTTGCCAGTGACTTCATTTTTGGAACGCTCTTGTGCAGAACGTATGCTGGATTCTGTACTGATTTGTAAAGCATGAATTTTGCCATCACGATTTTGTGCGATAAGCTGTCTGAAAGAATCATGCACTTGTATTTTCTGTTCTGGACTTAGAAATGAGTAATTGTAAGGAACAAGCTCATAGTAAGCATAACATTCCCCGTCTTTATTCCAGACGAGATTGTTTTCAATGTATTTAATTGGATATGCCATAAAATTCACTCCTAACTGCTGTAATGGCTTCTTGTGGCTGGTTTCTGCCAAGCGTTACTTTTTTTCCTGCATAGGTCAGCTTTGGTCGCAGTGCATAAGCAATGACAGACTTCAAAAATCCATAAGGCTTTTTACCATCAAAAGTTTTTGTAGACATAAACCATGTGAAAGCCACAGGAATCCCAAAGTATTTGAGAAATGCTCCCTCTATCATGGAAAGAGGGGGCAAGTTGCCAAGTATCATCACTGCAAAGAGTGACACGACAAACCATGTGGAGGCGGTATCACTGCTTGTACGAGCTTAGAAACCTTTGAACGAAAGGATTTTTAAAACCACTGATAACAGTGGTTTTCTCATTATGCGACTATTAGTCCGTCACGCTCCGTTAAGTGCGAGACAATTAAATCACCCGCTATGCGGGTGCGCGTCGAAGGTTATACCAAAAAAACTCCAAACGCGATACAATAAAGGTGTTCAAGCCAATTGTAAAGCGAAAGGAGAAAACCATGGCACAAAAGTCTCTTTGAGAGACAAGTGACGAGTCAAAAGCAATAAGGCTTGAACAAAGTGAAAGCCAGCGTCTTTATGCGCTGGCTGGTAATTTGGGCTTATAGCCATGGTGCAAACCATCCGTTAGACGGGGGGGTATGATTTAAGGGGGTAAGTATAAAAGTAAAAACTCGACTTGAATATGTTGGAATAATAGTCTTTGGAAACAAAATCTATTACGAGATACACATAGGGGTACGTTTTTCTCAATAGGCTTTTGGCAAATGTATGCACAGTTAAAATCAATCCCGTAAAAAGAGAGTTTACTGACGAAGTTAATATTAAACACCGTGTGACAGCTTATTGTAGGGTGAGTAGCAATGTTAACACAAGCTTCCAGATCAAGGTCATAAGTCCCTAGATCTAAAATTCTTTTAAACGCATGTTAACTTCCTACTACAGGCATAAAATGACTAATAACAAGACTAACAATGCGTGGTTCATCTTCATAAGGAATAAATTTATCAGGGTAATCATCGTTCAAAGAAACCATACGAAAACCTGCTTCTTCACGATAGAGTTGCTTGATGTAGATAGATTCATTCCATGAGAGGGCATAAACCTCACCATCATAGTCAAAGCCATCGGCGCGAATCAAAGCAACCTCGCCACTCTTATAGACTATCTCTATAGATTTTCTTCAATCCAAGCAGCAATATCATAACCATACTGCTTAACATCAGAATAGACTGTTTCGGTTTCGTACTCATCAAAGAGTGTTTCACCTAGACCAGCAGAAAGAGCAACTTTTGATAGAACTGGTACAAGGAAGAGTTGGATGACCTTATCGGATTATTGAGGTTGCAGTAGCTCTTCAACATAGTCTTCAGTTTTTTGTTAGTTAGCAGTAGTAAGCTGAAGAAAGTTATTAACGATGTTGTACTCTGACTCGAAGTTGGTTACATCGTCATCTAAGATTTTAGCAAGTTCTTCTAGATTTTTTTGATTGGGATTGGCACGTCCAGATTCCCAACTACTGTAGGAAGATTTATTTATGTTAAGTATTTCTGCAATTTTTACCTGAGATAAACCTTTCTCAATTCTTCTTTTATTTAGACTTATTTCTGAAAACATGGTATACCACTCCTGTTGTTTTATTAAACAACAATAGTTGATCAAAAATTATTTAATTTGACAATAGAGGAGCTGTATGTACCGTTTTAGGTACTTATGTGATATAATTTATAAGAATATTATTGTTGGAGTGAAGATGAATATTAGTTATAACCCTTTATGGGAAAAATTAAAAGAGAAAAATATTTCCAGAACTGAGTTGAGAGAAGCTGTAAAGCTTGGTTCAAGTACTTATTCAAAATTAGTTAAGAATCAGAGTGTAACTACTGATACCTTGCTAAAAATATCGACCTATTTGTGTTGTGATGTATCAGAGTTAATTGAGAGTGGTGATTAGTATGGCAAAAATTAAGTTGTATAATGGCGATTGTGCTACCTTTTTGAAACAGATTAAGTCAGATACAGTTGACTTGATTTTAACTGATCCACCGTATAATTTGGGAATGTTCATGAAAAATCGTGATACCAATCTACATAAAATGAGAGACAATTTCTTTGGTGCAGCAGGTTGGGATGATTTGAATTATGAAGAGTGGTTGATGTCAATGGATAACTTCTTTGAAGAGTCCGCTAGGGTTTCTAAAAAAGGGGCTAGTATGATTATGTTCATGTCACTTATTAAATTAGAAACCTTGATTCAGATAGCAGAAAAACATGGATTTTATTATAAAACAACTGGCATTTGGCATAAGACTAACCCAATGCCAAGAAATATGAATCTTCATTTTGTGAATTCCACAGAGGCTTGGCTCTATTTCACTTATAAAACTAGAACTGGTACTTTCAATAATGAAGGTAAGTTATATCATGATTTTATTGAAACTTCTCTCGTTACAAAGAATGAAAAAGCCTTCGGGAAACACCCTACTCAAAAACCTGTTCAACTCATTAGTCATTTTGTTGAGCTGTTATCAAATAAAGGTGACTTAATTGTTGACCCATTTATGGGAAGCGGTACAACAGGAGTGGTATCGAAAAGCTTGGGAAGAGATTTTATTGGTATTGAGCTTGAAGAGGGATATTTTAATATTGCTACTCAAAGAATAGAGGATTTGGATAATGAATAACAATGTGCTGGATCTTTTTGCTGGTGTAGGTGGTATGTCACTTGGTTTTGAGCAAGCTGGTTTTAATACGCTAGTTGCAAATGAGTTTGACGAAAGTATTGCTGAAGCTTATAAAAAGAATCATCCGACCACTAATATGATTGTAGGTGATATAACCTCGCTCGACCTAGAAAAAGAGTTTGGATCACTAAAAGGAAAAATTAAAGTTATCATTGGTGGTCCACCTTGTCAAGGGTACTCCCAGAAAGGAAGTAGAAAAACAATTAATGATGAACGCAATTTCTTATTTAAGTATTTTGTAAAGGTTGTGGAGTTGGTATCTCCTGACTACTTTGTTATGGAAAATGTTCCTAATCTCCTGACTGCAGAAAAAGGCTATTTCAGAAAAGAGTTAGTTGAACTATTTGAGAATTTAGGTTACTGTCTTTCCATGGATATTGTAGATGCTAGTACGCTTGGAGTACCACAGAAACGTAGAAGAGCTATTATTATCGGTAAAAAAGGTGATAATGCAGTAGATTTCAAGCTGAAACAAGTTGATACGGTTACTATTTGGGATGCAATTAGTGATTTAGCATTTTTAAATTCTGGTGAGGGAGATGAAGAACAGACTTATATATCAGATTCTCTAACTAAATATCAAGAAGAAATGCGTTCCCAGTCATCTAGACTTTATAACCATAAAGCGACAAATCACTCTGAAATCGCTTTGGAGCGTCTGAGGATGATACCTGAAAATTCAGGTAAAGAGTCTTTACCAAAAGAGCATCTGACTAAATCTATTTATAGTGGGACTTGGGAACGTATGGTTAAATCAGAACAATCAGTTACAATTACTACTCGTTTTGATACCCCTTCCTCAGGGAAGTTTACACATCCATTTTTGCATAGAGCTATCACTGTGCGTGAAGCCGCAAGATTGCAGTCTTTTCCAGATGATTTTATTTTTTATGGTACTAAGACATCACAAATGAAACAGGTGGGGAATGCAGTTCCTCCAAAATTAGCAAATGCAATTGCAGAATTAATTAAAAAAGATATGGAGATTGAAAATGGTTAAGGTGGATAATCTGAAACACTATGAACCGATTGATTTAAAATTAGGTATTAAATCTTCGATGCCTAAAGTTAAGTCTGCGATGGCTCTTTTATTGTTACTATGGCAGACATCAGACAACAAGTATGAGATTGAGTATTCTTCCAATGCAGATGGGAAAGGGATTACTTTAAAACCCATGGTTTATAGGAAAGTATTTAATCAAGTAAAAGATATATTTAGTGATGAAGGTACTGATAGTTCAAACTTCAGTAATACCCTAGATAGCAATCCCTTACTAACCTCTCAAATTGAAGCGCTGATTGTTACTTTTGAATTATGTTATGAACTAGCAAGATTTACTTTTGTTGATTCAGAAAAATCTTTTAGTGCAGAACGAACAGGTGGTAGTAGGTTTGAAAAGAAAATTTCTTTTACATCGAATTTTGACTATCTTACCCTAATTTTTGCTGATGATTTATCAATTCTAAATCGAGTTCTTTTAAAATGGCTAGGATATGATGTTAGTTACTCAAGTGTTGCCGAAGAAAAATTAATTAACTTCTTAACTCTAATCTCTGAGAAATCGATTTATAAATTAGTAAATAAAGGAGATGATGTACACTTCAATAACATGGCAATCTATGATTTGTTAATTGATGGAGAGACTGAAGTAGATATCACAAGTGATGTAGAAGCTAAGGGGTCATTAAGGATCCTTGGTTCAATACTTAATGAAGGACTCAACCAGCACTTGCAGAATAAGAAAGGTATTTTAACCTCAGCTTCAGACGTTTCTTTACTTACTAGCTATAGAAACAGACTAGATAAATATTTTGAAGTAGCAACTAAGAAAGCTCCTACTAAAGTTGAAATTGAAAAAACAACTCATATTTTAGATTCATTAAAATATGAGACTGAGCCAGTATATTCAGATAAGCCACTAAATCGCATTCTTTTTGGAGCGCCTGGTACTGGTAAAAGTCATACTCTAGATAAAGAAATGTCTAAATTATTGATTGATGTCAAAGAAGACTATGAACGTGTGACCTTTCATCCAGATTATGCCTTTTCTCAATTTGTTGGTGCTTATAAGCCAGTTCCTGTAATTAACGAGGAAGGAAAAGAGGAGATTTCCTATCAGTATGTGCCTGGGCCATTCATTCGTATTTATGTAGAAGCTCTTAAGAGTGCTCAAACAGATAATCCCAAGCCTTACCTCTTACTAATCGAGGAGATTAACCGTGCTAAGGTTTCAGCAGTCTTCGGTGATATTTTCCAACTGTTAGATCGAAAAGATGGTGTAAGTGAGTATCCAATCCGTACTTCTGAAGATTTAAAACAGTATCTTGCAAAAGAACTAAATGTCTCTGAAGACCAAGTGGCTACATTAATTTTGCCTGACAATCTATATATTTGGGCTACAATGAATAGTGCTGACCAAGGTGTTTTCCCAATGGATACTGCCTTTAAGAGACGCTGGGATTTTGAGTATCTAGAACTGGATGGCGGAGAAGCTAAGATTGAAGGATATAAATTTAATGTTGCGGGTCAAACTTATGAGTGGAATGCACTTCGTAAGGCATTCAATGAAGTTTTATCTGAAGATTACAATGTCAATGAAGATAAGTTGATGGGTCCATTTTTCATTAAACTTGATTCATATAAGATTGAGATTAAATCAGAAGCTAGTAATCCAGCCGAGTCAGATAAGAAATCTTATGAGCCTATCCTAAATGACAAGTTCCTTGATGTCTTCAAGAACAAGGTCTTGATGTATCTCTTTGATGATGCCGCTAAGAGCAGAAGAGGAAAGATTTCTTCCAAGGAGTAGAGAATTCAAACAGATACTCAGTTATCTGTAAGGAGTTTGATGTTAAAGGATTGCAGATTTTTGCTCATAGTGTCTCAAAAAAATATGATGAATTTACTTCAAGCGATAAGGACTAGATTATATGAAGTCAGTGTTTATTCGTGAACAAAAGAGATATACATTTCATGAACTTCAACTTAAATTTAATCTAGATAGAGAGCTACTTCAAAAATTACTCCAACGTTTGAAGTCCTTTGGTATCTTAAAAACTGTAAAAAACAGTAAGGAACAACAGGAACTATCAGACTTATTCGAAGAAGATACAGAACTTGAGGAACTTTCTTTGGCGGCAGTGAGTCGCTCTATGTCTTTACCTATGTCGGTCTTGTGATGATTCAGAACTTTGTTCTTAAGTGTTATCCTAAGTATATCGATAAGGAAGAGAATCTCGATATCAAGCTCAAAGAGGTTATCAAAGTCATTGAGAAAGCTGATCAGAAGGAACAAGAAATTCTGATTTATTCAGAGTATGATTCAGGTAGCTCTTTCAATGAACTAGCTCTAATTATGTATCTCTTGAATGATTATTTTGAGTATGGTTTGTATAATGTTGAGGATACAATTCTAGAAATTAACGGCTATGGGGGCATTAACTGGGATAGAACAATTAATGACACCTTTACTATTATTTCGAATAATCGACCTTATTATCCAGAGTTGGTTACTCAACGGAAGGTTGATGATAAAACGCACTTTATCAAACGACTTCATGAAATTATTTTGACTCAAGCGACTAAGACTTTGCAGGATGCCGATTTGCATGACTTACTAGGCTTGCCGGAACTTCTTTTGACAGATGAGGAGCTGTATGATTTAGCTGAAAAGGACTATATTCTTTATCGAATCAAGCAACAACTTTCAGTAGAGTTTAATACTAGAAATCAATTGTTGCTGAAAGCTCTTTATATCTATGTTGATAAGAAGGATACATCACTAGAAAAAAGTAATATCAGTTTCTTTGGAACGAACTCATTCCATGTAGTTTGGGAGAAAGCCTGCGCAGTGGCTTTAGAAAACCATCTTGATCATTCACTTAAGTCTCTTGGACTGGGTGATAGCACAAAGAGCTTGAAAGAAATCATTGAGAAACCTAAATGGGCTTCAAAAGGAAATGAAAAGAAAAGTGATACCTTGATTCCAGATACCATATCAGTTCAGTCTCCTCTGTTTATGATTTTTGATGCTAAGTATTATCTCTTAAAAGTTGAGGATAAAGGACTATACAATAATCCAGGGATTGGGGATGTCACGAAACAATTCTTGTATCAACTAGCTTATAAAGATTTGGTTTCTGTCCAAGAAGAACTAGTTGTGAAAAATTTCTTTGTGATGCCAACTGAATCAGAAATAGACCTCGACTTTGGTTCAGTAACAATGGATATGTTTACACGTAAACCCTTAGAATTGAGTCCTGTTTATATCATCAAATTGAATGTAGATGAAGTTTATCGTGCATATTTAGAGGAAAGTCCACTTAAGGAGGTAATTGAAACATTAAAAGATAGCAGTAGTGTTTAGTTGACTATTTGATTAGTCTAGAAATAATAAACGGGGGAACTGAAGTAACATTGTAGGAACAGCAACCTGATGAGGGTTGCTGTTTCAAATTGTAAAATATCACAATTTGATATACTAGTAGAGTAAATTGTTCATTTAACTCGATTCCCGATGACAGGCTAGGAGTTATTAGTCTAGTTGTACTGGTGTGCTTATTAGTTAAGAAGCTCTCTGTCAATGAGAAAGGAGATTTTATGAATCCAGTAATGTTAAAAATAATCGAAACTCATAACGAGGTTCTTGGTTTCATTTCTAGTTTGTACCTTATAATTCAAACCGTCGCCCATAAACTTGGAATCTTAACTAATGAATCGGGTTAAGTGAATAATTGCAATGTAACGTCAGCAGTAATATAAAAGGTTACTGTTTTTTTAATATATCTAGAAAATCTAAAAGTGTTGTAATAGAGTCAGAATTGATTAGGAGGGGACTTTGATGGGAAAATAGAATAAAAGCGTATTAATCTCCAGTACGTCAGATTTCTATTTTCTGTATTTTCATTGTATAATAGTATTACATTTACTTGCATATGGCGAAATGTAAACATTTCTATTTAAAATTTAGGAGAAATTAATGAAAAAAGCAATGTTAATTATCAACCCTACCTCTGGTGGTGAGAAGGCTTTGGATTATAAAGAAAAGCTGGAGAATAAAGCAAAAGAATACTTTGAGCAAGTGGAGACCAAAATTACTGAGAAAGCGCTGGATGCAACACATTTTGCTGAGGAAGCTTCTCGTGAGCAGTACGATGCAGTGGTTGTGTTTGGTGGAGATGGGACTGTCAATGAAGTTATTTCGGGTATTGCTGAGAGAGACTACATTCCTAAGTTAGGGATTATCCCTGGTGGAACAGGTAACCTCATTACGAAACTGTTGGAAATCAATCAAGACATAGATGGCGCTATTGATGAACTGGATTTCAACTTAACCAATAAGATTGATATCGGAAAAGCGAATGACAATTATTTTGGTTATATCTTTAGTATCGGTTCACTTCCTGAGGCGATTCACAATGTTGAAATCGAGGACAAGACAAAATTCGGTATTTTAGCCTATGCTGTAAATACTATGAAGTCTGTCATGACGGATCAGGTCTTTAACATTAAGGTCGAGACAGAAAATGGAAATTATGTTGGTGAAGCTAGCCATGTTTTGGTTCTCTTGACAAATTACTTCGCTGATAAGAAAATCTTTGAAGAAAACAAAGACGGCTATGCCAATATTTTGATTCTGAAAGATGCGTCTCTATTCTCCAAATTATCCGTTATTCCTGATTTATTAAAAGGGGATGTTGTCGGCAATGATAATATTGAGTATATCAGAGCGCGTAATATTAAGATCTCTTCAGATAGTGAATTGGAGTCAGATGTTGATGGTGATAAATCGGATAACCTACCTGTAGAAATCAAAGTCCTAGCTCAACGAGTAGAAGTATTTTCAAAACCGAAAGAGTAAAAGATAAAAATTAGTTTATTATTCACAACGAAATTAAGTTCTATATCAACGATTGGAGGAGGAATGAATTCTCTATTTGATGAATTTCGAACAATTTGTTCTCATTTAAACCAAGTCGGAATCACTCCGACGCTCATGGGGTCTTTGGGTTTTGAATACCGTTCAAATGAAGAATGGAGGCCGTCTGACATTGACATTCATGTGCCTGGTGACCCTAGAGGTTGGGAAGCACCCGATCATCTCAGAATTTATGAGTGGGACAAGATAATGAAAGTGATGAAACACTTAGGCTACGCCTTAATAGATATTCATGAGCATGAATTCAAAAAAGATGGCCTGAGTGTTGAATTCGGAAGTATCGATTCTTTACCTGATTTTGCAGGAGTTTCGGAATCGGATATAGAGCTGATTTATCTCGAAAACATCACTTTTCGAGTTCCAAGTTTGAAACAGTTTTTAAGCATTTACAAGGCTTCTTCCCAAGATTCTTATCGAAATGAGCACAATAACAATAAGGATTTTAAAAAAATAGAGTGGTTGCAAAGATATTTGTAAATCATCATTTGAAAAGTAGCAAGTTGTAAGACTGGCTGCTTTTTTATTTATAGAACCAAACCACTAGAATCTACGGACAAACCTTGAAAATAAAATACGAAAGTAGTATACTAGAATCACAATTATGAAAACGTTTGCGTAATGAGATGAATCAGAGTAAACTAGGAGACAAATATAGTGGAATTAACAGCTATTTACCATAGACCTGAGTCGGAGTATGCCTATCTTTATAAGGATAAGAAACTCCATATTCGGATTCGTACTAAGAAAGGAGATGTTGAAAACATCAACTTGCATTATGGAGACCCTTTTATCTTTTTGGAGGAGTTTTATCAGGATACAGAGAAAATGGCCAAGATAACTTCTGATGCCTTATTTGACCATTGGCAGGTTGAAGTGTCAGTTGACTTTGCCCGTATCCAGTATCTCTTTGAACTCAAGGATACAGAAGGCCAAAGCATTTTGTATGGCGATAAAGGGTGTGTGGAAAATTCTCTAGAAAATCTTCATGCCATTGGAAACGGATTTAAGTTGCCCTATCTTCATGAAATTGATGCATGCCAGGTTCCTGACTGGGTCTCAGATACGGTATGGTATCAGATATTTCCTGAGAGATTTGCTAATGGAAATGCTCAATTAAACCCAGAAGGGTCATTAGACTGGGATTCTTCTATCACACCTAATAGTGATGATTTCTTTGGTGGTGATTTACAGGGGATTATTGACCATCTGGATTACTTGCACGACTTGGGTATTACTGGTCTTTATCTCTGTCCCATCTTTGAATCGACGAGCAATCACAAGTACAATACGACGGATTATTTTGAAATTGACCATCATTTTGGATACAAGGAGACCTTTAGGGAACTGGTCGAGCAAGCTCATCAGCGTGGCATGAAAATCATGCTGGATGCGGTATTTAATCATATTGGTTCGCAATCGCCTCAATGGCAAGATGTTATCGAAAATGGGGAGGAGTCCGCTTACAAAGATTGGTTCCATATTCAACAATTCCCAGTGACTACTGAAAAGCTAGCTAATAAGAGAGACTTACCCTATCATGCTTTTGGTTTCGAGGACTATATGCCTAAGCTAAATACGGCCAATCCAGAAGTCAAGGACTATCTTTTAAAGGTTGCGGCTTATTGGATTGAAGAGTTTGATATTGATGCTTGGCGTTTGGATGTGGCTAATGAGATTGATCATCAGTTTTGGAAGGATTTTAGAAAGGCAGTTTTAGCTAAAAAGCCTGATCTTTATATTTTAGGAGAAGTCTGGCATACGTCTCAGCCTTGGCTAAGTGGAGATGAGTTCCATGCGGTTATGAATTATCCTTTATCTGATAGTATCAAGGACTATTTCTTACGAGGAATTAAGAAGACTGATCAGTTCATCGATGAAATCAATGGTCAGTCTATGTATTACAAACAGCAGATTTCAGAAGTTATGTTTAATCTCTTGGATTCGCATGATACAGAGCGAATCCTGTGGACTGCAAATGAAGACGTTCAACTGGTTAAATCAGCTCTAGCCTTTCTCTTTTTACAAAAAGGAACACCGTGTATTTATTATGGAACCGAGCTAGCTTAACCGGAGGTCCAGACCCAGATTGTCGACGTTGTATGCCTTGGGAACGTGTATCAAGTGACAATGATATGCTGAATTTCATGAAGAAGCTAATTAAGATTCGCAAACATGCGTCAGCAACCATTCAGCACGGCAAGTATAGCCTCCAAGAAATCACACAAGATGTAGTAGTCCTTGAATGGAAATACGAAAGCCGGGTCCTTAAAGCGATCTTTAACCAATCAAAAGATGATTATCTTTTAGAGAAAGAAGTAGTAACACTAGCAAGCAATTGCCGAGAATTGGAGAATCAGCTTGTCATCTTTCCAAAAGGATTTATGATTTTCTAAAAAGTAGTGGATGAAAATTATGGTCTTAAGTTCAATTTATATAGTATAATAAGGCTAGTTACTAAACCTGTAAAAGGAGAAAGAGATGAAGAAATCAAGAAAATTAGCCACATTAGGAATCTGTTCCTTCTTGTTTTTAGGCTTGGCTGCTTGTCAACAACAAAATACTACTTCTGAAGGGACGAATCAAAGACAAAGTAGTTCAGCGAAAGTTCCATGGAAAGCTTCATACACCAACCTAAACAATCAGGTAAGTACAGAAGAGGTCAAATCTCTCTTATCAGCTCACTTGGATCCAAATAGTGTCGATGCATTTTTAATCTTGTAAATGATTATAATACTATTGTCGGATCAACTGGCTTATCAGGAGATTTCACTTCCTTTACTCACACCGAATACGATGTTGAAAAAATTAGCAACCTTTGGAATCAAAAGAAGGGCGATTTTGTTGGAACCAACTGCCGAATTAACAGTTATGCCCTTTTGAAAAATTCAGTCACCATTCCAAAGCTTGAAAAAAATGACCAATTGCTTTTCCTAGATAACGATGCGATTGATAAGGGAAAGGTCTTTGATTCACAAGATAAGGAAGAATTTGATATTCTATTTTCGAGAGTTCCAACTGAAGCAACGACAGATGTCAAGGTCCACGCTGAAAAGATGGAGAAATTTTTCTCTCAATTTCAATTCAACGACAAAGCTCGAATGCTATCTGTAGTCTTGCATGATAATCTGGATAGTGAGTATCTGTTTGTAGGCCACGTTGGTGTTTTAGTGCCTGCTGATGATGGTTTCTTATTTGTAGAGAAATTGACGTTCGAAGAGCCCTACCAAGCGATTAAATTTGCCAGCAAGGAGGATTGCTACAAGTATTTACGCACCAAGTATGCGGACTATACAGGTGACGGACTGGCTAAGCCGTTCATCATGGATAATGATAAGTGGGTTAAGCTTTAATGGTGATATAATATGACAGTAATCCTAGGACATTTATATTTTTGATGAGTTAATCATTAATAACCAGGAACAACGAAAAATGAACCATTTATTGGTTATATCCAAAGATAGGATATTGATGGGGAAGGCTATCAATCAGAAGTGTGAGAAGTGACTGAGGAGGAAGATTCATAATTAAAAATCAGAGTCTTCTCCACAGTATTGCTCATATTTCCAGACAGTCCATTTGTAGTTTTATTTGGATTGGTATATAATTTAACTTAGAGAAAATAGGAGGACTAATCGAATGGAATTAAAAAATTTTACAGAAAAAGAACAGGAAATGATTAAGAAGGGGCTTACGACATCTAAGATTAGTGACAAGGAAACTGCTGAGAAGATTCTTGCTCTAGTACCACAAGACTTGATTAAGCGAATTCCGTTTTTTGTAAGAAAACATGCTACGACACGTACGATTAAACGCATTTCAATTGAACACCCTGAACTCTACGCTGCAGCTCAAACAAGTGGTGATATTCCGGAAAGAACGCGAAGAATTGCGTCAGATTATCACGACTATCTTTGAACAAAAGATGAATAAGCATAGTATTCGTTAAATACAAAATCTGAGAACTAGAGCCTTCTAGTTCTTTTTATATCCGTTTTCACACTATTAAACTTATACAAATCTATATAAAATATTATTTTTCCGAACAAAAATAGATATTTTTTCAAAAAAGTACTTTACAGAGTGTTGGAAGTATAATCGAATGGAATTAAAAGATTTTACAGAAAAAGAACAGGAAATGATTAAGAAGGGGCTGACTACGTCTAAGATTAGTGACAAAGAAACTGCTGAGAAGATTCTTGCTCTAGTACCACAAGACTTGATTAAGCGAATTCCGTTTTTCGTCAGAAAACATGCTACGACACGTACGATTAAACGTATTTCAATTGAACACCCTGAACTATACGCTGCAGCTCAAACAAGTGGTGAAATTCCAGAAAAAGAACGCGAAGAATTGCGTCAGATTATCACAACTATCTTTGAACAAAAGATGAACAAGCATAGTATTCGTTAAATACAAAATCTGAGAACTAGATCCTTCTAGTTCTTTTAATATCCGCTTTCACATTATACAACTTATACAAATCTATATAAAATATTATTTTTCCGAACAAAAATAGATATTTTTTCAAAAAAGTACTTTACAGAGTGTTAGAAGTATGTTATAGTAATAAAGCTTAGAAAATGAGATGATGTTTTCTAGCAAATATAAACCC
>BNJS01000755.1_pt1 | contig 31529 bp, 55 predicted proteins | sample 8540461 | NCBI WGS metagenome assembly BNJS01 (sample SAMD00202454, study PRJDB9452) | human saliva metagenome | isolation source: human saliva | place: Japan | reverse complement strand
CGGCGCAGTAGTTGTTGTTTTCAAGGGTGGGATCGAGATTGGTGTTGGAGGATGAAACACTAGAACTTTTCGCGAGGAGAATCCATACGTCACATCCGGTGTACGGAAGCCCTCAGGGTTTTTGTATGGGCTTGCGGCGAATATGTCATAGGAGAGCATATCCATCGTGCCGCGCAGCCCGAGCACAGTGCCCGCAATTACGTGACCGTTGTAGACCTCCGTGCCGTACCCATAGACCGCACCGACATCAAGCCCTAGATAGAGTTCTGCTTTTTGCTTCGGGAATCGTGTCGAAAGCTCATTTCGGAGATACCAGCCGTTTGTTCCCATCAGCGTAACCTCGCCGTCGAAGCCGCGCACCGTATAGCGATTGCCCATGCTGATCATATCCACGCCGTAGAGCCGCATATCATCCATCGTATACTGTCCGTGAAAGGATGTTGTAAATGTTGCGGGGCGGTGACTGAACTCAAATGGATGCACAAAGTCTACATCGAGCAGCCACATTCGATAGAGTGTCTTAGGGGCATCGGGATAAGTTTTCTCCTTCTGTGTGCCAAGCCATCCAAGACCGAACCTGTGTGCCAGACGGAAATAGAGCGTATTGCGCTGCAGATAGAGCCGCTCGGCAAAGCCGACCTCCATCGACGTTTGGTGCATCGCCTGAATGGGCAGCTCGACATCGTTGAGGAAACTGTGTGAGTTCCGTTTCCGCAGACGGATATCCATGCTCGTCTTCATCGCAGCCGAGCGATGAAGTACATAGTCCCATGACAGTGTAGAAATATTGGAATCTCCTGCACTGATAAAGTTATAGGGGATACTCTCTACCGTCTGATGATATTTGGAGCGTTGATAGGAAAACGAGAACGTATGCCGTCCGTATGGATAGGTATAGCTGATATTATGCCCGCGCGTTCCTTTCTCATACCCGTCGCGCGCACCGTCGAGATTCATCCCGATGCGGAGCATATCATTCTTAGTGAAAGGGCTGGTCGATACCGATGGAGCTATACCATTGGAGCTTTCCCGTATCCTCAAGACCTGAGTCATCCACCGAGATCGTACCGTAGAAATTCTTCCCGCGTTTTACCGTGAGCACCACGTCCGTCCGCTGCGGCTGATCCGAGGGGAGGAGCTGGACGGAGATATCCTGTGAGGGAAGACGCTTCGCCTGTTCGATGCCCTGCTCGATGTCCCGTACGTTGAGGATATCTCCCTCGTGGAAGGGAAAGAGATTCTTCCAGTAGAGAGTATCACTGCCCTCAGCGAAACAGAACCGTGCCAATATAGTCCGATCTGAAGAACGAGACGGAGTTCTCCGAGGAGAGATTTTGTTCCGGGATAGCAATACGGCTCGTGGAGAAGCCACGAGCCATGAGGGACTGATTCATCGCATGGATGAGCTTGTTGATGTCGCTGATTGACAGCTCCTTATCCACATAGGGGCGAGGCGATACGTTCGAGGAAGCGGAATCGCTCCCGCTTGGTTCTCAATCGTGATCTGAGAGATGTGGAATCGGACGCTCTCATCTGCGGGAAGATCAGCAGACGGGGAGGGGCGACAATCGTCTCACACGCTCCTCACCGAGCCGCTCCTGCCGCTCCGCCTCCTGCGCCCGTGACTGATCGAGCTGTTCCTGCTGTGCAGGAGCGGCGATAGCCGAGATGGATGAGAGGAGAGGGAGGGGATGAGGAGGAGAATTGAGGGCGGTTGAGTGTTATCAAGTGGAGTCACCATATGCCTTCAAAAACTCAGTTGTCATATCTTCGAACATCTGGAATGCAAGTGTGAGAATTCTGCGCAAATCTTCATACTTACGGAAGTTTGGTAGGTAATTCTTGTTTTCCAAATTCAACAGTTCATATTCTAAATTGGGGAAAGTATCTCCTTCATAATACTTGTTATCTTTCATAACATACCACATCAACTCAGCAATACCAGCCTTTATACATATATGGTATCTAAACTCGTAAATGTTACTCTTCTTTTTTGCTTGAAAAATTCTCTCTTTTCCTGTATTTTTGCAGCCGTATAACCCTATCTCTTGAAGCATTTTCCAAGACATACTGGTTATCATAGTTTTTAAAGCTCTCTTTTGCATCGAAATCATACTGTGTGCGGAGAGCTTGATACCGCTCAACAAAGTGAGTATTGTTTAATACTTCCAGCATCTGTCTGTCCATGAGTTATTCCTCCCTGAAACGAATTTCAATTCCATAGTGCCTGGCTATTTCTTTGTACTCATCAATTCTTTCAAAACTTTGATTGGACGCAGGGATTTCCAGAATTTGGTCACCATATACTTTCAAAAACTCAGTTATCATATCTTGACGCATTTGAAATGCTATTGATCCGATTATAAATTATAACGACTAAAAAATCATCACACATAATTGTAACATTCCATACATGAATTGATTCTTGACTAGATGTCTCTATAGTACAGATATAAGTATCTTGCCTCTAAAAAGACACTCTGGGGGTATTCTCATACAATACGATTTCCCAACCATTATTTAACAGATAATCTCTTATCTGCTTGATGAAAAGTAGACTTGTTTTTTCTGTAGTGAAAATAAGCCGTGAGTTTATATGAAAATTAAAGGCTTTCGCAGGTTATCAAGGTGGATGTTTTTCTAATGTAAGCTGATCCAATATATCAATTTCGTTTAATACGTTGAGCATACCGGCTTTACGTTCTTGAATATCTTTTTGCCCCAAAAAAGTTGATATCCTATACCTGCAATTAGCCAGCAGAAAAATAAAAACAAGAATAGTATAGGAGATGATTTTACCGACTTGTTGGCTTGTATTGTTGCTATAATCAGGGTACGCATATTGTTACCCCCTATAGTTCCAACATAATAAGTAAGCTCCCAAATTGTTAAACTCAACCCAACGCTTACGCTAGCTAGTATTTCCGAACTAATTATTCCTGATGTAGATAATCCAATAGCCCCACCTATTCCGCCAATTGCAGTTATTGAACCACCCCATCCAGGCACGTTATTTCTATAGTATCTAGCTATAGCAGAAAGATCGCTCTGTTCTATCTCTCCATTCTCTATTTTTCTTTTAAAGCTCATTACGGAGACTTGGCCACCACCTAATCCTGTATTGATCAGGACGCCGATAGAAGCACCAGGAGCAAATGCTATTGTCGCATATACATTCCCATACTTGTCTCATAGTGCATGCAGTTGATGCAACTTTTATTCCCTCCCCAACACTTAGCTGAATCGTCATATAATCTGCGTCCATTTTTCTAGTACAAGACTACCTGAGTTGAGCAGATATAGTGCTTCATTCATAGCCTGTGCTGCAACATCATCCTTGCGTTCTTCAATACGTTTATGTACTTCCCGGAACCAGGAACTTTTTACCTCTAAATCTTCTAGATTAAGATTATTCTTCGTCCCGCTTGCGGCAGCCGCTCCTGCCATCGCATTCCCGCCAGCAACTTTTGCTGCAGCCACGCCGATGATGCCGCTGACGATCTGTGCCGTGCCGGGATCTAATCCCTTTTAGGGTTATTAATGAGTGCCTCGTTGAGTCCTGCACCGATGGCACCTGAGGCGAAGCCGGCGCCTGTGATCGCACTCATGATGCCGCCAATAGCGAAATGAATGGCGATCTTACGTCCGCTGCCATCGTCCTTCAAGTTGTGGGCGAGACGAAATGCCTCCTCTCCGAATACGGCGGCAAGTTCCTGTTGTTCCTCGATTTTCGCCTTGTCGAAGATTTTACCGAGTTCGTTTAGTGAGTTTGCCGTGTTACGGCTGAGGCAGAGATGTCCTGCATCGGATTATCTCGGATGTCGATTGTTCCCTGCGGCAACGGCAGATTTTGTCGTACTGCTTGCATCTCCTTGACGGGCATGGAGAGGCTCGGTGCAAGACCAATGGTGTTGTAAACTTTGTTCTGCTCATCCTCGGTCATGTTTTTATAGTTGCCGTATTTGTGGTATGCGGCACCGATGCTCTTTGCGCTGTAATCTGCCCTCGTTTTTTGAGGTCGCTAAAAGAGAATGTTCCTGTGGAAAGATGGTTCTTGTCGGGAGCTGCGTTGCTCGCGATCACGCCGCCCTTAAGGTCGGTATTTTTCGACGTAGATATCAAAGCCTTTGCTTCCTGCAAAGAAGCCTGCCTGATCGCGTGCACTGCGATAGTGGGAGTCGATATTTCCTTTACTCGAAGGAACCTCCGATGTTGGGCATGGAAGAATTTACGATAGGCATTTTTTTAGAACCTGGCGCAACAAGTTTATCGGTGGTTTTATCAAATGAAGTTGACGTTCCACGAGACACCAAATCCGGTGGAGTGGTTGTCTTCCTCGTAGGTTTCTTTTCTCCTGCAAGGTCTCGATGTTCAGATTCCCGCCAATCTTTGCCGTGATCTTCTCGCCCCTGTGCCTTGCTCCCGATGATGTCCATGTCCTTGCCCGAGGTGAGGCTGAGGTGTTCTTTGCAGAAACGAGAGCGGGGAGTAGGAGGTAAGAGTCTCTTTGCTGTTGCCATTGGCTTTGTTTGCATTGATGCTGATATCCGTCAGTCCCGACAGGGGCAAAGGATGCACCGATGCTTGCCGAGCTGAATTTGTTCTCGGTTGTGGTGATGTTTGTATTTTCCCCTGCCTCAAGGCGCACGTTGCCCTTTGCCGTAAGGGATGACATCATTTTCCTATAACGGTCGAGCCTTTGACCGTAAGGTCACGTTCTCCTGCGGTGACGTTTGTATTTCCACCTGCAGCAATATGGCTTCCCGCATATTCGGTTGTTGTATTCTCCATGCGGCTGTAGGATTTGCTCGTCCCGAAGCTGATGTCGAGGGAGAAAGTCTGACCTGTGAGGGGTTCTTCCTGAACGTCATCGTGAATCATTCGCCCCGTCTGCCATGCGTAGGCCGCTTTGAGGCGGTCGTCCTGTACCTCATCCATGCGGCTGATCGGTGCATAGAGCGACTGTCCGAGATCGAGGAGTCCGTGACTGAAGCTGACGGTAAGCCCTGTCGTCCTGCTTTCCTGTGTGATGCTCTCGCGGTAGATGTTGCTCTTGCCGTCGATGACGGTTTCTTTTGCTGAGATGTTTGCGTCTTTATCTGCAAGGATATTGCTTGATGAGATGTGCGCGTTCTCTCCGGCAGAGATGGAGACGTTTCCACCAAGAGCCGCGATATTCGTTCCCTGCTGGGTAATGGCATCGCTGTCCTGTGGTCTTTGTCTGCTGTGTGCCCGATGGTGAAAGCCGAGTCCACCACCCGAACCGAAGATTCCGATTTCTTGACCTCTTTGTAGTTTTTCCGTATGCGAATAGTTCTCCGCTGAGACAGCAGAGATATTCCGTCCCGCCGTGATCGTTACATCGTGATCTGCCGCAATATCTGCCGCCGCAAAGGGTTGCGTCACGTTTTGCCGTGATGCTGACGTTCTGCCCTGTGACTTTGCTCGTGATCGCGGTATCGGATTCCGTATCCGTACGGATGGTTGTGGTCTTGGTGGAGAGAAGTCCGCTCTCCTTGTACCGAATGCCATAGTGATCTTCTGCCGTCTCCCGTCCTTCTGTGAGGGAGATGTCGTTTCCTGCGGAAAGGGAAGCTGTGCCGCTTTTTGCTCTCAATGGTCGCAGCTCTGGCAGTGAGGTTATTTCCTGCGGAAAGTGAGATATTTCCATCCGCACGAATCTCTGCAGCGAGTTCCGTACCGCGCTTGGTACGAAGATAATTCTCCTCACTTACCGTCATATCCTTCTCGCTTTGGAGTTTCTTAGTGTCAAGGGAGATATTTTTCACCCGCAGAGAGAAGGACGCTGCCATTTTTGCCGAGTGCGGCAAGTGTCGCTCCTGCAAGAGCAATGCTCTTTCCTGCGCTCACGACGAGAACGCCCTCATCACCTTTGACGGCGATCCCGGCGGTCGTATTCAGCACGTCCTGATGGGCGAGCTTCTCTGTCGTGCTCTCTACGGTGATGTTGTTCTTTGCATCAAGGATAACCTTCTTGTCGCCGATAACAGAACCACGTACGTTAATATCACGTGCGGATGTCATCCGATGTTTTTGCACGGATGAGTCCCGTGTTTTCGATCTCGCCCGCATTGACGATGATATTCTCGCCGTAGAGCGTGCCGGCGTTCTGCAGTGCATCTTTCGTCTCGACGATGATGTTTCGAGCTGAGATGAGACTGCCGCCTTTCGTGAGACGAAGCCCCTGTGTGTTCTTTGTGTAGAGAACAGGGATATGGCACGCTCTTTCCGTCCGTTCACATGAGACCTCACGCTCTTCGAGCCAGACCATATCCGAGGTGAGGGTGGCGATCTGTTCTTTGGAGAGCTTGATGCCGGGAGAGATTCATCTCCTTTGCATACGTAATACCCGCATCCATAAGAGCCTTGAATGCGGTTTCATCGTTTGTATAGCCGTCGAGGTGGCGTTTGCCTGTTTGTTTCAGGATTTGGTCGGCAATGAGCTGCTGCTCGTAGAAGCCGTCGCCGATGCGTTTGGGGATTTTGTCGGGATCCCATTTGAGCCGCTGGTACATGTAGTCGGAGAGAAATTTCTTGCGGTTGGTAAAGGCGGGATCGGTCTCGACGAGATACGTTGCCGTGCTTTCGGGATGGACGCGGTAGAGTGCACTGAGGGAGAGACGCTCTGCGCCGCTCGTGCCTGTTCCAGCCGTTTGCGTAGCGGAAGCAAGCCCAAAGGGGGAGAGTGTGTTTGCGATGTGTTGTCGCTGTTCGCTCTCAATGGTCTCAGTGGCAGCGTTTTCCTCCACGCGGCTGACACCGATGGATGTGGGATTCGCACGCACGACTCGGGGGTCATGTAGACTGTTCCGTGGAACTTTCCGTACTTTTCCTTTATGTAACAGGCTTCTTCGTGCCGTATAGCTCCCTTGTGTTGTCCCGAGGGTGATGGTCTGCTCCTGCTGCTGATGTGCGTTTTCGGTGAGCGCACCGTCGATGTGAAGTGTCCCGCCCGCACTGATGGAGCTGTCCGTGTTCGCTGTGTCGCCGTGAAGTGCGATATTGTTTCCTGCACGGATTGCGGCGGGCAGGGAGGAGGTGACCGTCTCGGCTGAATGCACATCCGCCGTCTCAATGAACGTCAGCAGGTTGATCTTTCTGTCCTGCCGCCTGTGCGCTGCACGCGTTGTATTCCTCTGCCTCGCGCGTTTGTAGGCATCGATCTTTTCTCGTTGAGTGCATCAAGAACAATGTGTGTACTGTGCATCCCATGCCGCTTGTGCGGGATCTCCATGAGCAGGACGGGGAGAGGACATGGACGTAACACCGAGTTCCTTGAAAAATGGGATCGTCATAGTCGTAGTTCGGAGAGAGTGTGCCGACAAGCTCTGTGGGAATGGGTGCTTCTCCTGCGGCGATTTCAGCAGGAGTGGGCTGTTTGATCTCCTCATAGGCGGCGTGCTCGTGAGATGGGCTTTGGAGAGACTTGACTGTGGTATGCTCCATAGCCGCTGCTTTATTTTGGGTGAACTCTCCCGCAGGAAATGCCTGCCCCTGTTCACGATGTCCCGGCTCATCAATACGGATTTTGGTGGGATTGACGGCTGCGCTTGTGATGGTTCGTTTTGCCGCAAAGACTGCATTCTCATTCTCTATCTTTGGTGATGTGATGGCGATGCTGCCTTGTGCCTCGATGCGTGCGCCGCTGTTTTTGACGGATTCCTTTGCCGTGATGGAAAGATCCTTGCCGGAGTAGAGCAGGGCGTTCCCGGTATTTTGGATCGTGTTGGCACTGACATCGAGCTGACTGTGTGCGGCAATGACACCTGCAGGATGGGCGGAGAGTTCATCCTTGATGCCGTCGACGACACGTTGCTGTGCATCGTAGGCAGACTCCGCCTGTCCGATCCGGAGCGCGGTAGGAGGAGAGAATCGATGAGAGGGATGCTCCGTTTTGCGCGGGAATGTTTTGATGTGCGGCTTCGACCTCTATGGCACGCTGCGAAAGGGTATGAACCTCTGTGGCAAGTCGTGCCTCAAGCGCGCGGCATCTGTCTCGTTCCGTGATGCTTCCGGCATGGATGGTAACGGTATCGCCATAGATTCTTCCGCCGCTTTTTGTTGGTCAGTTCTTTTGCACGGATGGAGGTATTCTGTCCCTCCATAGATAAGATTCGTGTTTTCAATCCTGTCAGCCTGTACGGAGAGATCCCTGTCACTGTAGAGTGAGCCTGTGGTCTTGAGGTTGCCGTTCACATCCAGGGAGACGGCCTGCGTGGCGGAAAGCTGTCCCGTGAGATTGACACCGAGACCTTTTTCTGTACCGATCATCGTGATGCGGTTTGCATACATCCCGCCAATGTCCGCGAGATCAATGGCGTACTGCGGGGCAGTGGATGTTGTTTCTGAGGTGATGGGGGAGATGCTGCCGTCCTTTGCGATGCTGTTTTGTCCTGCGACGATCTTTGCGTGATTCGCCCAGAGTCCTGCGTTCACCGCAACGGCACGGGCATAGATCTCGGCACTGTCCGCACCGCGAGCATCAAGCCCCTTGCCCGTGATGTATGTCCTGCCGTCCTCGATATGAAGCCCCATATAGCCGCCTGCAGTATCGCGTTCCGTGCGTCCTGCGGCAAGAATGGCACGAGAGGTATTCAAAAAGCCGGCACCATCGGCGTAAATCCCATTTGGATTTGCAATGACGACGTCGGCTTTTGTTCCTGCGACCTCAAGGTATCCGCGCAGCTCCGAGGGACGGTCGCTCGCGACCTCGTTCACGATGATGCGTGCGGGTCCTCCGCTGAGGTTCGGATTGCCCCTCGATATATCCGGCAAGCTGTGTATTCGAAAAAGAGAAAGGCGTTGTTGAGGATGGCACCACGCTCCGGGACACTGAATGCCTCGTAGTGGTTGACGGAGACATCACTGCCGTCGGGGCGTGCGATCTGTACGAGAGGAATCCCTGCTTTGCCGTCTCCGTCACATAGGGACGCTGCGCCTCGGGGAGCGGAGGCGTCGGCGACGATGTCGGCGGCAAAAGTAAGAGCCGGCTGCAGTGAAAAATGCCAAGCGTCATCCAGCAGGTAATCTTTCGCACGAGATCTTTCTTCCTCATCTGCGGTAGCCTCCTTGAAACTATGTCCCTACACAATATAACGAAGCAATGATAACACGAATCAATGGATTCTTACAAGGATATTATTTCAACGAGGTGAAAGAAGTAATTCTCACTGAATTTGTAGGATTGTGTATTTTCAAGGGCGTAGGAAATCGTTGTTTGGAATCTCTTTTCTTTTGCAAAGAATCATTAGGCAACATACCCTCTCTTGTGTTATAATTTTCTTATATTTGAAACGTAGGAGGGAGAGCCGTTGTTTGCAAAGACCTATGGTGCAACGACCCTCGGGATAGATGGACGGATTATCGACGTTGAAGTGGATGTGTCGCCGGGGCTGCCGGGCTTTGAGCTGGTGGGGCTTCCCGATACGTCGGTGAAGGAGTCGAAGGAGCGGGTACGGACGGCGATTCGCAACTCCGGCATTCAGCTGCGGCAGGAGCGAGTGACGGTGAATCTTGCACCCGCCGATGTGCGAAAGGACAGTTCCGGGCTTGATCTGCCGATTGCCGTCGGACTCCTTGCATCCTACGGTATGGTTCCGGAGGCGGCGGTGCAGAATGCACTTTTCTCAGCGGAGCTTTCTCTCGATGGAAACTGCCGTCCGATCAGCGGCATTCTCCCGATGGCGATTACGGCGCGGGAACATGGGCTGACAGAGTTTTACGTTGCACCGTCCAATGCAGACGAGGCACTCCTCATTGACGGACTGAAGGTCTATGCGGTCGAGAATTTGGCACAACTTGTGCGTCATTTGACAGGCACGGAGACGCTGACTCCTGTCGTACCAAAATCAATCAAAGACACAAAAGACAATGCCTTTACCGATGACTTTGCGGATGTGCAGGGGCAGTATCAGGCGAAACGTGCACTTGAGATTGCAGCAGCGGGAGGGCATAATGTCCTGATGGTCGGCGTGCCCGGTTCGGGCAAGACGATGCTGGCACGTCGGATGAGTTCGATCCTGCCGGAGCTGACGAAGGAAGAAGCCATCGAGATCACGAAGATTTACAGCATCTCGGGGCTGCTCGGCAAAGGATACGGGGCTTGTGACGACGCGTCCCTTCCGCAGTCCGCATCATACGTCCTCGACGGTGGCGATGATCGGCGGCGGGAGTATCCCGCGTCCGGGCGAGGTGACGCTTGCACATCACGGCGTGCTCTTTCTCGATGAGCTGCCGGAGTTCAGCAAGAAGACGCTTGAGGTGCTGCGTGAGCCGATCGAGGATCGCCAGATTACGGTGTCGCGTGCGAACGCAACGCTGACCTTTCCCTCTAGTATCATTTTTGGTAGCGGCAATGAACGAAGTAACGTCGATAACGATACAATGTAATGATGAACGAGAGGTCTGCTTGATACTCCACCGAATTATACGAATTGGTGGGGGAATCTAAAGAAAGCTGTAGGGGGCGAGCACATAGAAGTTTCCTTCACAGATTTTTATTTCTTGGGGAAAATTATAGAACGAGTTTATGGGATAACAATTTACCCATAGAATTCACACTCAAAAAACGGCGCGTAGCTTTTAGCTGCACGCCGTTTCGATTTATCTTCTGATTTTCTTCATGAGTTTTTGCTGCATTGTCGCCTCACCAGGGCTGTGAATGTCTTTTTCACAAATGCGCCAGAAGTTCCTGTAGGAGAGCCTCATCTTGCAAAAAGTGTGATGGCAAAACATTTCTTTCCGGCATCTTTGAGCGATGCGCCGATGTGATATGCCTCTTGGTGGTCAAGAATCAGGAAGCGGTCATGAAAGGCATTGGTGTGATTGATGGTAAGCGTTGGGTATTGGCTGTTGAAGGTCGCAACATCTGCTGCCGTCAATCTCGTATTGTTGAAGGTGTGGATTTTCCACCGACATTGACTTTCTTTTTGTTAGTAGATTGAGCGTTCCTATATCCACATAGCCGTCAATGAGAACGATTTCCTTCGTTGCCTTTTGAATTAGAGCTCGCCAACAAGCTGAAGGCATCGTAGATTTGTCCATTGAAGAATATCTTTTGGCTGGACTCCGTATGGGCATGGATAAAACCAAAGATCTGCTCGAATTTTTCATCGGTTTCTTTTTGAGAGATGAGTTGCTTTTAGCTCTATTCGTTCTATGCGTTCGAGCTGGGCATTCCCGCGATGAATCGCCGCATTTCGACAAAGCCCGCATAATTCGATACTGACCGCTATGGCGACATCGCTTCTCAGTATTCCGGACAGCATGGAAATCCCCTGCTCCGTGTAGACGTGGGGAGATAGCGTCTGCCGCCATGTGCAGTATCACTTGAAATCCCAATTTGGGATTTTCAAGATTTTTAAACTCATCTTCTGTGAGTTGAAAGCGAAAAATCATCCGGGAAGCGGCTGGCATTTCGGGCAACATTGCGGTTCAGTATTCTTGTCTCTACTTGATAAAGCTGCGCCAAATCTGAGTCCAACATAACTTGAACGCCACGAACGGTGTACACCAGGTTTCTTATATGACTTGTGTCTACTGGAACTATGGCTGTCTGCTCAGGAGATTTCTCGCTCATAAAAGATCCTTTTCTTCTTGAGGTGCCAAATTGGGATCTCAAAATTGGCTGTTGCATAGAAATTAACCAAATTTTCTTAGAGGTAACTTTGTTGTGGTAAACTAAAGTTGTAACAGGAATGTCTAAAGAAAAACATCGGATGAAAGGGGATACGATTCTTGTCACAAACACTGTGAACCAGAATTCAAGCAACAGATTGTCCATCTGCATATCGAAGGGGACGCACATACCAGAGCCTGACGGCAGAGTATGGTGTCTCGAAAGCAAGCATCTGCAAATGGTGCAAAAGAATTCAGCGAATAATGCCAGAAAATGCCTCAAAACCAAGTACGATTATTGACCCTGCATGACTGCAGCGTTGTTGCAGCAAGCTTGACGGATCGGCATATGACGAGTGACTTGGCAATCTGAACGCTTGGCAGAAGCATTCTAGCAGTCAACGAAAGAAAAGCAAGGTCTGATTCTTCATGGCGATCAGGGCGGTCCGTACACATCGAAGGCGTTCACCGACTTTTGCGAGGAACACGACCTGACGCAAAGCATGAGCAAGGAGGAGTCTCTACCGCGCTGTGGAACATTTTGCTTATACTACATGTACAACCATGTACGACCGCATTCTTATAACGGCTACTGTCCGCCATTCGAAGCAAGGTATTCGACATAAGTTTATTGGACACTCGTGTTACAAAAATGCTTGACCACAACATTATGGAAAGGCACGCCGTTCTCATCGATGTACTTTAAGGCGTCGATGATGTCCTGTTTTTGATTTTTGGTATAGCCATGCCGCACCTCTGTTAAACTGTTTCTATATAATTTCCATCAATTTCTTGTTTTACCTTAGCCACTCCTGATTATCCTCCTAGGTAGGCAGTACGGTTTTCACCCTCGCCCTGGGAGAATGCAGGGACTGTGGTTTTTATAGGTTATATGGCTCAGTTCATGCACCACAACATAATCAATCACAGAAAGAGGGCACATGATAAGCCTCCATGCAAAATTCAGATTGTTTTTCGTGCTGCATGAACCCCACCGAGCCTTTGCCTCGGACAACTTTATTGTTCCGGGTGTAACACCCATAATATTTGCATACAGAGCAACGCGCTCTGATATGATCTGTATTGCCTGTTCTTTCAGCCATGCAGTCAGCGCATCAACATCGTAATTCTCCGGGACAATCAGTTCGCTCCCGGACACTTCGACCATATCGACTGAATCCTTTATGATGGCGTAATTGCTGCCGAGATACATAATGCTCTCGCCGGTTTCCACAACAACGGGGGTGCTTTTCTCCGAATACCGCTACCTGTTGCTGTTTTTCGTTTATCCATCGTCTTTTTGCGGACAAAATCATCTATCACGGTGTCCGGCATAAGAGCCGGAGCGCGGACGATAAGAGTTTGCCCTCGTTATCTATAACAAGCGCCACGCTCTTTCTGTTGGAGCGTACAGCCTGGTATGCTATTTCCTGCATCAATCATTCCTCCCGAAATGCTGATAGCCGAGTTCCATAAGTTTCTGTGCTACATCCTTACGGCGTTTCACAATATCCGGCACTTGCTTTTTGATTTCCGGCGCGATAAGCAGTTTGATGATGTTGGTACGAAGTTCCTGCTGCAAAAGCCACATTATTCCAGAAGTTCCTGCTTCTGTTTCCTGTTTGAAACGGCTCAGCACATCATCCGTCAGATTCTTCTAGCACTCCCATCTGCTCTTCGGAGAGTTCCTCAAAGGCTTCTTGCCGTAAAACTCTGTCTTCTAAAAAGACCAAGGAACGGCATCTCATGTGAAGCATCATATCCGTAGGTGTTTTCTTTTTGCGTCCGGCTTTGATGTCGCGGCACAGCTGTTCAAGCGCCTTGCGAAAGTTCAGCCCAGTTGTTTTTGAACTCCTCCAGAATCTGCTCAAGCCTTTCACTCAACCGGGCGTAGAGTTCCGGATCCTTCGGCATATTGATATTGATAAACTCGCGGACAGCGTACTTGATTTCTTCACTTACTGCCCGATCACTCTTTTTGCTTTGGCCGCCTTTCAGGAAGTCATCCGAAAGCAGAGAGATCGGTGCGATTCCCATGTCCACGCCATTGACGGTGAGGTATTCCTCGATGATAAGCGCGGACCTTCTTGCTTGCATCCTTATTGGAGAATCTTGGATTCCTGGTCATCTTCGCCACGGACTCACGAATAAAAGCCAGCGTCTTGTAATCCTTGCTGTACTCCAATGCGGCAGGATTCGGAAGAACACAGTCAAACAGACGCGACATAACAGAGAAACGACCGTTGTATTCCTCACGGGTTCCTCATCGAGGCAAAGTTCCTCGATAATATCGGAAGTCTGTGAAAGCGCATATCCAACCTTTTCATTAAGGAACTGGACGATTTCGTTGTATGCTGTGTTCAGTGCATCGATATCTTTGGATTTATCGCGGAGAGATGCCATAATTTCATCCCTGTCGGCATCGGCATAATCCGCAAGAGCATCCTTGAGGTGATTTGTGATTCCGACATAATCCATAGTAGCCGCACTTCTTATCTGCTCCGCAAGTGCGGTTCTACCCTCGTGATTGCCTGTGAGGAGATTGTGGTTTTGCAAGTTTCTTATCCAGGTACATAACCTGCTCAACTAGGAGCATCAAAGCCTGTCAGTAGCATTGCAGTGACAATCAAAATGCCGTAATTGCCATCACCGCCTTTAAGTCCTTTCTCTCGAACGGAGACCTTAAAAGCCGTCAATAATAATCTCGTTCTCGCTTTCGTTCGTGTACTGTTTCAGATGCTGATCCTCGTTCGCTCCGCCGGAAGAGATAATGCAGGCGGTCTTGAGTTTCTTCAGCTGTTTCGATATCAATGTGATTCTGGATTTCTGCGTTCCAGTTCTTCTATCTTCTTGAGGGAGTAGCGCGTCGATCGCCTTCTTGTAGCGGTATGCGCTTCCTTGCTGACACCAACCACCTGTGCTTTGAAACCGTTAGCGAAAAACCGTATTGATGTAGTGGTCAAGCATATCGGTGGCTTTTTCATTTATGACCTCCTGCGCCTCAAGGTATCCTCTGACTGTATATTTGCCAAAGGATTTCAAGCTGCTCCTCGTCATCAAGATAGCCGAAGATATCAATGAAGGCGTGGTTCATGTGCATCGTGAGTCGGTAATCTCGCTGTTTGTTGCGCGACCTTCATATTTAATTTCAACGACAATGCCGTCTTTCTCCGCCTGCCGCATCGTATAGGTGTCGATGTAGCCACCAAAGTTATCGACCGATCTTTGTGATTGGCGTTCCCGTGAAAGCAACCTTGACAGAGTTCGGCATACTTTTCCACATATTCACAGCCAATTCAGAGTATTCAGAACGATGCGCCTCATCGATCATAACGAATACGGTCGCTCGTGTTCAGGACGGGGAATGTAGAAACCGAAGTTCTCTGCTCTAGAGTCGGATTTCCTCTTGTCTTTCTTATCCTTGTTCTTTTCCGCCTTGCCGAACTTATGAACCATCGCAACCGTAACATCGCTTGCGGTATTCTTGATGAGGTCTTTCAGGCCGTCGATGCTACCAGCAATGTTGATGGCATACTTTTACGGTCTTCGTGGTCTTGAACATCTGCGTCTGCAGGTCTTTTCTGTCCACTATTAAAACGACCTTGAAGTTGTTCAAATCGAAAAGAGTTATACATCTTGCGGATAACAAACATCATCGTGAGCGTTTTACCCGTACCCTGAGTATGCCAGAGTGTACCGCCTTTTTCTCCTTTTACAACATTGCGCAGACGTTCGATGATTTTTGTTTGCGCCGCGATACTGCATATAGCGAGGAACGGAGCTTTTACGCGGACTACCGTTGTCCTCGTCCTTGTAAGCAATGAAATTCTGAACGATGTCCAGAAGATGGGCGAGGCTCAAGCATACCTGTCACAGCAATCTCCTGTGCGGAGGGCTTGCCATTCGGATTGATATCACGCAGTTTATAAGGATAGGCATCTTTCCACTCCATAAAGTGGCTGACGCCGCCCGTGATACTGGAATAGCGGCAGTCATGGAAGCAGGTGGAGATGACAATCTGATTGAAATAGAACAGTTCAGGAACGCCTTCGGTTCTTCAGCGCCTCTGCGATTCTGGTAGCGCATCAGCTGGTCGATACCTTCCGCCATAGGTTCTGTGATATCAGGTGCTTTGCACTCGATGACCACGAGAGGAGACCGTTCACAAACAGAACAATATCGGGGATGATATGCTCTTCTTTGCCGGGGATGCGAACCTTGTACTGGCTGATGGCAGGAAATCGTTTTTCGGTCGCATCGGAACCGTCATAGGCATCCACATCCGTCCAGTCAATCAAGCGTACAGGACAGTTGATCTCGCCGGTCTCTTCATTATCAGCGGACAGACCTTCCGTTATGCGGTCGTAGGCTTCCTCGTTGTTTTCAAGAATCTGACAGAAGCGGATGAGGATAGTTCTGCACCCTGAACGCAGAGATCATCGATCTGCACATCATTCAGCCAAGGATTCAGGCGCTTCAAAGCGGCTTTCAGACGCGATACGATAACAACCTCCGAGAAGGATTTCCGGAAGCTCTTTTGCGGATCGTGTTTTTCGCTGTCGTCTAACTGGACGATAGTCCATCCCAGCTTTTTCAATTGTTCAAGCAGTGGAGTCTCCACATACATCAGTTCAGATGGCCTTCCTGCCATAAGCGTTGCCTCCTTATTTCAGTTTTCCTGCATCGACTTTTGCCGGAAAGAAGATCGCTGACAAGACCTTGCTTAATGTTTCCTAACTTTTTCATATAGTCGATTTCTGATTGTACTTTTTCGTCCGCTGCCAGAATTTTGGCAGCAATATCTTTTTGCTCGTCTGTATCAAGCGGAATGGAAACAAGAAACCGCTCAAGTTCCTTCTTTGGCAATTCGAGAAATGTTGTCCCCGATGACACTCTCTCAAGAGCTGCTTTTGATTGCTCATGAAATAGTAAAAGGTATAATGGATCAACATCGCTATTACAATTTACGGCTTTGCATCCCTGATTGTAGGAAAAAGGAACCGTGACTACCGCGCAATATCCAACAGGAGCCCTATTGGATATGATGACTGAATATGCAGGTAAAAGTGTACCCGTTGCTTTTTACGCATAACATCAGTCAAAATGCCTTGCGGAATCACTGATAAAGGGCATGGTCATTCCGCTCAAATCCGCAGGGTAAGCCATGCATTTTTTCCGTTCAATACTTCTCATCAGAAGTTGTAGGTGTGCTTCCAGAAATAATTGTCCCCAATTTGGAAAAGTGGTATCTGACGGTCACATTGTAAAAGTCGTTGCATCAGTCCCAACTTAATATTTGAGTATTTCTGCGCAACTTCCCGTGTCTTGTCGATCACAGCATCAATAGACTCCAGCACCTCCACGATTTTCTTCTGTGTCGGCACGTCAGGAGCCTCGAAACTGAACTTATAAAATTTCTCTTGGTTCAGATGCTTGATGGTGGAGCCAGTCAACACGTTCCGTACAAACAAATCGAACCAACGGGAATGAAGAACGTAATGCAGAATTCCGGCACAACCTCGTTATTGATTGCCCGCACAACGAACACTCCGCTGTTAAGTGTGGCTTTCTCCGGGCAGTCGACAACGACAGCAGTCTTGCCGATAGTTCCGTCCTTAGTAATCAGAAGGTCATGCTCATGCAACTGGATGCCCTTATCCTGCGCATGGCGTTCCTCTGTAACATGGTAGCAGTCATCCCAATCAACTCTGCCGTTATGGAAGTCCACACCCGTTACAGGTATGGTGCCTCTGTCTTAAACTCATCCGACCGTAATCCCTGCCAGCCGATGCGGGCGCGCGGGGAGAAGCAGTTGACAAGCGTATGTTTTGTCATGGAGGTCATGCGTCAACCTCCTTTTTCGAGATATATCCCAATTGCGCGAGGAATCCGTTCAGCTTCTCCTCGGCAGCTTTCGCTCATCAACAGCGTTGTAATGGAAACGTGGTACTTCTCCACAGTTTATTGACCGCACGGATGGTTTTCTGAACCTCCGCAGAAAGGTAAGCATCAGTTCCTCAACAAAGCCGTCATGAAGAAGCTGCATAACGAGGTCTTCGCATTGCTCCTCGGTCAGTTCTTCGCGAATGGCATCGATCTTTTCCTGGAGTTCGGATTCTTTCTTCTTAACCTCTCTGTTCAGACGGTTTCTTTTCCTTCTTGAGTGCGGAAATCTGCTTCAGAGAAGCCTTCGCCTCATCTGTTCGAGAGCTCTTGAGATGGGTTTCCACTTCCTTGACAGACGGTTCCTTTGGCTCTTTTTCCTCGTCACTGTCATCGGAATCATCGTCATCGGTTTCCATTTCGATGGAAGCTTCACAGAGCCATTAGGTCAACCTGCGCATTTTCCGCATCATCACGGGTTTGTGCAGTTCTTCCAGTTCATCTGCAAAATGCTCGAGGCAATCTTGTCATCACTGACAAGCGAAGCAACAAAAGCCTTCGGAATTTATGGTTTTGAAAACATTCTTTATGCGGATAACTTCCTTGACGTCTATCTTTGTTTCTTTGCCTTCGACCGACTGCTCGATTTCGGTGTACTCACGGACGGTGTAACTGTGTTCCCACCAGTTGGCGAATACACCCTGGCATTGGAACTGATCCAGAATGCCGAGTGGTTCAAGCGTCTCCGCAAGGAGATTGGTAAACTTTATGGCAAACTCGGCAATACCCATATCAGTATGAACGCTGTTGACGGCGGGACCAGCCTCTTTCCAGAAATCTTCAAACGCTCCATGCATCCGCTCCTTTGCACCGAGAACACCTGCATGGTCTGAAATGTAGATTTTTATCAGTCCCTTTTTGCCGCACTTCTCCAAGAAGTCAGAATAGCCATCGCCTCGGTCAGAGAAGATGTCTGCAGGAGCAATGTTGTACTTTGCAATCAAACCATTCACCGCATCAATCTCCACATTAGGCACTCCGCCCAGCATATGGGCGCGAACATCATGTGGCTCCTGCGGCGGAGCGTTATCGACATAACGGCTGATGCTCAGATTGGTATCGTTAGTCTTTTCATCAAGGATATCTTCTATTTTGACAATCTGAGAATATCTCGGCACCTCGACCATGTTATCGAATACCCGGACGATTTTCTCGGTATCTTCCGGGCGCAGGAAGTTCTGATTCTTGTCTTCGCCGTATTCCGCATCGGCATTGATAATCAGGGGATTTACCCTTGAGCTTCTTAGGTTTTTCTTGTTGATGACAAGAAGACAGGTGGGGGATGGTGGTGCCGTAAAACAAATCCGGCGGCAGACTGATAATTGCCTGAACGATATCCTGCTTATCGGTAAGGATGCCCTTGCGGATAGTTTTCTCCGCACCGCCACGAAACAGGACACCGTGAGGCATGACCGTTATCATCATACCGTCTGGCTTTGTGCTGGCGATCATGTGCTGCTACAAAAATCAGGTCGCCCTTTTGCCGGTCTGCGGGCCCATCCATGAGACAAAGCGGTTCTGGCACTTCATCTTATCGTTTTTCGTATAATTCTGTGAGAACGGAGGGTTTGCAATCACACGGTCAAACTGACGCACCGAGCCGTTTTTCTGCCAATATGGTTCCATCAGGGTATCGCCGTGCTGAATGTCCGCATCCTTGATGTCGTGCATGATCATGTTCATCTTACAGATTGACCATACTGTTGCGGCATCATCCTGTCCGAACAGAGCCAGCTTACGACCATCTCCACCTTGCTCTTCAACATACTGCTTGCTGTGGATGAGCATGCCGCCGCTGCCGACCGTGGGATCGTATATCTCCATGTTCTCCTGTGGCTTGATGATTCGAACCATCAGCTGAACGACCGTAGACGGCGTATAAATTCTCCGCCTTTCTTTCCGGCAGAGTCCGCAAAGTTCTTGATCATGTATTCGTAGGCTGCCCCAGCAGATCCGGAAACACAAAATTGTCGTTTGTCAGCTATGCTTGTTGAAATGCCATACAAAGCTGAACCAGACGCTCATTCGTAATAATCTGCTTATTCTTGACCTTCTTTGCAAAGTCAATGTTCTTCAGAACGCCATCAAGCTGGCTGTTTTTCCCTTCTCTATGGCAACAAGGGCGCGTTTCAGCTTGGCGGCAACATCCACTTTGATATGGAGCAGTCCCGTCCAGCCATCGCCGTTATCCTCGCACTCCCAACGAGCTTCGCGCGGCACGAAAGAAGGTGCTGCCGTAGGAAGTCTTATCCTCAAGGAAATCCTCCAGTTCTTCCGGCGTCAAAATCATCCTTATATTCCGCTTCCAGTTCCTTGCGTTTCTGTGCAAAGTTATCGGACAGTCTCTTTAAGAAGAGCATTCCGAAGATGTACTCCTTAAACTCAGAAGCGTCCATTTTGCCACGGAGAATATCTGCCGCTTTCAACAGATGGCTTTCCAATTGAGATATTGTTAATTTAGGCATGATACATTGTCCCTTATGTTTTTATTAGCCGTTACTCGGCTTCGATGCTGGTTTGGCCGCATATGCCGAAACGCAGCAATGTAGGAATCAGAGTACTTTTTGCAGTGTTTCAAGAATGATGCCTTCATTCTGTGCCACAAAATCTACCTTCCTGCGTCCTTCACAAATACGACCATGTCCTCACAGTCGTACAGTGCCAGACTGTTCTCAAGGGCGGCATACAACTCCTTTTCGAGTTTCCACTTCCTGATTGCCATCAGGGTGAATCCCCAATAATCACATTCAATGTAATCATCAAACTCTTCATCAATCTCCAGGTCATCATGTCAATCATAGGAATCTCAGTCCCGTTGAACTCGTTGATGAAGCGGAAGAACAAACGAGTGCAGTACATCCTCTTCCTTTATTGGAAAGGGCAGCTTTTTCCCGCTTTTTAACAGCCGCAATTCCTCCATACAGTTATCCGACGCCTCTCCCGACAAATCGCACAGTTTCATAAAGTCCGCTTTCGTCTGGATAGAGGGCAACCTGTTTATAATGGTCATCGGTGCCAGAAGATTAACGGCAAAAAGTGTCCGCCTCCCGTTCCAACACCTTGTATTCCGCCTCCGTGAGACTCCCGCGGCAAAGTGCAGTAGCGTCAAACGAAGTCAAATGACCAAGTACGATATGTCCGATTTCATGCGCTATCGTCCACCGTACCCGCTGATAGTTCTCCACACGATTATCATAAACAACGAGATAGTCCGCTTGTCCTCGCAAATGCTGCGTCTTTGCGTCCGCACCTTCCTTATCAATAAAGAGCGGATCGTCACCACCACAGTTATCCCTTAATACTGTCCACTTACATATATGGATATTCGGAAGGGCTGCAGCAACCTTCCAAGGATCAACAGGCAGTCTGTCGATTTCTAGCTCGCATAGTAATCGATAGGGCTCGTTGCCCTGCATATGCGTAACGCGGGTAATCAGGTATCTAGGTTCTTCTTTGCATAATCCAGATACATTTCAACCTGTCTCACGAGCTCATCATACTGCAGATCCTTTAAGTCGCTGTTCCGAGACAGACCATCCACGATTTTTTGCGCCGTTTCCTGTTGTTTTGGAGTTTTGAGATCAGGAAACACGCGCTCAATCAACGGAGTGCTTTCCCCGTCGGTCTTGTACCCGGCGAGCATAAGAATATCGTCCTGGGGAATGCCTAATGCATCCGCCAAAGCAATGAGCATAGGGACAGACGGATTCTGTCGTTCGCCATTTTCAATACGGTGCACCTCGGAATGGCTGATTCCTGCCTTTTCGGCAAGTGCTCTCTTTGACATTTCCTTTTTGCTAATCGGCGCTCTTTTATAACGTTACCTACATCGCTCATTTTTGTTTTGCACCTCCTTGTCACCCTATTATATCACGAGTATTGCCAAAAAGAAACGTTTTCCAAAAAATAATTGCTGCTTAGCTATAAATTTCTTTTAGGATACATTTATGTTATGAGTGTTGACGTTAGGAAACACGGGTGATATAATAAGTGTATATATCGCAGGAAAGGAGGTCAGAGCATGAAGCCGAATGTCGAAAGGATAAAAGAACTGATGGCGGTCAGACGGTGGTCATCAAGTGAGCTTGCACGGCAGATGGGAGTATCTCGATCCGAAACCACACGACTGCTGAACGGCAAGCGAAATGGTGGAAACAAGGTCATAAGTGGGCTTATCAAAAGCATTCCCGGAAGAGTCTTTGGAAACACTATTTTTGCCTTCCGTGTACCCGAATGTCAATACTAATAATATTTCCGATTCTTTTAAGAAACCACATGGCGAATGTCAGCCTATCCAAATCAAAGCATCCCAACGCCCATCAACTGGCTCGACAGTTAATGAGGATGACGGACTGGTTGAAATCAAGCAGGGTAAATGCATTACCACACTTGTTATTCCTCCCGGTTCGGTAGGCATTAAGTACAGCACTAAACAATTAAACATCTGGATTTCCGCCAGACCATAATACGGCAGAGCGAAACGGCCTCAATGGTAGTTTCCCTGCCGTTTTTAGTGTCTTGGCGGACATCAGTACTGGCTCCTGGCGGATTCCACAAACGAATCTGAAAGGAGTTTTTCATGATTATCAAGTACAAATTAGCTACCGGCGAGGTGACGGAGGTCGAGGTCTCGGATGAGATTGGTACCGTCATCCTGGATTCCAGGCGTGAAGAACATGCTAATAACGAGCGCCACCGCTACCACGGCATTCTCACTCGATGACATGACCTACGAGGACAAGGACTCCTCTCCGCTGACGAAAACCCGGAAGAGGCGCTCATGTGGAAAGAATCCGCTAAGCAGCGCAAGACCATGCTCTCGCAGCTCACGCCCGTGCAGAGGCGCAGGTTTGAAAAGTTCGAGGACGGCATGAGCATTGCAGAGATAGCCCGTTCGGAAAAAGCTGCGTTCAACAGCGTTAAGGAGTCCATCGAGTCGGCTCAGAAGAAGTTGACTTCTCTGATTTTCTCAAGGGACACCCTCAATTCCGGTGTCCCTTTTTCTGACTTTAACAGAGGAAGGACAAAACAACATCCCTTCCGGAAAGTGAGGTAAGTGCCATGAAGCACATTACAGATCAACGTCAGCAAGAAGCCGAAGAATGACGGTATCGCTGCCGTCCTGAGGTTTCAGTAAGGGAGAAGTTCCTTTGATTCCTCTTCGGCGACAAGACCAGGCTCACGGTCATCGTTCCTGGCGATACCGTGCAGGAACTGGAGATCAGGGAGATCGGAAGGAGGCAGCCCGTGAAACTACATGCAAATCAACGCAGAAATCTTACGCCTGACAGATGCCATTGAGGTTTGACGAGGGAGACCGGGGAAATTCTCGGTGATGCGGATGAACTGTTCACACAGATTCAGTCGCTCCAGATGGAAAAATCCATTCTCGAATATCTTGCAAAACTCGTCCTGAACATCCGCTCGAAGCAGCCGCCGTCAAGACCGAGAACAGCGTCTTGAGGCGCCGCGACAGGCTTGCCAAAAAGGAAGAATGCCTGATGAAGGTACTCGACCGCGAATGCGCCAGCGAAAAAGACCGACCTTGGCGTGGCGACCTTCTCTTACCGCAAGAACTCCCATGTGGATGTGTCGGATGCGGCAAAGGCAGTCTGCTAGCTTAAAGCGCAACAAACACCTCGACTGTTTCCGTATCCCGGCGCCGGAAGTTTGCAAAGACCGAGGTCAAGAAACTCATCAACGCAGGAACGAAGGTACCCGGCTGCGCCGTGGTCGAGGACTATTCCTGCTCACTCAGATAAGGAGGCTTTTTAACGATGTTAAACATCACCAAAGGGAAAATTGACCGCGCCCAAAAGGTGGTCATCTACGGTTCTGAGGGCATCGGAAAGTCCGGTCTTGCCGCTAGATTCCCCGATCCGCTCTTCATCGACACCGAGGGCGGAACGGCGCACATGGATGTGCGCCGCATCGAAACCGCAGTCGTGGGAGGAAATGATCTCCGTGCTCAGAAAGGGTGGCGGCGACCAAGGATGTGTGCAGGACGTTGGTGCTGGATACCGCCGATTGGGCAGAGCAGCTGATCGTCAGCTACCTCTGCACAAAGTACAAAGCAGAACTCCATCGAGTCTTTCGGCTACGGCAAGGGGCTATACCTATTTGGGCGAGGAGTTTTTCGCGGCTTCTCAGCGCATTGGATATGAGTTCTGACTTCTGGGTTCGTATGGTGGTCACGGCACGCCAAGATGCGGAAGTTTGAACAGCCGGACGAGATGAGGGGCATACGACCGCTGGGAGATGAAACTCAGCAAGCAGGTAGCGCCGCTCCTTAAAGAATGGTGCGACATTTTGCTCTTTTGTAACTACCAGACCTTTGTGGTCACCTCGGAGAACAACACGCAGAAGGCACAGGGCGGCAAGCGTGTCAGTGTACACGTCCCACCATCCCGCATGGGACGCGAAGACCGCGTGCCGCTGCCGGAAGTCTTGGATCTGGACTACAAACACATCGCTCCATATCTTCTCGTGGGGGCAGACTCGAGGCAGCCACAATCGTCACGCAGACAGCAATGCAGGAGACACCGGCACCGCAGCAGCAGAACCTGCCGGAGGAGAAAGCGCTGTTGATGTGTTTCACAGCATTTTGAAGGAGAAGGGTGTCACCGAGAGGAGGTGCGGCAGGTGGTCGCCGCGCGTGGGAAATACTCAGTGGAGACCCCGATTGACGCCCTACCCGACGAGTTTTTGTACGGCTACGTCATCCGCTACTGGGATCAGATTTTTGACATCATTCAGCAGAATCGTAAGGCAAAAGGTTAAGGGAGGAAATACATCATGGCAGATTTTGTCAGCAACAACGTGGGCATGGATTGGACTGACACCATTGAAAGCGATGGTCAGGAATTCGTCCTCCTGCCCGAAGGATTACAACTTCGTGGTGTCCGCTTTTGAGCGGGGGCGTTTTCGGGGGAGCGCCAAGATGCAGGCCTGCAACAAGGCTACGCTGACCCTGCAGGTGGAAACGAAGCAGGGCGTCGCCAGCGTCACGCACCGACCTTATTTTGAACCGTCTCGTGGGTGGCGTATTTCAGCGTTCTTTCGCTGCATCGGCAGAAAGAAGCACGGCGAGCGGTTGGTCATGGACTGGAACAATCTCGAGGAGCAAAGGGCGGGCGCACTTTCAAGCCGCGCAAATATACCGACCGGGACGGCAACGAGAGACAGACCAATGATGTGGATCGTTTCTACGATTACGATGAGAAGTTCTTTCCGGCGGAGGACTCTGCAGACTTCGGCGGGATTCCCGTCAGCCCGGCGGACATTCCGTTCTGATGGGAGGACAAGCAAGTGGAACTAGACCGTATCAGGTCGAGGCGAAACAGGCAATCCTGTCCGAGTGGAGCGAGGGGCGTCGCAAGACACTCCTCGTCCTCTCCACAGGGCTCGGAAAGACGATTGTGTTTTCCTCGGTGACAGAACATCAAGTGAAGTTGGGACACAGAGTCCTCATCACTGGCGCATCGTGGGGAACTTCTCAGCCAAGCCGCTGACAAGTTGAAGATGCTCACGGGACTCGATGCAGCATTTGAGCAGGGGAGAACCGCAGCCTCGGCAGTTTCTTTCCCGTGACGGTAGGATCGGTGCAGGCCTTTGCCAAGAGAAGCGGCTTTCGATGTTTCCGCAGGATTATTTTCAGGACATCATCGTGGACGAGGCTGCACCACGCACTCTCGGAGTTATCAGCGTGTGCTCGCGCATTTTCCGGATGCCAATGTCCTCGGCGTAACGGCAACACCCGACCGTGGAGACAAAGCAGACGCTCGGGCACATTTTTGACTCACAGGCTTACGAGTACTCCATGAGCCGTGCCATCCGGGAAGGGTATCTCTCTCCCGTCAAGGCGCGGATGATTCCCCTGCAGCTAGATATCAGCAAGGCGGGTATCTCCGGCGAGGGATTACAGCGCAGCGGACATCGGCTGCGCGTTGGAGCCGTATCTTCACCAGATCGCAAACGAAATGGCGCGTTACTGCGGGGCAGAAAGACCGTGGTGTTCCTGCCGCTCATCGCCACATCGCAGAAGTTCTGCCGGATGCTGAACGATGTCGGTCTGAGGGCTGCGGAAGTCAACGGCATGAGCGATGACCGCTCGAAAAATCCTCGCGGACTTTGAAAGCGGCGCGTATGACGTGCTGTGCAACTCCATACTCCTTACAGAAGGTTGGGACTGTCCCGCTGTGGACTGCATTGTAATTTTGCGCCCCACCAAAGTGCGGAGTCTCTATCAGCAGATGGTGGGACGCGGCATGCGCCTCTTTCCGGGCAAGGGAGAACTTGCTCCTGCTGGACTTTCTATGGCTGACGGAGCGGCATGATCTCTGCGGACCATCGTCTCTCATTGCCAGGACGCGAACATCGCCGCAATGATGGATGAAAAACCTCCGAAATGACGAGGAAATGGACATTCTCGAAGCCGAAGAGGAAGCGGAGCGGGACGTGCTGCGTGAACGGGAGGAGGCACTGGCGCGGGAACTTGCCGCGATGCGGGCAAGAAGAAAAACTTGTTGATCCCATCCAGTATGCACTCTCCATCGCTGCCGAGGATCTCACAAGCTACGCGCCGACCTTTCCGTGGGAAATGGGACCGCCGTCTGAAAAACAGCTTGCTTTCCTTGAGAATCGCGGCATCCTGCCCGACACCGTGGGAAACGCCGGGCTTGCCTCGCTCCTCATCGACCGTCTGAAACGACGGCGGGAGGAAGGACTCGCCACCCCCAAGCAGATCCGCTGCTTGGAGCGTTACGAGCTTTTCGGCGCGTAGGGCACATGGCAGTTCGATGCAGCCAGTGCTCTGATCTCCCGCTTGGCGATGAATCATTGGCGCGTCCCCTAGGGGATGACACCGTCTGTATATACACCGTGAAAGGACGTGATTTTTCATGGACAAGAATATCTTGTCGGCTTTGAAGTACATCAACGTTGCGGAGGTTGACCGCGCCACATGGATCTCGGTAGGTATGGCACTCAAGGAGGAAGGATATCCCTGCTCCATTTGGGACGATTGGAGTCAGAGTGACCCTCGCTACCATCCCGGCGAATGCGAGAAGAAGTGGGAGGGCTTTAACGGCACGGCCACTCCCGTTAAGGGCGGAACGATTGTGCAGATGGCAAAAGAGCGCGGCTGGATGCCCTGCGCTGAGGGAGCGATGGCATGGGACGATACCATTGAGTATGACGGCAACGACGGCTTCAACGGCTTTGCCCCTCCCGATGCGTGGAATCCAGTGCAGGACTTGATCGACTATCTCTCCCTGCTGTTTGATCCTGCTGACCGAGTGGGCTATGTCACGGGCGATGTATGGCAGGACGGTGAGGGGAGGTGGCTGCCCAGTAAGGGCGTGTATGACCGCACGGCAGGGGAGCTGATCGCATCCCTAAGAAACACGCCGATGAGATCGGAGCAACCGTGGGTGACTGGAAAGCAGAGGTGGGCGGTTGGATTCGGTTCAATCCGCTGGATGGTGAGGGCGTGAAAAACGAGAACGTCACCAAGTTCAAGTATGCTCTGGTGGAATCCGATACGCTTCCCATCGCCGAGCAGGGATGTCCTCTTCCGCAAGATGGAACTGCCCATTGCGGCACTTGTTCATAGCGGCGGCAAGAGCCTTCATGCCATAGTGCGTGTGGATGCCGCTGACTATGAGGGAATACCGAAAACGCGTGGCTTTTCTCTACGACTTCATGGAAAAGCAGGGCGTCCCCATCGACAAAGCAGAACCGCAATCCTCCCGGCTTTTCCAGAATGCCGGGGCTTACTCGAAACGGCAACCGCCAGTACCTCGCAGCAACGAACATCGGCAGGAAGTCATGGACGGAGTGGATGGACTTCGTGGAAGGAGTGACAGATGAACTGCCTCCATTGGAATCTCTCGCCAGTACAAGGATAATCCGCCGAAACTGCCGGAGGAGATTATAAAGGGAATCCTGCGCCGTGGCCACAAGATGATTATTTCCGGATCGTCCAAGGCGGGAAAGTCCTTTCTCCTGATGGAACTTTGCGTCGCCATAGCCGAGGGGGCGAAGTGGCTCGGATTTCCCTGCCGCAAGGGGCGTGTGCTGTATGTCAATTTGGAGATTGATCCGGCAAGCTGCATCATCAGATTCCTCAAGATTTACGAGGCGTTGGGGCTTCCCATGAGATGACTCAGAGAACATCATCGTGTGGAACTTGAGAGGCTACGCTGTGCCATTAGACCAGCTTGTGCCGAAACTCATCCGCCGGGTGCGCGACCAGCATTTGGATGCCATTGTTATCGACCCCATCTACAAGGTCATCACGGGGGATGAAAACAACGCATCCGAAATGGGGCAGTTCTGCAACCAGTTTGACAAGATTTGCACGGAGACCGGCTGTTCTGCGATTTATTGCCATCACCATAGCAAGGGAGCACAGGAAACAAGCGGGCGATGGACAGGGGCTTCCGGCTCCGGCGTAGTTTGCCCGCGACCCCGATGCCCAGCTGGACATGATCAGTTGGAACTCACGGATGACATCAAGAACAATCTGCGGGACGGTCACGCTACGGCAGCGACTGGAATCCAATCTCCGTGAATTTGCCAACATAGAGCCGGTAAACTTCTGGTTCGAGCATCCCGTGCATCGCATTGATAACAGCGATGAATTGGGCTGCATTCCCGCCATAGGGAAGTATGGCGGCGAACCTCTCCGGCAGCAAGCGGACGACCGTCGAGGAACGCAAGGTCGCCCTGGACACGGCTTACGAGATCTGCTCTATCAATCCTCCCGTGAAAATCAAGGACATTGTGAGGCACGGAACTCAACGAGAAAACCATTCGCCGTTATCTTGCCGAATGTAGCGACAGCTACTGGATTGAAAAACGGCGTGGTGGGGAAGAAGAATACGCAGGGACAAAGGGAGAAAAAAATCCTATGAGGGCAAGGATGAGGGCGGACAAAGGATAAATTGCCTATTGGAAAACTCTCAGGGACAAAGGCTTATAAATAAAGAGTGTCTGTCCCTGCTGTCACCAGTGTTGGGAGGGCTGCAGTAGCTTGCCCTCCCCCACACGGGATGACAGTGACGAAACCTTTGACCGAAATGAAAGCACAATCGAAAGAATTTTTCAATAAGGGACATACAGAATATGAGATTTTTCCTCGACATCAATCCTCCTACAGCGACCGCGCAGGAGAAGTCCGTGCGGATTGTGGGTGCAGACCGATATTTTATGACCCGGCTTCCCTGAAGAAAGCAAAGGCGCTTCTGATTGCGCATCTCGGCAGTCATCGTCCGGCAGTGCCGATGGAGGGCGCCTTGGAGCTTCGCACCACATGGCTCTTCCCCGTGGGCAAATCCCATAAAAAGCGGTGAGTGGCGCACGACTCGTCCGGATACTGACAATCTGCAGAAAATGCTCAAGGACTGCATGACCAGGTGCGGCTACTGGAAGGACGATGCCCAAGTTGTGCGGGAGATCGTGGAAAAGCAGTGGGCAGCAGCACCGAGGGATTCACGTTGAGATCAAGCAGCTGGGGGTTCAGCGTACATCAAGCCGAAACGGGGAAGGATACAGCGACCCTACAGCAAGAGATGCGCTGAGCACTGCAAGTGAGAAAGGAGCAAATCACCATGAACATGATTTATATTTCCCATCCCTACACGGGGCTGAAAAAGAGAATCGCAAAGGCAGCAGCGGCGATTGCGGCAGAGCTGCCAGGAAATACCCGCATATCCTGTTCGTCAATCCGCTGGATGCCATGCGGCGCTGAAGACCGCCAAGATTCCCTACGATGCGGTCTTGGAACAGTGCAAGACGCTTCTCGGCAAATGTGACGGGGTAATTATGGCGGGTGACTGGAAGGACAGCAACGGCTGCATGGAGGAATATCTGTACGCAGTCAATCATCGGCTGCCGATTTGGGAAGGTACAGAGGACTTTGACAGCGAGAGTCATGCCCCATGACCGCTGCGGAACGCACACGGCTTGCAGCAAGTGCATCTGCAAGGGCTGTACGCATCGCCTTGCGTGCTGGAACTGCAACGATTGTGTGCAGGAGGCTGGACAGACTGCGCCCATAGGCTATACGGATGGTGACATTTGGCATCCGTCCTGCTCCCTGCTACGAAAAGAAGGGCTGATCATGATGACCGCTAAGGAATATCTGAGCCAGGCATTCAAGATTGATAGAAAAATAGACAGTATGTTGGAACAGTCCGTGAGACTGCGCAGCATGGCCACCAAGACCACCACCGTCCTTAGTGATATGCCGGGGAGTGCTACGAAGAATCCACACAAGCTCTCCGATGTAGTGGTGAAGCTGGTGGAGCAGGAGGAGGAGATTGATCGTGAGATTGACCGCTTGGTAAGCCTCCGCGCCGAGATCTATGGCGTGATACAGGCTGTGGAGGATATGGATGAGCGGTTGGTCTTGGAGATGCGCTACATGGGGTATCACACGGTCACGGAGATTGCCAGGCGCATGGAAGTCGGGGAACGGCAGATATATCGTATCCATGAGCGCGGTCTGCAAAGTGTGGTCGTTCCTTCGTGAAGAGCAGGAAATGTCATGAAATGTCAGTGGATGTCATGAAATGTCAAAAAGCGGAAAAATGTCACAAAATGTCAGTGAATGTCAGGTTGATGTCAGTACGACCGATGTGATATGATACACTCAGCAAGAATAGGATATGGAATCAGCCTTCTCGGAGAATCAATTCTCCGCGAGGGCTTTTTTGATGGAGGTGCGCGATGCCGAGAAAGCCGAAGCGACCCTGCCGCATGACGGGGTGTCCGAACCTTACGGATCGAAAGAGCTGCTACTGCGAGACGCACGAGAAAGTCATGCAACGACACTATGACCACTTCATGCGCGGCTACGATCAGCACGAGAGATACGGCAGCGCATGGAGACGCATTCGTGACCGCCATTTAGCAGCACATCCACTGTGTGAGCAATGTAAAGAGCAGGGCAGATATGTTCTCGCAACGCTCGTGCATCACATCAAGCCCCTCTCGGACGGTGGCACGCATGATGAGGACAATTTGATGTCGCTCTGTATCTCCTGCCATGAGCGGATTCATCAACGTGGCAGAGGCGACCGCTAGACTCCCTAGGGGGCGGTCAAATCTCTAAAACCGCGCCGTTACTGGACCGGGGAGGGGGCGCACGCACAAAAACGTCAGTTCAAACGGGGTATTAAAGGAAGGGGGCGAGAAGATGGCGCGTGACGGAACAAATCGTGGAGGACGGCGCATCCGCGCGGGAGACAAACCCGAGGCACTGGCAGACAAGATTGCGGGCGGGCGCACGGCGCACATCATGGAGTTCCCAATGACAGAACTGGACGGCACAGACCTTGTGGATGCCGCTGACCTCTACGGTGAGGAGATGCCAACACCCGAGTGAATTCCTGTCTGTACGGCAGAGGAACGGAAAGCCGCTCGGTGCGGATGAGATTTTTCGTGAAACATGGCTGTGGCTCAAGGAGCGTGGCTGTGAGCGGCTTGTCAATCCTCGTCTCATCGAAAGCTATGCGCAGGCATTTGCCCGCTTCATTCAGTGTGAGGAAGCAATGAGTCAATACGGGCTCATTGGCAAGCATCCGACCACAGGCGGTGCGATTGCAAACCCCTTCGTCCAGATGGGGCAGGGCGTTTTCAGAAGCAGTCCAATCTGCTCTGGTATGAGATATTCGACATCGTAAAGCAGAACTGCACCACCACATCTCAGCGGTTCTCCGCAGGAGGATCGGATGGAGCAGCTGCTGCGTTCAAGGAAATAAAAAGCATCTATCCGTAGATAGACGCTTTGTGTTTCATGGTGTTGTTAATCAAGATATTGGCTAAGATCGAGCACTCCTGCACAATACCAAAAACAGACCGTTCAAAAAGCCGTTGTCAGATTGATATGTTCTTTCGGTATGATTCTTTCCCAGTATTTTTGAGAAACAGCACTCAAGAATTTT
>BNJS01000685.1_pt1 | contig 31541 bp, 52 predicted proteins | sample 8540461 | NCBI WGS metagenome assembly BNJS01 (sample SAMD00202454, study PRJDB9452) | human saliva metagenome | isolation source: human saliva | place: Japan | reverse complement strand
AGTTTACACCAGTAATCTACAAATGTCAACAAGAAAGTTTGAAAAAATTTTTTTGAATAAAAAAACTCAATCCAACAGCGATTCTGCCAGCTTGAGTCTGGGTGTAATCTATTTAATTGATTCTTATAGAGCTCACTAATTGCTCAAAATCTCGTTGAACTCTGCTGAATTCCTCTCGAGATGTGTTCAACTCTATTTGATACAAGACTTCTAATAATTCATCTTGCTCTTTAAAAAGATAGGAAACAATAATCCGATCCCTCGTCTTTGCTGAAATTTTATAGAGGTAGAGACGATCTGTAAATTCTTCAACATGAAACTCCAACAGTTCACCATAATATTTCGCAAACGCCGACTGGATATCTGCTTTACCAAAACTAGCATACCCACTATCAATCATGAATGATAGAACGTTATTTTTATTACGAGTATCTGCAAAGAGGTGATACGCATCCGTATGGCCGTCTCCTAAATCGTCATATCCATCAGACAGTGGCGTATAAGTCACCTTAGCTCCAGAAAGTGTCAAAAACTGGCTCGCACTCGGCAGTACTTCTGCAACAGATAACAGTCTCTTAATTTCGGAAAGTTGTGCATGAAGTTCTGTCACGGGGCATTCGAACACGGCCTCTTTATCTGCTACATATCCACCTGTTTTCGTTGCCAACTTCAAACCTTGGACTCTACATACATCACCGCGTAAAAAGATTTTGGTAGAAGTGAACTTTTGGCTAAAAGCTTTAAACGTCTTGCTTCCAAATTCGGTCCAAAATTCATATAAATCGCCTGTATAAAGAGGTGTTTTCTTGGAAATCTCTAGTGCTGCAGTAATGCTTTCTATGATTCTTTGATCTGTACATCCTCTTTCAACTCGTAAAACTGGGGGCACAATAATCGGAGCATTCGTCCCCTCTTGCTTTGAATGGGCGCCAAAAATATACCCTAAATCTTTATTAAAATAAATCGATACTCCTGTAAACAATTCTAATTTCCTCCAACATAAAAATTCTTTATTTTGCTGAAGATAAAATTTCTTCTATCATAGTTTCTCTCTCTTGGACTAAATCGTAAAAGCCAACATGAACACCCTCTTCATATAGCCAACATAAATCTGTCCCATACGGTGCTTCGAAAATCTCAAGCATTACTGGAGCAATCTCATAAATGGAATCGGCTCCTAGAATTTTGAAATTGGCTGCATCTGAAAGATACTCTTCATCATCTTCAATGGATAATAGATTCCATCCGTTCAATGGTGGGGTTATAGATTGATCACGAAAAGTATATCGAATCGGCTTGCCTTTAAGAATATTATTCGAAACAATAAAACCACCAAAATCACTATTATTAATCATTGTGCTCCTCCATTCAATTAGGAATTAACAACATTGATGCAAAAACCAAGTTGAAGCTCCTCTATACTTCTTAAATAAAAATGTATCCTAGTTTCCTTAACTTGGATTATTCTCCTTTTTCTAGTGGAGATACATAATTCCACGGCAGTTTCCCTCTCCAGTCAATCCATTTGTTTTCCGCAAGTGGAATTAATCTTTCAAGCTCCTCCTGAGTAAATAATTCCCAACTCTTAGGATTAGCTATTAAGGGAGTTAAGCCTTTTAATACAAATTGTTTCTCACGAGCCTTCTTTTCTTCTTCCGTCGGTGGCCAACAATCGGTCTGAAGTTTACTTAATATTTCTAACTGCGTTCTCTCCCCACTTTCCAGTAAGGCAAATAACTCATTTGGTAATTCATAGACCACCCGCTGAGGAGCTATTCCTCCTTCTTCAGTAACGTAATAAAGTTTGTCGCCATCTCTCCAAATATGCTGGCCATAGCCTTTTACTTCCTCAAACTGTATTACATCTTCCCATTTTAATGTCGTACGTCCCATACTTAATCTCCTCTTTTGAAATCCGAGAGTCGTATACTCACTCGTAGTTATATAATACCCCACTTCTAATAATCCCTGGCTTGTTGTTCGTCATTATATTGTTCATAGTTGGTATATCATTTTCTTTGTCCAAGCTAAAATCAATCGTAATTTTTGTTTCAGGAATATCATTAAAAGTTCCTCTTACAGATAAATTATATCCTTCTATAGTGAAACCAACACTTGCAGGGACTACTTTTAGCGTATTCCAATCAAACTGAACTGTTTCAATTTTCGGATACTCTGAGTGCACCCATGCTACGATTTGTTTTTCATGCTCTTTCAACCAAGCCAATTGCTTATCTCTTGCGGTCGTAAAGATTGTGTTCGCACGCCACTCTTGATTACTCAGCGCAACTGCCCCTACACCTAACAGCGTAATGGTTCCTATAATCGCTAGTTTCTTCTTCATTCTTTCCCATTCCTATCTTTTATTGTTTAACAATTTTGAATTACTCATAATCGTAAACTACACCATCTTCCTTTTCGATTTTAGGGGGATAGTTCATTCTTATTTTTGACATTTGCGGAATATTATCTTGATGATCCATGAGAAAATCTACAAAAATTATTGTTTTCGGAATATTATTGAAAGTACCGTTAAGTGACAAATTATATCCGTTTATTGATACCCCATTACTCACAGGCCCCACTCGTAATGAATCCCAATCAAATTGGATTGTTTCAACTTTTGGATATCTTGAGTGAATCCACGCAACAATCTCTTCCTCATGCTCTTTCAACCACGCCAATTGCTTATCTCTTGCTGTGGCAAAGATTGTGTTCGCACGCCACTCTTGATTGCTTAACACCGCTGCTCCTACACCTAACAGTGCAACAGTCCCTATGATTGCTAGTTTCTTCTTCATCCTTTTTTCCTCTATTCTCCTATATGTATCAATGCATCTACGCCGTTTTTCAAGGCCTCCCGATACGCATCATTTTTCATCTTCATCCCTATACGAGAAAAGGACAATGCAGTCCTATTCACATTATTTCCCACCGATATATGTTATCTTTATATTTAAATCTCCGAGTTTATCATTAATTATATTTTTGTCTTTTAATATCATCGAAATATTCATGCGGGCTTAACGACATTTCCCCTTCCGATTTTTCTAAACCACTAAAGTCATAGATGGATAAAACCGTTTCTTTCTTTCATCTCCGTTAAGTTTAATTCTTAGATAATAAGTCCCCGTGCTTTCATTCTTTGTAAAGCTCAAGAACTCGATTTCTTGTATATCGTAGTTTCTATAAATACGGATGGCCATATTGTCTTGCTGCTCTTTTGTGATTTTTGGCTTTGAGCAAGTAACCAGCACAAATACACCCGCGATTACTGCAATAATAGCTAATAACTTTTTCATCTCTTAATGTCCTCCCGGCTGCATCATTTTCCATCCTCATCCCATAGCGGCGAAGGATATTCTGGTGATAATCCTAACTGTATATTCAGTTTATTAGATTCTATAACAAGTTCTAATTTTTCAAAAAAATCTTTCTTTGCACTTTCAAAATTATCGTACTCTTTGCTATGTCCAACTATATATGACCTGTCATCTCGACCATCAACATAAAATTTTCCATTTTTCTGATAAAGATGAAATGCCCACGGAAGACGTTTATTTTCGTCAAATAAAACGTAATGTAAGCTCTCAAAATGACGTTTTTTAATTTCTTGTTCAACTATATATTTCATGTTCTCAATATCAATCATCGATTTTCTCCCATAATGGAGAGGAGTATTCTGTACCTATACCCTCGTCAACATAATTATACAAAGTCTAATTGAATCGTTTGATTACTCTCCATAGCTGTATTAATAATATTTTCTATTTCTCTTTGTGTTATCGGAAGATTCTCATGAGGGGGCTCCCATTGTGTCATACTATCTTTATAAACAACAAATTTTTTATTGATCAGTAATTCTCCTTGTGCTTTTAAGAGGAAACCATTCTCTAAATCAAAAGTAATTGTTGATCTTGTTCCTGTAATTTTCATTTCTACCTCTCGAATATAATTTTTTCTACTTATTCATCTTCAATCCTCTATCGTCAGCGGAAAAATATCTTCTCCTCTGTACATTTTATCTTTCATTTCTTTCCACTCAATGACTAGTTTATACAATTCATCAGTTGAAATAAAACATGGTTCACCTAATATTTCTTCCTCAAATTGAAAGTAAACTTCTGTTTCTTCCTTACCTATATCAATATTCAGAATATTACCGCCAAAGTCTGACTCTTCTTTTTGACCAGTAGCAACCGCCTCTAATTCTTTATAAATATGAGGATAAAAATCCGTGACTTCTGTAATCATAAAAGGTTGTTATAATTTCATAATCTTCTCTATTATAGAGAACCGTAAGTGCATTTCTGTTCTCAATACTTTTTATATAATTTATATTCTCTTCTTAACATCTACAAATCTTTCTACTCTAAAACAGTTGGATAAGCTGTAATAATTTTTCCATCATCAGTAAGAACCATTCTAATTATAATTCCTTCCTTACTATTGCCGACATAAACACCTCTTGAACAATCTTAAAATATCTTCATGATTGAAGTAGATCAAATTCTCACCTACGACCCCTTCAGGATATAGCCAAGCACCATAGTCAAAACGATAAAGATCTCCTTTAACTGGTGCTGCATTCATACGAGCAATGATGAGCATCTTTTTGATGCTTCCTTTGAAAAATATGAGCGAGTGTAAATGGGAGGATTATCCTTCATTATTTCTTCTCCTAACTCTGTATTGCTTGATATCAAATCAAAAGGAAAATCAGAGTCTATTTTATGATTCGCAATTTTTTTAGAAATCTTCTCAAAAAGAAGTAGCTCATTTTGAGATTCATCATAATCTATGACTAGTAAGTAACTACTTTCTTCTTTCACTAGTATCTTTACGAAAAAGACATTATTAACTGAATGGATTTCCTTAAAAATATTTGAAAGCTCGTTTTCAATCGATGTTGTATCCTCAATTGGTTTTCCAAAAAGTATTTTACGTGAATTGATTAAAGATAATATCGTCTCTATATAATCTTTGTCCATAAAAACACTGATTCCACAAGGATTCAATACAACATATTTTACAGGTGAATTACGTTCTAGAAATTTATAAATATATACTATATCCACTTTGGCGAACTTAACATCTTTATTAAATAATGAACTAGATAAATTGATAGATTCAAAAATCAGTAAATATAGGCAAATACTGTCTACCATCGCTACCATTTAATGTGATTAGAATATCAGAACTATTAATTGTAGTAAAAAGGTACCAACAAATGTGATTTTGAAAGAGCAATATAGCAAATTTCTTCCAGTCTGACTCCCTGTTACTTTCTTTATATATATTATATAAAAGATTCAAATCTAACATTAACTTCCTCCTTCTTCTAATAAAGCATCAATTCTATTTAATAATGACGAAAATTGAGTGTTACATTTTTCTCATATATAGCATCAGAATCAAGAATATAAAAACCCGATAAACCGTCTCTTGGGAAAAACATACTTTTGTACATTTTTCGAAGTTTCTCTATACATTCATTTGGGAGTTCAGGATTTTCAATCATATTGTAACTATATTCTCTTGGATTGGTGGACACCTTATTGAGACTAAACTTGCTGGCTGCTTTATAGCTGCATACCTACCCACGAAGTTCCCCAATAAGTTCATCAACTGTGCGGTTTCTTCGTTTCCACCAAGAAGCTTTGTACCATGATAGGCTGCTTGCCCAGTTGCTAAACCTCCGACAAATCCCCATGTAAACTGCCATAACCCTTGGGCAATACATTCTATCTGTACAATTACTAGGAATACATCTGTTGCGAGAGTGAAAACAGCTAAATTTATTTTTATTCTATCTCTATCTTAATTATTTATCGTTCCAATAAATAATCAGCAATTATTTCCTCCAAAAATAGATATATCATCATTCACTTTTCTTTCTTATCTGAAAAATCATTATGCCAATAGTAAAGATCTGACAGGCCACCATGTGGTGGAAACAAAGATTTATATAGGTTCAACTTTTCTCTTGTACTTTGTATTTCGTCATTATTTAAAAATTTCTCTTAAATACTTCAAAAGTTTTCCACCTGAGGTCTAATATCTCCCAATTGATATTTTTAATTATTAGTAATAAGTTGTCAATTGCATTCTTAACATTAATCTGTTGATCCATCTTCAATCCTCTATTATTAGCGGAAAAATATCTTCCCTCTGTACATTTTATCTTCTATTTCTTTCCACTCAATGACTAGTTTATACAATTCATCAGTTGAAATAAAACATGGTTTCCCCAAGACTTTCATCATCCATTTGATAGTATACTTCGGTTTCTCTTTCCCTATATCAATATTCAGCATATTACCGCCAAAATCAGATGATTCTTTTTGACCAGTAACAACCGCCTCTAATTCTTTATAAATATCAGGGTAAAAATCATTAACCTCAACAATAAAAACTCGCCCTAAAGTTTGATATTTTTTTCATCAAAAATTTTTATTGATAATCTAATATCACCGTCAGGATATTTAAATATTCTATATCGTCTTTTTAACATTTGTTACGTCCCTTTCTAATTACTGCTAGGATATGCTGAAATAATCTTTTTCTCCTGTATACATCAATTACCTCTTCATAATAAGTTCGCTAAACTCTTCAGATAAGAGTTTCGCTCCCCAAACTATATTCACTACTATATTTATTTAATGTATCTTGTATATTTAAATCTCTATCGCCATTGATGTAAATTGTGAAATTAATTCCGCCCATCGGATTATGATCAGTTTCGTTATAATCAATCTCATAAGTCTTTATAATCCCTTTTTCTGTAAACGCGTCCTTATCATATTCCTTAAGGTTATCTTCAATTAACTTCACAACTTCTGGTTTCTTTAACTCTTCGTTCATTCGTTGTTTTGACGGTGTGTTCATGTACACAAATAGGGAAAACACTCCCACAATTACTGCGATAACGGCTAAAAACTTCTTCATCCCATGACTCCTTTTGTTTTTCATTAGTAATAGAACTATTTATTTTCCTCTACCATCTTGTTCAAGACTCCAGAAACTACCCCGCCTCCTACTGTATAACCCTGATTCTTCTTTTTCACAACACAGATTATATATAAGTCCGGGTTATCATTAACAATGATTGTGGTATTAATTCCTCCCATCGGATTATACTCCGTTCGATCGTAATCAATAGCATACGAATGAATAACTCCTTTTTCTGTAAAAGCATCATTATCCATATTTTTGATACTCTCTTCGATAACCGCTACAACTTCTGGTTTCTTTAGTTCCTCGTTCATTCGATCTTTCGATGGTGTGTTCGTACAGCCTGCGATGATTCCTATTCCTAATAATATAGCAATCAATTTTAGTACTTTCTTCATCCCGCGGCTCCCTTTATCTACTTATAAAATCCTAATTTTTGAATTAATTCTCTGTTCTTATCAGCTTAGATAAGTCTCTTGAAAGAGCAACCGTCGCTAATCTATATTTATCATTATCGTACATTAGAGTAGTTTTGATAGACAAATCATCATCTCCGTTAATAATTATATAAAATCCTATTCCACCCATTGGATTATAGTAAGTTTGATTATAATCAATTTCATAAGATTTAATTTTTCCATTTTCCGTAAATGCGTTATTATCCAGGTTCTTCAGATTCTCTTCAATAACCGCTATAACTTTTGGTTTCTGTAACTCTTCGTTCATCTTCTCTTTTCGATGGTGTATTCGTACAGCCTGCGATGATTCCTATTCCTAATAATATAGCAATCAGTTTTAGTACTTTCTTCATCCCGCGACTCCTTTTGTCTGCTTATAAAATCAAATCCTTTAAACTACTTTTCTTTTTTTAGCAGTTCCGATAAGGCTTCCGAGAGAACTCCAGCACCTAATCCATATTTATCATTAAATCTCGTCAAAGTAGGTTTGATAACTAATTTATTATCTCCATTAATAATCATGTAAAATTCTATTCCACCCATTGGGTTATAATAGGTTTTATCATAGTCAATCTCATAAGATTTTATAATGCCATCTTCTGTTAGTGCGTTTTTGTCTAAATTTTTAAGTGCCTGTTCAATAACCTCAACCACTTCTGGTTTCTTTAGTTCCTCGTTCATTCGATCTTTCGATGGTGTGTTCTTACAACCTGCGATGATTCCTATTCCGAATAATATAGCAATCAATTTTTAGTACTTTCTTCATCCCTGACTCCTTTTGTCTGTGTGAATTACACTACTTATTTTCCTTTTCTAGTAACTTAGCAAGTTCCTCTGAACCTGAACCACTTCCAATTTCATATTTATTATTAGTTTTAACAACTGTATATTGTAATTTCAAATTCTGATTACCATTCACATAAATAATCACTTCAATCCCGCCCATCGGATTATAGTATGTTTTATCGTAATCAACATTGTATGTTTTAATTTTTCCAGCTTCGGTAAAGGCCTTACTGTCTCGTTTTTTTATTGCCTCTTCTATTACTTCAACCACTTCCGGTTTCTTTAACTCTTCGTTCATTCGATCTTTCGATGGTGTGTTCTTACAGCCTGCGACGATTCCTATTCCTAATAATAAAGTAACTAACACTAATACTTTTTTCATTCTTCCCGCCTCTTCTATCCTTGTGCTGGTTATAAAACTATTCATTAACAGTCTTCCCATAACTACTGTTTGCTACAAAGCATATAAATTATTCACATTACTCATAGATTTCCAATACCTTTCCCCTACTGATTCGTGGAGGTTGATTCATTCTAATTCCAGACATATTTGGTATACTATCAGATTTATCTAATCCAAAATCGATATGAATGACAGTATCTGGATTATTATTAAAGGTTCCCGTCACCGATAGATTATATTCCACATTAGCTACTCCATTACTCACAGGTCCTACTCTTAACGTACTCCAATCAAATTGCACGGATTCCACTTTTGGATAGGTAGAGTGCATCCATTTCACAATTTCCTTCTCATGCTCTTTCAACCACGCCAATTGCTTATCTTTTGCGGTTGCAAAGATTGTATTCGCACGCCATTCTTGATTGCTTAACACCGCTGCTCCTACGCCCAACAACGTAACAGTTCCTATAATTGCTAGTTTCTTCTTCATTTTCCATTCCTACCTTTTATTGTTGAACCCTTTCGAATTACTCATAAATATACGATACTCCATCTTTTTCGATTCTTGGTTCATGATTCATTCTAATTCCTGACATATTCGGTATACTATCCTGTTTTTCTAAACGAAAATCAATAACGATAAAAGTATTAGCTATATTATTAAAAGTCCCTTTTACGGAAAGATTATACGATTCTGCGAAGACCCCATTACTAACAGGCACTACTTCAAAAGTTCCCCAATCAAATTGCACAGATTCCACTTTTGGGATAGGTAGAGTGCATCCACTTTACAATCTCTTCCTCATGCTCTTTCAACCAAGCCAATTGTTTATCTCTTGCGGTAGCAAAGATTGTGTTCGCACGCCATTCTTGATTGCTTAACACTGCTGCGCCTACACCTAACAATGCAACAGTTCCTATAATTGCTAGTTTTTTCTTCATTCTTTCCCATCCCTACCTTTTTCGTTATATGATTTAACTTCTTCACTTTCATCAACATATCCTTTAAACCAAACAATATCTATATCCTCAGTATTGAAGAAATACACTTGATTATCAACATTTCCAATTGGAAAAATACAAGCTGAATAATCAAAATACCCTATTGTTCCTTCTTTATTAAACAGAGGGAATCGATTAATTATCATCAATTTTACTTCCCCATTTTTTAATTGAACTACACTACCAATTGGCAAAATATCATTCATCATCAAAAATTCCTTCCGTTTATTACTACACTATTAATAATAGTTTAATTCTTTTTTTAGATAAAAAAATTTTTTTCTAGAAGAAAACTTTAACCCTGGTACTAATATAGCAATATAATATGCTAAAAGCAACTGTCATAATAATTATCATAATATGGAAAGTTAAAATAAATAGTATTGCAAATATTATAAATGCTATTACTAGTATTGAAAAAAGTGATACTCGTCTTATAAGTTTGTTTTGCTTCTGCTATAATTTCCTTTTTCCTCCTCCGAAGATACAGTTATAGGATTACCTACAGCCCATTGTTCTACTTTTTCAATTGAATCTGTGTTAAAAATCACTACCAAAAAGCAAAATCAGAAATAAAAGAAATAAATCTAAAATTAATAGATACGTCCCAGTCAAAAAAAGGTAATAAATATTTAAAAATCATTCCTGTACTTATAGAAAACGAATACAATAGTGGAGATATATCTTTTAATGTTTTTAGTTTCTTTTTATACTATAATACTGATTATCCAATGTATTCATATACACAAAAAGTCATAGGGCCTCTTGCATAAAAAGTAACCAATTTTTTTCACTGAAAATCTTTTATATTGTCATTATTAACAGACACTATATCACTCCTTTCTATTCGTAAACCGTTTCTCTGAAGTAATAACCATCTTTATCCTCTACCACAACAGAGTAGTAATAATTTCTATTAGAGTTACTACCTCCGAAAGATAATTCAATGGTTTTTGATGCTGGAAATGATAAATACTCGTTGATTTCTGGTAAATTGACATCATAATTTAACTCAAAAGAACCATTCATCGAACTATAGTATTTGTCTTTCAGTTTCAGTGTTGATAGAAAATCCTTATTTAAAGTAATTTTCTGAAATAAGAAGGATTGTTGCGGCCAAAGTTCGCTAGCCGCTTTTTCATCTGAAAAAGTATACTTTCCATTGTAGTATTCTACCGAAACAACTCTAGTATCCTCTCCAGATTTTCTTTCTGCCTCAATCAATTCTCCTTTAATCGGAGCCCCCTTTTCAGTCCCCGTTAATTTAAGCTCGACAATATTTTCATTCATCAGGCGCGCTTGATAAACGATAAAGCCATTTGGAAACTGTTCAAATAGATCCTCCAAATTCTGAGTTGGATAAACACGACTAACTTCCGTTCCAATTCTGTTTTCTAAATATGCACGATTATTTCTTGGGTTGTATTTCAATAACAAAAACATAAAGAGAAATCCTACGATTAAACACGCAAATAATATTTTCCTAACCTTCATCATCTTGCCTCTTCTATCCTTTTTTATTAGTTTTAAAAATGAATTCATTAATAGACTTATCATACCATATTCATGAAAAATAAATTCCGTATTTATTCAAAATTAATACACAAAAATACCACTGGTAACCCAGTGGTATCATCAATTATTGTATTTTTAATCTCTATAGCCATCTCTTTGCTTTCAAATACTCATCAGGAATACGCAGTTTGATCTCTATCATGATTTCTTTTTAAGTAGCTGTCTCAATCTGTGATATCACTATATCACAACGTTTTTATAAAGAGAAATCCCATGACTATTTAAATTAATTAGAAAACCAATTAGCCATACATAATAACCATATTCTTTAAATTTTATCCCAAACATGTGATTATTTGGGACATCAACTACATCATAAACCGTTTTTATTGGTGATTTCATCAACTCAGGATCTTGAACTTGCCTCTCGGTTATTGAAACTTTTGGCACAGTCTTTCCATTCAAATTAAAATTCTTAACGGCCTTTTGAGACTGCGTATCCACCCACAAAATTCCACAATAAGTTTATCATCTGTGCGGTTTCTTCGTTTCCACCTGAGGTCTAATATCTTCCAATTGATATTTTTTAATTATTAGTAATAAGTTGTCAATTGCATTCTTAACATTAATCTGTTTATTAAACATCAATCCTCTAGGGTAAGAGGAAAAATATCTTCCCCTCTGTACATTTTATCTTCCATTTCTTTCCATTCAATGACTAATTTATATAGTTCATCAGTTGAAATAAAAGCAAGGTTCCCCAAGACTTTCATCATCCATTTGATAGTATAATTCTGTTTCCTCCTTACCTATATCAATATTCAGTATATTACCGCCAAATTCAGATGCTTCTTTTTGACCAGTAACAACCGCTTTTAATTCTTTATAAATATGAGTGTAAAAAAATTATGGACTTCAGAATTTAAAAAAACTTGATAGAGATTGACAACTAGAGCTATCGAATTTTACTAGCAAAAAAATTTTCTGACTATTGTTAATTACTTTTACAATATAGTTTCGTTTCATTTATATTCACCTTTAAATTTATTTTTATTTTTTTGTGGATAAGCAGTAATAATTTTCCCCTCAGAATTTAAAAATCATTTCAATCTTTATTCCATTTCGACTTATTCCTAAATAACGACTATCGTCCATCCATTCCATATTTGAATATGCCTCATTAATAACATCCACAACCTCCTGAGGGGCTCATATGGTCAGGGAAAAAGGTTGAATAGCCTTTATTTCCTTTTTAAGGAATTCCATTCACTTCAACTTTCGCTTCATAAACTCCAGCATCATTTAAGGCAGGACTTTTCGTACCTTCTATGATACTGCCAGAAGTCCCCTCTACCATATCATAGTGATAACCTCCTGCTTGTCCTCCTATTTATATCACCTTCAAAAATGTGAATTAAAGACTTCTCAGTAAAGTTCTCTGTGTATTGGAGTTTAGCTAAGTCATCCATATTGTACATTTTTGGATTTGAAGTATTCTGATTCCAACTTTCAAGTATAGATTTTTTTCCTTCGCAACATACTGTTTTAAAACCCTGAACTTTCTCTCGCCGTCTTACTTGCTTTTATATTCTCCAATACTCGATTTTCTATTTCAAGTGCTGATTCAACTTTTGGCACTCGAATCGGATTTAAGCTGAAATTCTCAGCAATTTTAGAAAATTGATATCCACCCACGAGGTTCCCAAATAAGTTCATCATCTGTGCGGTTTCTTCGCTTCCACCAAGAAGCTTTGTACCATGATAGGCTGCTTGTCCAGTTGCTAACCCTCCGATTGTTCCCCATGTAAACTGCCATAACCCTTGGACAATACTTTTTGTCTTGGCAATTGGTATGAACACCCCTGTTGTAAGACCGAAAATTTGCTCCAAACTGTGGTATAACTCTTCTTTCCCTATGAACATTGTGTCTCGAATCGGATTTACCGCAACGGATTTTCCATCGCCAGACAATCCATAATAAATATTTTGTCCAGCTTCGATAGAATTTGAAAACCCAGACAGGGAAAAAGCCAATGCTCCAGACTTAAAAGCAAAGGTTACAATCGGCCACATAGTCCCACCCGACATGAATAGAGCACTACCACCAACAACGAAGGTTAAGACACCAAAAACAAGATTTATGGCTCCTTGCATGGTTCGTTCTTCTGCGTATACACGCACTTTTTCCCGCTCTTGCGCAGCTTGAAACTGAGGCATATGATTGTTCAAATAGATTGCAGATTGTTGCACAGCTAACATGAATCGATTCATCGACGGCAACTGACGAAAGTCTCCTACTTGATAACTTCCCAAACTGCGGTCTCTACTTGAATGCTCCGCCAATAAACTCTTTGTCGCATCTAGCAATTCCTTAAACGCCTGCAAATCTTGGCGAGCATGCATCTCTTCATACTGTGTAATGGATTCGTCTAGATGACTGATATCCTTCATCAGCTTCTCATACGTGAATTTCGTCTTTGTATGACTTGTTCCTTGGTAATTCACTAACCCTGCGACTCTGAGCTTAGCAGTTGTTAACTGCTCCAACTGTTGTTCGAATCGTTGCTTAGACTTACCTAGGTCAGAGTATAGCCCCTTATAGACATCTTCAGGCAATGCCGCATGGTTATGCGTATCGATTTGATAGTAGCCATCTTTATACAGTAGGAAACTTACGGTATACTCATTCATTAACCGCATCAGCGTCTGTATGAATGTTCCATGAACTTCTGTCATATAGCTCTTCGCACTCGTCATCGCTTTCCCTTGAAGCTCACTCTGGTTTGCGAGGAGGGCAATGGACTCTTGTAGATTTTCTAGTGATTTTCCCCATTGTTGGATGGTTTGATTCGTTTGGCTCTGCATGGAGGCAATGTCGTTAAATTTTACGTAATAACTCATTTATCGTCCTCCTAGCAGAGTTAGTCCCGACAAAACATGCCCTAGTCCTTGGTCTGTCTGTTTAAGCTCTTGTCCTGTTTCCGCAAACTGAGCAATATCTTTCTCTAACAGCGCATTATAGTTCACTACTAATTGATATAATTCTTCAAATTGCTCCTGATAAAGATCCAGAACTGCAGAATTGGATGTTTTTTGTAGACTAGGTTTATTTACACTCACTAAGTTATTTTTTGAATTAGAAAGAGATAGAATATGCATTCCAAATAACTTCTGATAATTGAATCGTTTCGTACATATTTCTCCTCCCTTAATTTAATAACTTTTCAATAAAATTCCCAACATTGTTAATTTGCGCTTGGCACCAACCAATGAAGCTCTGTTGCTCTAATTTTTGATTTTCTAGACGTGTAATCTCATCACAAATCGCATCATGAAACGCATCTAGTTCTCGTTGGCAAGCACTAAAATCCTGCCTGAACCCCTCCCATTGATGCCCAAAGTTTTCCTTTTGCTGGCCATTCCATAGGGGTTGGTCATCTTGAACCATCACATAAATCTTAATCTCATGGATTTCGCTTCGGATGTTCCCAACGGATTGTTTTGCCGAACGGAGTTTTGCCAACTTGGCATCAATCGAACTTATCGTTGCGGTAGCTTCGGAAATACTATTATAATGGGAGCTGACTTGGCCTTGAAGGGTCTCAATTTCGCGGTAGTCAATTTTCCCCATAAATTATCCTCCAATGCCGTTAGATTCTTTTAATTCTGAAACATTCCCTTTTGGAATATCTGTTTGCTGCAACATCGCTTCGATATTCTCTAACATGATTTCATTGTCATCATCTGTGTATCCTTCTTGAACTACTTTAAAGATATCTTCATGATTGAAATAGATTAAGCTATCTCCAACCATTCCTTCTGGATAAAGGCAAGCACCATAATCGAAACGATACACTTGTCCTTTTACAGGCAATGCAATTAACCTAGCAATAATCATCATTTTTCTTGACGTTCCCTTTTTAGAATAACTACGCTCCCCAAAGGTAACATTTTTAGCTTCTGACATTTTTAACCTCCCTGAATATAACAAACTTTTTTATTATTACTTTGCATAATTGTCTTTATTATAGCATAAGCACATTCACTAATTCATCCGTATTCCCCGTTTTAATTCTCAAAATACACAAAAATAATTCATCGAAAGAGTCTTAACTCACGCATAAACCCCCACCGAAAATTACGATGGGGGTTGTATTTCTTATATAAACCTTTGTTACTAACTGAAATATTTGGTACGAAACGTTAATTTCTATGACATTGTCTCTTCTTCCTGATTCTCTGCCTCTAACAATTCTATTTGCTTCAGATATGCTTTCTTATCCTCTAACATTTGGTGCTCTATCTCTTCTATTTGCCTTTGATAAACTTTATTCATCTGTTCTTCGTTCTGTTCTAATTCAGATAAAAAGGGCTTCGCATGAACAATATCAACATCTCGATATATTGTTAGAATGTAGTCCACGAGGTTTTCTGTTTTACGCTTAGAAACGCACCGATAATCTTCCAATTGTTCTTTTATTTGTTGATATTCTTTACGCTTATCTAAATATTCTTTTTCTACTTGTTCAATCTTTTTACGATCCATACATTTTATCCCTCAGTTTATTTAATCGGATTTTGCAAGTCCAACTTAGGGATACTCTTGAGATATTGTTCTGCAGAATCTGCTGTTTTCCCTTCAAAAGCCCCTTTTAATTGTGTGACAAGATTTTCAGAGTGATAAGAAAATACTTCTTTTGAATAATTCGACAATTTATCTCCTAACTCTTTTTGAAGAGCCTTAATTGTCATCTCATGCTTAGATAAGATTGCTCTAATCGCAATTCTTTCTTGTGTTTTTATATGCTGAATATAAGCTTCGTTATAGTAAGAGTAAGCCTCATCAATATAATCTTTTGCATTCCCAGTAAAGACCATCCCAAAAACTATCCCCTTTCTATTTTATAACTATTTAAACTAACGAACTATTCGACACCACTTTAAATAACTCACTTTGTTTTCGGTCAATATCTTCTAATGTTTCTACAGAAGTAAATAGTTTATCCGAAAAACTATATATTTTATCTATATATCGATTCAATTCATCAACATTATAGCTGAACATTCCTTCATCCCAAACCGTCGAAAAATTGAAATTGAGAAACTAGTTGAGATACTTCATTTCTTCCTAAATAAACCCCTGCGTGATAAAGCTTCATGATTGGCCTTTTTCTACAACTTTTTACTTGTTGGCGATAATTTTCTAACTCATTTTCATTAGTTTTTACTTTTTCATCTGATTCTATTCTTGATAAATGAGAAATACATAGCAACAATCTACTTCGTAACTCTATTTTCTTTTGCACCTGTAGCACCTTGAATAGCGGCTTGCAGAATTGGAATATTTTTATGCCCCAGGCGATTACTGCTTCCTTTGTTTCGTCAATAATCGCTTGATATTCTTCCATAAATTTCGAATAATTAAGAACTCCGTTTACCAGAGTTAAGAGAACCTTGGAAAGGTCCCCAATTTTATCTGAACCAAAAATTTGAATTTTTTTCTTTTATCAATTCAATATATTTATTCAATAATTTACTTAATTTCTCTCCCGCTTTTAAATATGCTGGAAAAAAATCCTCAGTTGCTTCTAGAATTTTTCCATCTGAATAAATTCTATATTCTCCAAAATCATGTGAACTAGGCGTATCAAATGTGGTGGAAAAATTAAACGGTACTATTACTTTCACTTTTCCTAATTGCTCATCTGTATTCCGATTTAACATCGAAACAATATCAAACGGATTTACATAATACGTCACTTTTTCATTAAGAATTTGTATCACTTCTTCAGAAACACCAGATTTTCTTAAACTCTTCAACGTATCTGGTCCATTGAAAACAACAATTTCACCAATTTGTTCTAATTCTTCTACACTAAGATGAGCTGCTCCTTGTACAGAAGAAATCGAACCTGAGAATGTCCTGTCATATTTAATTTTGCATTGGGTGCTTTTTCTCGCAATTCTGCTAATTTTACATGCAGAGCCTCTTCGACTAATTTTCCCTGCTGTATATATTCATCGAGAAACACGAAACGGTAGTTATTTCCGAGCCAATCATTTCTTATAGGGCTTAAATTCTTGGACTTTTGGAACATCACTTCCCTTTTACCGCTAGATAAGCATTCTTCGTATCTGTGTTTAACTCTGAAGTGTCAGTTAAAAAAATACGCATTAAAAACCATCTTGCTCATTTAATAGCAATCCTTTCTTATACATTAACTCAATATTAGTTAAAGTGTCCCACCTTTCAGTTTTTATCTTTATGGACATATACTACTCCTTCATTAGGGAGATTCTTACCACCCTTAATTTTTAATTTGAGGGTCTTTATATTCTTTAGAAAAAAATCAAAAATAAGCTGCATTTTCTACTTCTTTTTAAAATGTTTATAAAAACTAATTGGTCTGTCTTCGTAGGCAGATTGAGACAAATTGAGATAAAAATTATTAAATGTAGATAAATTACTCATAATCGTACATTATTCCTCCGCGCTTAATACCAGGTCGCTGATTCATTCTAATTTGACCCATTTGAGGAACATCATCTTCATTTGGCATCAAAAAGTCAATAAAAATTAAAGTTTCTGGAATTTCATTAAAAGTCCCTTTTACCGATAAATTATATCCATTAATAGATACTCCATTACTCACAGGTCCAACTGTTAAAGAATCCCAATTAAATTGAACCGATTCTACCTTAGGATATACTGAGCGCATCCATTTCACAATCTCTTCTTCATGTTCCTTCAACCACGCTAACTGTTTATCTCTTGCCGTCGCAAAAATTGAATTTGCACGCCAATCTGGATTATTTAAATTGAACATTGTAAAACCTCCTACACCTAATAATGCGATTGTTCCTATAATGGCTAATTTTTTCTTCATATTCCACCCTCCAACCTTCTATACTTGCTTCATATCATTTAATTGTCTAAAGACACTACTCTTACCAGTATTATAAGATATTTCATTAATTTTTCATATAGTTTTATTAATTAAAATTGACTTATTCTATAAAGCACTACGTTTTTAACAAATACTCGTATTAAGTAGAACACTTATTTTTTGAATCATTGAGATACTATCCCAAGATGCGTTATTAAAACATATCACAAAGAGAATTTTTTGAGATGTATCAAAAATGATACATTTGCATTTTTGGTTAATTCCAAAACCAATAAAGATCTATCGTTATGGTATAAAAACAATAATCTAATCAGCGCTTGATAAGTTATAAAAAAAGAAGGAATTAAACAAATCGCTTAATTCCTTCCTTGTTGTCTTGCTAATTTAAAGTAAAAGTAGCTTCGGTATTTGGTCCTGCGCTTGAGGCTACATAGTCACTAAATTCATTATCACCGAAACAGTCATTCACAAATCGTACATAGTATCTAATTAGTTGATGTGTTTGGGAAAGTTTTGCTTTCAATGTAGAGATTGCGCTAGCTTGCATTCCTTCCGCCTCCTTTATTCTTCTATACTCATTAATTGTACAAATTCATAACCTTCTGCATCAACAATATAGCCTTCGTTTGGACGTGGAGATTTTTCGTTTGAGATATACGGGAAGCGAACATATTCTTGATCGCTGATACGCATTCCCATGAACACCTGTGTCGCCAATTGTCTGTGTAAGGTTACAAGCGTAGAGTAATTCGTCATTAAGTCTTTATAGTTCCCTACAAATACTGGCGTAATACCGTACTTAGGTCCTTCTAACAGAAGCTCTTTGAACTGATTTTCTGTAATGTTGAGACTTTGTCCAAGGATTTGGATGTCTGGAATGATAATGAGTGATTGCGTATATTCACCAGGATGCGTCATCCGTTCCTTCAAGTTGTCTAAGATAATATTCATTCCATCTTTAGCGCTCAGTGTATCGCTGAAACGATGCGCTTCCTTAAATTGATCTAACGGTACTAATCCTAATGGGTCCACAATCACCACTTGAACAGGAGTCGTATATTGTTGCAACTGGTAAGCTAATACTTTGTAGAACTGAGTAACACTTCGAACATTATCACTAACTAAAGAGATGGCTTTATCTAATGTAAATGCAGCCACTTCGACCATTTCTCTCGTTAATCCGAGTAACACTTGATGGTTTCGTTCTGCTCGGTCTACTTGAGCTTCCACCATTTCTGGGGTCACCACTTCTGGCAACATCGGAATTGGTTGTGGTAATGCACCTGTCCAATAACGAGACATTTCTTGCGCTTCTGCTTTTACTTGCTGAATCATGGATGAATTATCTTCAGAAGTATAAGGCACACAAACTTGGAATGAAACGACTGTATCTTGCTTCATTAGTCCGCGACCACGGATATCTAAAAGCACTTGGCTTGTACGACCAACAATACTTGTAACATCACTCTGTTCGAATAAGTAGAGCGCAATTTTTGTTTTAAAGTTTGCTTGTAATTGTACACGCATAGCATTGAAACGAGACATCGTTGTGATGAGGTAGATTCCTAGAGAGGCTCCCTCACGCGCTAGAATATTAACGGTTTCGTTAAACGCTTCGCTGAAAGTAGCATCATTCACTCCATCAAAACTATCGATTGCAATAAATAGTGAAGGGAATGGTGTTACGGCGTCTCTGTTGTATTGTTGCATATTACTTGAGCGCGCCTCACTAAGAGCTGCCTTTCGTACCTTCACTTCTTTTTGAAGTCGACGTAACGACTTCATCACTTTCTCATTATCATCTGCTGTAAAGTAGTCCGCCACATGTGGAAATCCACTAAAGAAATTAATCCACTCGTTCCAAAGTCATATAAATAGATGTGCGATTGCTCTGGCGTTGTTTTACGCATTACATCAATCAATGCATTTTGGATAAAGGTAGATTTCCCATAACCTGGGCTTCCAACAACTAGAATATGACCACAATCGTTGAAGTCAACTGTCAGTGGTAATTGAGCTTGTTGTTCTGGAATATCTTGATATCCCAATAAAAACTCAGGGTATTTATTTTCTCCCCAATAATGTTTAAATTGAATATCTTGGATATCTTCTGCTGCAATTCTCTCTTTTAACGGTGGAAGCCAAGGACTTGCGACCTTTGGAAGATGTAGCGATTCGAATACACGCTTCGCTTCTTGAACGACCGCATCCAATTGCGTTGGCAATCGTTTCTGATTCCCACTTTCATCTAATCCACTTAAGTCTTTATTGATCGCTTCATACTGTCCATTATCTTTAATGGCATACACTGTCGTATCTCGGTGTGTAGAACGTACCGCTTCTGGTTCATAATCGGCTCCACTCCAGGCGCTCTGGAATAATTCATAGATTTCATTATTCCCAACTTGTAGGTATCCTCGACCCGTCTGCGTAATTTCTGCAGCATCTGGCGTTTTAATAATTTCACGCGAATCAGCCACATCTTGTACTTTCAAAGCAATCTTAAACTTCGAGTTAGACCAAATTTGGTCATCCACTACCCCACTTGGCTTTTGAGTCGCTAAGATTAAGTGAATTCCGAGCGAACGTCCGATACGTGCTGCAGATACTAACTCTTTCATGAAGTCAGGTTGATTTGTTTTCAATTCTGCAAATTCATCAGAAATCAAGAATAAATGAGGCATTGGTTCAGTGGCAACACCCTCTTTAAATAATTTCATGTACTGATTAATATGGTTTACATCATATTCTGCAAATAATCGTTGACGTTTCTTCAATTCTGCTTGAATAGACACTAAGGCACGATTGGCTTGCGCCACATCTAAGTTGGTAATCGCTCCAACTAAGTGAGGTAAGTCCGCAAATAGGTTCGCCATCCCCCCACCTTTGTAGTCGATCAAGAGGAATGCCACTTCATATGGATGGAAATTCACCGCTAATGAAGCAATATATGACTGCAAGGTTTCAGATTTCCCAGAACCTGTTGTCCCTGCCATTAGTCCGTGAGGTCCATGCGCTTTTTCATGTAAATTCAACATTAACAATTCATCACGGCCACGTAGCCCTAACGGTACTGCCATTGTTTGATACGTATCATTCGTTGCCCAACGATGGTTCATATCTAATGCTTCTACAGAATCTACACCATACATCTCTAGGAATGTGACACTATCCGGAATCGCGTTTCGTAGTGTTTGAACATGCGTCACTTGAGCCAAGTCTCTTGCGAATTGTTCTTTAGCTTCAGTGGACAACTTCTCAAATGTCACAAACGGTTTATCCATATATTCGCCATTATGGAGGCGTAATGTTCCTTGACGATTTCCTTTATAATCCACAACAGTATTTACATGTTCTGGTAGGCTTTCAATCACATCTTCTACAAATAGATAGCTAATTCCAAGATGCGATAAATCTTCATTGATAAACTCCATAATATTATGATCTAGCATTAGAGATAAATCCGTAATCACAAATACATAATGAGGAGTAAAAGTTAGTTGTTTATTAGTTCCTGCTTGTTCAGCAGCCTGTTTGCGTTCTTTGATCATTTGATAGAGCGACGTTAACAATTGATCGCGACTACGTTGATGGTATACAAAACTACGACAATTAAACTGTTGGAGTTTCATATGCGGTAACCAACGACTCCATTCCCACAATGGAAGTTCCTCTTCACGAAACACTGGAACAAATTGCACATCATGGTAACTATGGAAAGTCGCCAACTGAATAATCGCTTGTTGAACTTGCTCGATGACTGTTCGACGAGAGCCGATATATCCTGTAGGGGCCGATAACAAATCATTAGTAATAGGTAGATTTTCTAAGAATTGATAATGCGCCACTAATTCCGTTACTTGTTCACTGATGGCTTCATTATATTCTGTTAACTCAGATTTTTTATAATCGACTTTAAAACTTGGAATGATTTTTCCTGTTCCTAGACGGTACGTTAAAAAATCAAAGTGATGTGGCGTCTTTTCATAGAGACGTCTATCCGTCACCTTCGCCATTTCCATTACAGCGTCAACAGATGGATAGTGATAATTCAACGCTTCTTCCTGCTCTTTAGATAAGTCATAAAGCTCCTTATATTTTTCATCCAAATATGCTTTATAGTTCTCCATCTTTTTCGCTTTCAGACGTTTATTTTGTTTTTTGTCTGAGAAGAAACTATGGACTGAGGTGATTAAAGTAATCACCGACATCCCCATCATCATAATCATCATTCCGCCATTCCCTGTAAGAAAATGCGTTGCCACCGTAAGCCCAATCATCGCAAGCGGCATGATAATTAATTTTAATAACGATTGCTTCTGCATATTATCTTCAGTTGGTGGCGCTAAGATGCTCACCACATCATCGGGTTCACGTAAAATGAATCGAGGTGAACGGTGAAAATCACTAGTCTTATCCTCTGGTGTATCTTCAAAATCTAACTGCACCAGAGTTGTTTCAATTGGTTCGATACTAGCGATAAAAACTTTTTGCCCTTGAATTCTAATAAAATAGCCACTCGTAGAGAATAAGTAATCTCCCTCACTCATCTGTGCAGGTGTTGTGACCAACTGCCCATTCAAGAACACTTCTTTCTCGGATACAATTTCATATCCTGTAGCGTTTGCTTGAATCAATAATTCTTGGCTTTGAGGAATGCTTACCGCATGCAGTTCATCCGGACCAATGGTTAAAGGCTCTTTTGTTAGTAACGTTTGTAAGCTATATTGAAAAACAAATAATTCTGCAACAATCTCATTACTGAATGGAAGGCTATGTTTTCCGTTCGTGTAAATACGGTCCGCAAACGACACTTGTCCATTTTTCACGATTAATTTATCTGCAAATGCATTTTCCACAACAAAATCATCGCTTAGATGAGTTCCCACACGGTAAGCTCTCTCTTTTGAAATGTCGTAGATGGTATTATCTATCTTAATTAAACAAATCATTTACTGCCTCCGTATTAATTTTCTTTCGTTTTTTGTTGTGCTGGTAAATATTGTTTCTTTAACTCTTCCAATTTACCTTTATAACGGTTAATTTCCTCTGTACGTTTTTCAGATGTTAAGTTTGGATCACGTTGAACATCATCAATTTTCTTCGTCAAACTGTACATTAATAATTGTGGGTCATCTAAATAACTCGCAATATCCATTGCTTCATCTACTTTATTTTGACCGATCAGTACCCAATATCTTAGGTAATCTTCGTTTGTTTGAGCTGTAATTTTTCCAAGCACTGCTTTTTGTTCATTCGTTAGTGATTCTGTCATAATCACTGAATACGCAACAATATACTTATCTTCGGCAGAAAGAGATTTACTATCGATTGATTTTACATTCGTTACCACTTGTGAATAATCTTTTTCGATAAACGATAAACGTATATTTGCAATTTGCGTTTGTTTTGGTTGTACCACAAACAAATTGAAAGCCAAAACAGCTGCCAATACTACTGCAATGACACCTGATAAAATCCCCACCAATTTCCACACAAAAAGTTTTCGTTGAGGTACGCGCACCATTTCTTTGGCTACACGCTCTCTTTCATAGTCTAGATGTTCCTGCATTTTTTCTAGCACTTCTGAAATCGATTGAGCTGCAATAATCTCTTCACAGAATTTATGTCCTTTGTAGAATTCTAATTTCCCTTGAGATAATTCCGTAAACTTAGATTCGAATCCAGCGTTGCTACAATCATTGATTGGTACTGCTTCAAAAATTCATCTTCAGACAAGCCTTCATAAGGAGGTACTTGTCCTTTAATTCCGCGGAAAACAATTTTTGCGATTCCATCTTGTGTAAATACTACATTTTCTGGCGAAAGCGAGTATGTATATACACTTGCCTCTAATGGTGTAAATAATTTCCCTACATTAATTAAGTAACGAAGACGTTCTTCTAATGGTAATGGATAGATTTTTTCAAATTCTTGAGTATTTGCTGTATCTGCATGAATCATATAAGAACTTTCAATTTCTTCAATCGTCAATGGAACAGCTTCTGGAATGGGCACTTGCAATAGCGTTAACGCCATAGCTACATTCCCTTTGAATTCTTCCTTTGTAACTTCAACACTTCTCACGTTTTTTTCTCTCTCTTTCTATAAAGTTTCGACGATGAATTGGACTCCATCACGTAAAGTTCCAACATCCTCGATGCGTTGTAACGCTGTTAGAACCACTCCTTTATCATGTACACGGATACTAGGACTAACAACATTCAAATCTAATTGATAAGCTTGTGCAACAATATGTAATAATTCCTTCATGCTAATACCTACTGGAACTCGTAAATCATATTGTCCATATGCAAACTTTCTTAAATCTAATGTTAAATTAATATACATATTATGCATGATGTGTTTTCCTTTTCTTCAAAAATTGATAAATCGATATCCCGCTCATTAATAATCCTAATGCAATGAATCCAACCATTGTTAATGGCGATGTCTTTTCTTCTGGTCTTAACTTCACTCCCTTATTAGGAGTCGTTGCTGACTGCGATAAGAAGAATTGATCTGTTTCAATCGGATTTAGTTTTTGAGAGTCTGTCGATAAAAAAAGAAGAGCCTTATCTTGCGTTTCAGATAATGACTCTTCTGCCTGTTGTTTTGAAATCATTTGAGACAAAGAGGCATCAAACAGTTGTTTCAGTGTTATGTCTTGTTCGAAATAAGTTTGCTCATTTACATTCGTTTGGACAGGAACATCCACATTGATTTTTAACGAACCGTCTTGAGCCCATACTTTGCCCGTGAGGACAACCATCATGCCAAGTACAATCATTATGACTTGACTGATTTTTTTCATTGTCTACTCCTTATTATGTTGTTGATAATGTAGCATGCTTCCAACAAAGCCAATGACTCCAATAACAGAAATTACTGCTGTTGAAATCCATGCTGTAGGTTGCTGATTGATAACTGCATGTAACATATTTTCTGCAGGAACGAATGGTGTTAAATACGCTAATACTGGTGACACATTTCCATAATACGTATCAAATAGTTGTCCCAATGCAATAACGTAAATGACGATAAACCCTAAACTAATTAATAATCCATAGGCTTTTAGCCATGACATTAACGCATGGTGCATGAAAATAGCACTTACAGCAATTAGAATTGCCATTCCGATGAGTGCAAATAATTGCTCAGCTGGTAAACTCAATTTCACACCTACCACAATACTTACTAAGGCGCCAATACCTGACCCAACACCTGCTAGTAAAACTAAAGGTAAGAGATGTGATTTTGATTCATTAGATAGATAACGATTTGTGTCCAGTAATTGCCAATTACCGTGTTGTAACATGTATACAAATGCAAGAGTCATCATTGCAATAATCAATACCATTAAAACTCCGGTACGATTATCCGTATGTTGACGTGAAGTGTCTGCTCCGCGACCGTCTGCTAATGTTCCATCAATTGGATGAGATAGGTAATCATAGACTAATGTATTTGTATTGTTTCCAGACTCTGTATTGGACATTACTTTCGTAAATTCGTTCAAGAATGCAGTGTTTGATTCAAATTCTTTGTTCATAACATTGTCCATTGATTCGACAGCGTTCTTGTACTCAGTCCCTTTTGTTTCAAGAGTTTTCACCTCATCGTTTAAACGGCTATATTCTTTTCGAATAGTTTCAGCCACTTGTTGATGAGACTTTGTGTTATCCATCAATGTACGACTTGCTAACATAAGCGTTGATAAGTCTTTGTTCATTGATAGACTCACACCTGTTAAATCAGTGTTATCACGTTTTTTTCTGAATCTACAAAAAAATCGGTTTTACTTTCAAGAGTTTCTTTAACTTTTTGAGTTTCCGTCACAATTCTTGTAATTTCAGCATTTACATCCTGCATTAACTTTTGATAAGCATCCATATTTTTCTTTAAAGTGGCTACATCCGTTGAAAGTGTCGCAACTCGTATATTTAATTCTTCTGGAATCACAAGTTTTTCTTTAATATCACTTGTTAATGTATTCGTTACTAGATCGACTAGAATTTCGTCTAGATTTTCAAACGCCAACTGCGCATATAATGAATCTCCCGCTGGCTGTTTAGGATTTGCTCCATTATTTGAATATAAGTCTAATCCATAAACTGCCTTCACTTGACCTGCAAAAATCAAGATACGCTTTTACATCATTAAACACGGCTGTAGAAATTTCTCCTAAGAACGCTTTTTAGAATCTGTGAAAACAGTACGTGCATCACTACCGCTATATGTTCTTTGGATCGCTTGAGAGCTAGTATTCACCGTTAGAGTTGCTCCATCTAGCGGAGTTAATGTATCGAACTTTTTAGGAGTCGCATTCCCTGAAGCTTGATAATTATTAAAAGCTTCAATCACTTTATTAGATTGTTGAATACTACTATTTAATGAAGCAATATTATTTAATAATGCTTGTTTTTGTTCATCGCTAAGATGAGCAATTGATTCTTCAGTCACAACATTAATTTTCGATAAGATTGGCGCAAACCAACTATCGCTTGCGACCGATCCACCATTGTATTTCAATTCATAATCTACACGTAATTGCTTGGCAGAAGCATTAAACCCTGAAGTCACTTCCACAGAACTACCATTTTGTGAGAATGAGGCTCCTTGACCATTAATGCGTAAACTTTGAACACTATAACGACTATCAACAGCAAGAGAGATTTTCTTAATGTTCCCAGCAATATCATTCACAGCAATTTGTCCTGAAATCACTTTGTTTTTAATGTCATTTTCCTTGTTGCTAACAAAAGTATCTTGGTTACTTGTTTGTGTAGTTGCTGATGGATTTAGTTTTTGAATAAAATGAACCGTATTTTTTAGAAACTGCTTATCTGCAGCTGATAATGCCATACGATCAATCGTAGCATCATCATAAAGCGTCATTTGTTGAGCGCTTGAAATAAACTTCTTATCAATATTATTACGTAACTCCGAAACCATTAAACCCTAGCGTTTTTCTTCGTTTGGTTACTATTATCAACAAGCGACTCTGCTACTGCTTTGCTTAATTTTTCGCTTTATAGGTTGTATTTAAATAAGTACTAATTTCTTCGTTTCTCTTCTTAATATCCTCAACGAATTCATTCAGACGTTTGTTTAACTCATTTGAGTTTGCTAATACTTGATTCAAATCTTGTCCGTTGCTTAATTCTGGAAGCTTTTGTCCATTTACTTCTTGCATAATTTTCAACGGATCCGTCACCGTCATACTAGAAATGCCTTTATCATAAACTGCCAATTCACTTTCTCGTTTAGCAATCGATTGAGCCCATGCATCTTGCAACTCTTTAATTTTAGCAATTTCATTTTCATATGTTTTATCTACAGAAATAATTTGTGTGAACGATGCATTTGAATTCTGAATGATTGTATTAAATCCATTCATCACTTCTGCTGCATTATTCGACGAACTAGAAATTCCTTTAAATTCTTGAGAATATTGCATCAACGGTTCTAAAAGCCCAGTTTGAAATTGGTCAACCGTATCTCCTTGATTTTTTACGACTCCAGAAACTTGTTTCTGTGCATTTTTCAAGTTGGCGATTACGCTACTAAAATAAATACGAATAAGATCTTGGTTGAATGCCTGCTTTAATGACGATACTGCCTCTTCGGCTTGTTTCACTAAAACTTGTTTGTCAGCATTTACTTTATATTGGAACAATGCACGTTTTGGTGCTGTTGCTTCTAGCGAAAGGGCGTCTTGTGAAAAATGACTTGGTAAAATCACCATCACTTGATAGTTCCCATTTTCTAACCCTTTTTCAGCTGTCGAACGAGACACCGTTTCAACTTTGTACGGAGTTGTCTTGGCAAATGATTCAATTAAGATATTTGCAACTGTTACTTTGTCTCCATTATAGTTTGTCCCACTATCTTCATTCACAACAGCAATAGTGACATCACTTTTAGCTGTCTGCGAGTCTTGAACTGACGTCGAACGATTTGTATTTTGTGGTTTCACCACTCCGAATAATGATAATAATAATACCGCTATTAAAAGAACTCCTGAAAACAGGAAGACTTTCTTATGTTTCATTTTCTTCTCCCTTCAATTTTTTAAAAAGAAAAAGGCGGGATGCGCTCCCACCTTCTTAGGATAGATGGTCTATCCATTATCCATTAGTTTAATCCGAATTTTTGAGATAAAGCTTGGTCATGCTCTTCCATTGCACGAGCAGCTCCAACTAACTGAACGTTGATTTGTTCTAATAATTCAGCAAATTCTTTTACTTTTGGTTTTAATTCGTTAAATTGTCTATCAAAACCTTGGAAAGCTTGTCCTTCCCATTCAGCTGCTAATGTTTGTTGTAAAGCAGATAAGTTAGATAAGATTCCATTTACTTCGTTTGAAGCTTTGCTATATTCACGAGCACGTGTTTGTAACGTCTCTGGAGAAACTTTAATTTGTCCCATTTTAATGAACTCCTTCAGTTATAATATTGATTTTTGTTACATTTCGATAGTATCACATTCACAAATAATTAGCAATATAAAAATAAAAACTTCACGGTGAGTATCATCGTTATTTTTCTAGTAGTATCTTCTCTCTTTATTTTTGAAATACTCAATAAAAATTTTATATAGGTATGAGATAACTTTCTCCATCTTTCGTTTTCTCGATCAATATGAATTGCTTCTGAAAAATTACCTTTAACATCCTTATCTACAGCATTTTTAATATGTAATATCTCGGTATGTACTTTCTCTGCAGATTGAACATACTCTTTATCTATTTTTGTATTTTATTCTATCACGTAACGCCACTTTCGCAGGTACGTAATACAATCTTATCGTCCGTCTTTCAAGTGATTTTTTTCCACTTCGAGCAATATTTCACTAGTAGATTGTACTGCTCCTCTCAACAAATTCTGATAAGCATTTTCAATTGTATCCCAAACTTGAGTTGCTAGCGACCCTATTTCCATACTATCCCTCATCTTCTAATCTATGAATTTCTATTTGTAAATCTTCCATCTCTTCTGATTTCTTTCGGACTTTTATCTTATACTCCAGTTGGATTTTTCAGATTCTCTGTCTAATGAGTTTAGAGTTCTATAAAATTTCTCATCATTCGCTTCATAATATAATTGGAATAATTGACTTATTTTTCGTAATCTACTACTTGTTCTTCATTATTCTTTAATTCCTGTACTGAAGCCTGATATTTTTTTCTCTAACATATTAGCAAGGTCTCTTCTGAAAAGAATTAACTCTTCTTGTTTTTCTTCTATTTTTAGATAATTCTTTTTTCTCCTCATTTTTTATCTCATCAATTTCAGCACAAATTTTTCTTAACCTACTCTGTAAGGTCCCCTTTTTATCCATATTTATCTCTATCCTTTAACAAATAAAGTTGATAACTCTTGATCTTTTTCAACTAATTCGGCAATACCTTCATTAATTACCTTTCTTAAGGTATCAAAATTTTCTGCAATTTCAACAGCTGTTTGTAGTTTTTTATTACTGTATTCTTCGACATCACCAACAATGGAGTCGTAATGAACGCCTTCTTCATAATACACAGCCATTATTTCCTCAGCTGACAACTTAGAATTAGCTGGTACTTTCGATAATTCTTTATATAGTTCATTCGCTTCCTGGATTCCTTTTGCTTGAGACTGTTTGAACGATTCTATAGCTACATTATTAGCTTTCACAATCTCCTCGGATAATAATTGAGCCTGAAGTGCATCCAAATAAATCCACTGACTTTTTGTCACCCCAGATATACCTTCTCGACTAGAACTAATAAATTGCCTTTTTTTATCTGTAACACTACTCATGACAAATTCTATTGCTAAAATCCTCTCTAATTCAGCAACTTGAGCAGGATCATTAACTATCGCATCTAATCCATGTCCTCCAGAATTTTTTAGAGTGATTTGTTTCCCTAAATAAACCCCACCAGCTAATTCCGAAAGCTGGAGAACATCCCATTCAGTATTAACGCGAAGAACACGGCCTGTAAAGCCTTTGATATCATTTTTTATATTTTGAATATTTTCTACTACATATGGATTTTCATACATAGCTGTTGCTCTCACATACAAAGGAGCAGGATTATATACTATTGTCATCCTTGCATTATATTTTAATGCTACTCGTTGAGCAACATTACCTCCTAGAGAATGTCCAGTAAGAATTAAATTTTCCGCCCCATACTTTTCGACCATCTTTTCGTAAAATGTATACGCATTATCATAGTGACTTCCTGCACCCAATCCAATACTAGCAATGTCAGTTAATATATCTCTTCCAATGTCTCCATCTGGATTTGTTCCAGTATACGATACAACTACTTTTCCAGTAGTTTTATCCTTGAACGCTGTTCCGCTAGTACCGGTGGAGGGATCATAGAAATCATCAATATATTCTAAATTACTAGGTATTTCTTTTTTTTCTTTAACTTCATCTAACAATCGCTTAGTTTCGATTGCTCCTGGTTCTTTTACTCTTACCCGCTCCACTTGATACGTCAAATTAGACGCATCCAGTGTTGGTATGTAACTAGCTTTTTGAACTTCTATGCTCATCATTTACTCCTTTAATCTGAGACCGTTTCTCTAAAATACAAGCCTTCTGCATTTTTAATAACAATTGAATAATAATAACCCCTATTTCCATTACTTCCCCCTAACGAAATACTCAATTGTTCCGATTCACCTATGCCTAGAAAAGAATTTATGAGTTCATCTGTTACTTTATAACGAAGTTCAAAATCGCCATTCATCATACTATAGAACTTTTCTTCTAAATCTAATGTTGATAAAATATTCTGATTTAAAGTCAATTTCTCAAATAAGAAACCTCGATACGGCCAATATGCTGCATCACTCTCATTGGCAAATTGATACTTCCCATCTTGATACTGAAAGTTTGTTTCAAAGATTTTATCAATGCCATTATCTCCGATCTTTGAAACAGTGCCGCTAATAGGTTCTCCCTTACTCCTAGCTATTATTTCTACTGTAAATAGATCATCACCATCCATAAAAGACTGCGTTATCTTAAATCCACCTGGAAATTGATCAAACAAGTTTTCTAATCTTTCTGTTGGATAAACTCGACTCATTTCTGTACCAATACGTTTTTCTAAATATGCACGATTATTTCTTGGATTGCATCCAAATGACATAAAGATAATTCCTCCCATTATACAAGCATAAAATATTTTCTTAAACTTCATCATTAATCCTCACTTTTATGAGCTCTTTATTTAAATTAAATATTATCACACTTCAAAAACACAATGTTTTTCTTGTTTTACTGAAAAGATATTCTATTTTTCACGAGAAGTTTGTGTTCACTATAAAAATCTTAGTAGTATTCTAAAAAATATTGTTAGCTAAATTATATCATTTGCTGTTCATTCATTCGATAGTTTTTCCTAATAAAAAAGCTCAAAAAGCATTCTAACTTTTGAGCTGTCTTATATTTTTCTAAATGAAGTTGATTAACCTCTTAATTTGCCGTTTTTGGCCAAGGTTTTTCGGCTTT
>BNJS01002080.1_pt1 | contig 31649 bp, 32 predicted proteins | sample 8540461 | NCBI WGS metagenome assembly BNJS01 (sample SAMD00202454, study PRJDB9452) | human saliva metagenome | isolation source: human saliva | place: Japan | reverse complement strand
AGAATAATTCCTATAAATGTACTTTTCGTATATAAATCTTATTGATTCGTATATAAATTATCTAAGTATCCTTAATCTGATAGCTCTTAAGGATTCAGATGAAAATAGCGCATAAGAATGGATCATTCATCGATAATTTACATTTAAGCAATATGAAGCTCCTTTTAAAAAAACTAATATTATATATTTTCAAAAGACGTTATTCATTATTTGAATAGCGTTTTTTTAGTGCAAAAAAATCTTAAGTGAAAAGCAAAAAAAGTAACATATATGCTACAGTAGCAAATATGTTACTTTTGGAAAATAAGAGATAACAAGTTTTCTTCCTAAAAAGAATTTAATTCAAATTATATAAATTAGTTATTGACAGCGCATACAAAAACAGATACAATGAATTCGTAAACAAAAGTTCAGGTGCGTAACATTTGTAAAGGAGGAAGACGCGTGGAAAATGTAAAGTTGCTTGAATGTAAAAATATATGTAAATCATTTGGTGATAACCATGTATTAAAAGGCATTAATATTAGTCTCTCAAAAGGAGAAGTTTCCGCCATTATCGGTGGGAATGGTGCTGGTAAGAGTACTTTAATGAAGATTATCATGGGAATTTATAAAGCTGATCAAGGCGAAATTATTCTCGAAAACGTTAGTCATAAGAATTTAACTCCAGCAGTAGCATTAAGTAGTGGGATTTATCTTGTTCCTCAAGAACCTATGCTTTTCAAAAATATGACAGTATTAGAAAACATTCTTATTGGTCTTCCTGGAGATGCAAATGAGCAAAAGAAAAAATTACAAAGCCTCATTGAAAAACTTAAGTGGAGTATCAACTTAGAAAGAAGAGCAGATACGTTAACAATTGCTGAACAACAGTTAGTTGAAATTCTTAAAGGTTTGATTAGAAATCCAAAAGTGTTAATTCTTGATGAACCGACTAGTTCTTTAACATTTAATGAAACAGAAACGTTATTTGAACTGATTGAGCAATTGAAGAAAGACGGTGTGGGTATCCTCTATATTACTCACCGTTTGACTGAAGTATTCCAAATTGCAACCGATATCATTATTATGCGAGATGGAATTATTAGTCTTTCTGGAAACTCAGGACTTCACTAATGATATGTTAATTCAAGCTTTATTACCAGATGGTGCAAACATTGATGATTTGAGAAGTAATAAGAACGAAAGAAATATTGACCGTTCTGTTGAACCAATACTTAATGTTGAAAACTTCTCTGGCAACGGATTTAAGGATATTTCGTTTAAAGTTTATCCAGGAGAAATCCTCGGACTTGCTGGAGTAGTTGGAGCTGGACGAACAGAATTAGCCGAAACTATTTTTGGTAAAGATGAGGTTTTAGGTGGGAAAGTTATTCTTGGTAATACCGATATTACTGGGAAATCAACTAGTGAAGTTATCAATCTGGGATTAAATTACGTTCCTGAAGATCGCTTCAAACATGGGATTTTCAAAATTAGTGATTTAGGTATGAATATTACAGGAGCTTCTCTTCAATCAGTTGGTAAATATTTTGTCGATCGGAAGCGTGAAAAAGAAATGTATGAGTACTTTAAACGTTCTTTCAAGATTAAATCAATGGATGTAAGTGATGAAATCGGAAGTTTATCTGGTGGTAATCAACAAAAGGTAGTTATTGCAAAGCAATTGCTTCAATGCCAAAATTACTTATTTTAGATGAACCAACTCGAGGTATCGATGCTGGTGCTCGGGGAGATGTTTATAGAATTATACAAGAACTAAAAGAACGCGGACTTGCTATCTTGATGATTTCCTCAGATATGGAAGAAATTGTTCAACTCTCAGATAGAGCAGTAACAATGTATCATGGAAGATTAAATGCAGAGTTTGTTGGCGAGGATATTAATCAAGGAAATCTGATGAGTGCCTCATTTGGTGTTGTAAAAGGAGAGAAAGTCTCATGAAGAATTTACTGAAACAGAGAGAAATTGTATCAATCTTATTCATAATTGGCCTTTTCGTAATCGTTGGCTTATTTAATCCGCAATTTCTTGCCGTAGAAAATATTTTTCAAATCGTAAATAATAGTGCCGTTTATGCGATGGTTGCAATCGGAATGTGCTTCGTCTTATTTACTGGTGAAATTGATGTTTCGATTGGTGCAACTGTAGGTTTTACAGCTGCGGTTACAGGGAAAATGCTTAATGGCGGATCATCCATCCTTTCAGTGTTTGTTGTTGCAATCCTTGTAGGAGTAATTATTGGAATCATTAACGCCATCGGAATCGTAGTGTTTAAAATCCCTTCAATCATTATGACTTTAGGGATGATGGGAATCATCCGTGGTTTCCAATACATTTATACGAATGGACAATGGTTGCAAGATTTTCCAAACGAATTTTTAAATATCTCTCAAGAAACAATTGGTGGAACAGTTGGAATCGTTTTTGCAAGCGCTCTTATAATTGCCAGTCTTCTTTATATCTTTACTAAGAAGACAATGGTTGGAAAGAGTTTTAAAGCTGTAGGTGACAATATCGATGGTGCTCGTCTAATTGGGATTCCAGTAGAACGTATTAAATTTTTAAGCTACATCATTTGTGGAAGTTTTGCTGCTCTAGGCGGTGTCCTCTATGCGAGTCGAATTGGATTTGTAACTCCAACCGATGGTACAGGATATGAGATGACAGCTATTGCAGCATGCGTTATCGGAGGGATTGCGTTAGAAGGGGGACAAGGATCTACGTTTGGTGCAATTATTGGTTCAATTCTTATGACATCAATTAGTAGTATCTTAGTTTTCTTAAATTTCCCCTTCTACATTCAACAATACAATTACTGGTGGTATTTTAATTGCGATTGTAGTTATTGGAGCTATCTCAAACCATCGCTCACAAGAAAATATTCGTAAAGAAAGACTACGTGTCAGAGTAGAGCAAGGAGGAGAATAGGATGGAAAAGAAGAAATCAGTGTTAGCAGGATTTAAATGGCGCTGGGAATATTTCTTGGTCATTTTATTAATCGCCGAGTTCATCATCTTTGGTGGTCTAAACCCGCGATTTTTGAATCCATTTATCTTAATGAATTCTATTAATAACTTTATTCCAGTATGTATAGTTTCGCTTTTTGTTACCTATGTAATCATCACAGGTGGAATGGATATTCAAGCTGGATCGATAATGGGATTAACTTCAATCTGTGTAGGGGTTCTATGGCAAAAGATGGGAGTCAATATTTGGCTAGCAGTATTGCTTGGAATTCTTGTAGGAGCTCTTTGCGGATTGATTAGTGGAATGTTAATTGCATATGCAAAAGTGCAGCCGATGGTAATCACATTAGGTGGATCGTTCCTTTATTCAGGATTAGCACTAGTGGTTCCAGCTCTAGCAGGTGTTGTTGCTTACCAAGGGATTACAAATTTCCCTCCTGAGTTTCAAGAAATTGCCGCTGGAAGCTTTGCGGGAATACCGAATCAGGTAATAATCTTCCTTATCTTATTAGTGATTTCATTTATCATCTTACACCTCACAAAATATGGACGTAAGATTTCCTTATTGGCGTAAACCGTAATACTGCAGAGTATTCAGGAATTAAAACAGCTCGTCTTGTAATGAGTACATATGTACTTTCAGGTATTGCTGCATCTATTGCAGGGATTCTCTTAACTTCTTATCTTGGAACTGCAAAACCTGACTTCGGAGCAGACCTAACATTACCAATTATTACCGCAGTAGTATTAGGTGGAACTTCTATCTATGGTGGTAAAGGAAATGTTATTGGAACAGGATTAGCGGCTTTAATTATCGGGTTTATGAAATTTGGTTTAACACTCATTGGTATTAATGCACAGTATCAAGATATTCCAGTAGGAATTTTACTGATTGTATCGTTAATCATTAACTTTATGATTAATTCTAATGTATTTCAAAATCTAAAAAGAAAGAAATAAGGAGGAAGGTTAGATATGAATAGTTCATAGATAAGTGTTTATCGCAATGTTGTAGTGATTTAATTGAATGCAAAGGAGAATAAATATGAATTTCAAAAAATTATTATCTTATGGAGTTTTAGTCGGAGCAACTGCTTTTGTTTTAGGTGCATGTGGAGGTAACTCTCAAAGTAGCAGTTCAAATTCAAATGCGAGCACACAAGCAGCAAATAATGGTGGTAAAGTTGTTTTCGTTCCTAAAGTAACAGGAAATTCATTCTTTGAATCAGGTAACTTAGGTGCACAAGAAATGGCGAAAAAAGAAGGATTTACTGTAGATTACAATGGTAATGCAGTAGCATCTGTTGCTAACCAAGTAACAATTATTAACAATGCTGTTCAAACAGGAGCAGGATCAATCGCAATTTCTTCAGTAGACCCAACAGGATTAGATAATGCTTTAAAACAAGCTCAAAAAGCTGGTTTGAAAGTTGTAACTTGGGATTCAGACGTGTCACCAGATGCTCGTTCATTAATGGTATCTCAAGGTACACCAGAACAATTAGGTGAAATGCTTGTTAAGATGAGTGTGGACGCTCTAGAAAAACGTGGTAAAGATCCTAAGAAAGATACAATCAAATACGCTTGGCACTATTCATCTTCTACAGTACAAGACCAAAACTCTTGGCAAAAAGTAGGGGAAGAATATATCAAGAAAAACTATCCAAACTGGGTTAATGTAAACGAATCTAACTACTATAGTAATCAAGATGCACAACAAGCATTAAACGTTGGTCAATCAATTTTAGCAGCTCATAAAGATATCGATCTTATTATCTGTAATGACTCAACAGCTTTACCTGGTCAATTACAAGCTGTACAAAATGCAAAATTAACTAAAAAAGATATCACAGTAACAGGTTTCTCAACACCAAACTCAATCAAAAAATATGCTAAAGACGATATTATTGAAGAGTGGGGATTATGGGACGTAAAAGTACAAGGTGCTTTAGCAGTTTACTTAGCAAATTACTTAGCTTCAGGAAACCAAGTTAAAGTTGGGGATAAAATCAATGTTCCTGGTATTGGTGAAGTAGAAGTTCAAAACAACTCTATTTTAGATAAAAACTATAAAGACTCACCAGATAGTGGTGTTGTATTATTACCAGAACGTACAATCTTTACTAAAGAAAATATGGACAAATACGATTTCTAGGAGGAAAAACAATGGCAGATTTAGATGGATTAAAAGTATCGAAAGAATATTATGTGGATCAACCTGTAAAGACTTTGGATCAGTTCTTTGTTAAAGGGGCGCATAATTTAGACTATGGGATGAAAAAAACACTTAGCAAATATTTTTTTAATCCTGTAAGTGGAAATACAGTTATGTTTGCTTTTCGACCACGGGTATTTCATGGGGTCAACAGCAGGGTTAGAACGTTTGGATATTATTCTTCCAAAGATTGCTCCGGAAGTTGACTGCTTAATGGGAACACGTGGAGCATTAAGAACTAGTGTGGATCCAACATGGAGAAAAATCAACAGCTTTACGTGTAACATCAGGTTCTTCAATGTTAGATGATGATTTGAGTCATGAAATTTTAGCTGTAGATATGGAAGAAGCTATCCGATTAAACGCTGATTGCTTAGCGGTTCAAACGTTTATCGGAGCTGATGGACAATTATCAAGTTTAGATAACTTATCAAGAGCAGTAAACCTTGGTAATAAATATAGTATCCCTACAATGGGGGTTGTTGCAGTTGGTAAAGATATGGAGCGTACTGATCGCTTCTTCAAACTGGCAACGCGTATCGTAGCTGAACTCGGCGCTAACCTTGTTAAATCTTATTACTGTGATAATTTTGAAGAAGTAGTGGCAGCTTGTCCTGTTCCAATTGTTGTAGCCGGTGGTAAGAAACTTCCTGAACGCGAAGCTCTTGAATTAGCTTATAAAGCAATTCAAGGAGGAGCTAAAGGATTAGATATGGGTCGTAACATTTTCCAAAGTCAAAATCCAAATGCTATGGCGAAAAGTATTGCGAAAATTGTTCATGAAAAATATACGGACAAAGAAGCTTTTGAGTACTATACAGATTTAATTAATAGATAATCAAAAATACTGTTATGAAAGGATTAGGGAGTACTTCTGTTATTTCCCTAATTCTTTCAGGTAGTGTATACTTTATTCAGTTAAGATTTTCGCAAAGAGGGTAAAAAAATGGATTTTTCGGAAAAAGATAAACGTTATAAAGATTCGTTACTTTATAAGGTGGCGTGGCTCTATTATATTGATGGATTAACTCAAAAGGAAATTGCTGATCGATTATCAGTAAGTAGAATTAAAATAATCAAAATGCTAGAAGAGTCACGAAAAAAGAAAATTGTTCGTTTCCACTTTTCGACAGTCTATCGGGATAAAAACAAGATTGAACAACAGTTAATAGAAAAATACAATTTGAAAGATGTCTTTGTTGTACCGTGGAGTAGTAATGAGAACCTTGCAGAAGATTTAGGTCAAGCTACAGCCATGTATCTCAATGATTTAATCAAAGACAATTCCTTTGTGGGAGTTGGATATGGTGAAACAATGGGCGCGTTTCTAAGACATCTGTCAGGGTTAACAGATAAGAACTTATCGGTGGTATCTATGACAGGTGGTGTAATGCCTTATATTAGACAAATTGGAAATGGAATCATTGATATTAAACACTATTTAATACCAGCACCATTAGTTGTAGGAAGTAAAGAATTAACGGAAGCAATTTTGAAAGAAAAATCGGTAAAAGATATTGTCGAAATGACGGAAAAAATTAACGTTGTTGTTTCTAGTTTAGGTGGAATGAAAGAAGATTCTACCATTATAAAATCTGGTCTTCTAACTCAAGATAAGTTTAATATTCTTAAAGACAAGGGTGCAGTAGGTGATATGTTAATGCACTTTATAGATGAAGATGGAAACTTAGTGGACGATGAGATTGAAGATCGAATTATTAGTACAAAACTAGAAAAAATTAAAAACAACGATTATATCATTGTTGCAGCCGGTGGAGATGCAAAACTTCCAATTATTCATACTGCAATTACACATGGTTTTGTCAACGTATTAATTACGGATGAAAATACAGCAGAGCTTCTACTAGGAGACTGCACATGGAAGAAAAAAGAGAATACTTATTAGCGCTTGATGGTGGTACAGGAAGCTTTAGAGCTATTTTATTCCAAAAAGACGGTGTGCAAAAGGCCATTGAGCAAATTGAATGGGAACATCCAGTGTATGACGAATATCCAGGAAGTGTGGGATTTGATTTCGAAAAAGACTGGGAAATCATTCAAAAATGTATTAGAAATCTCATTCAGAAAAATAATATAAACCCTGAAGATATTAAGGGTATTTCGACAGATTCTATGAGAGAAGGATTCATTCTTTATGATGAAAATCAAAAAGAGTTAATTGGATTTTCTAACATTGATGCTAGAGCCAAAGAAGAAGTGATTTCACTTAAGAAAGAATATCCTGAATTAGAAATGGAGATTTACCTTGAAACAGGAGAAACATTTGCATTGAGTGCAGTACCACGTTTACTTTGGGTTAAAAAGAATAAGCCTGAACTCTATAACCGTGCAAAATACATGAACATGATTAACGATTGGATTGTATTCAAGTTAACTGGGAAAATAGTTTCAGAGCCTAGTAATTCTTCAACAAGTGGATTATTCAACTTAGCAGAACGTAAATGGTTACCCGAAGTAGCTAATAAATGTGGTTTAAAAGATGATATTTTCCCTCCTGTTTATGAGAGTGGTGTACCTGTTGGAAATGTCAGTGCTGAAGCTGCAAGACAGACAGGTTTGTCTGAATCAACAATTGTAGTTTGTGGTGGTGGAGATTCTCAATTAGGTTGTATTGGAGTTGGCTCTATCAAGCCAAACCAAGCAGCTCTATTTGGAGGAAGTTTCTGGCAGTATGAATTTAATACTGATAAACCTTATATTGATGATAAAGGAAGAATTCGAGTAAATTGTCATTCTGTACCTTCTGTATGGCAACAGGAAGCAATTGCATGGAGTTCTGGATTAGTGATGAGATGGTTTAGAGATGCGTTCTTAGATCTCGATGTAGAACTTGCAAAACAATTAGGAACATCAGTTTATGCACTTATGGATAAAAAAGCAAAGGATATTCCAATTGGATGCTACGGTATGTATTCAATTTTTGCAGATATTATGAATTTTAGAAATCTAAAGCACGCGAGTCCAACTTTCATGAACTTCTCTATAGATCCATTAAAATTTAATAAAGCAACTTTCTATAAATCTATTATGGAAAATGCAGGTTTAATAACCTTAGGTCACTTAAAAATGGTAGAAGAAATTACTGGGAATAAACCAGAAGAAATTTTCTTTGCTGGTGGTTCAGCATATAGTGAACTTTGGTCGCAAACCATTGCAGATATTTTAGGTATCCGAGTGATTACTCCAAAAGAAAAAGAAGCAACAGCATTAGGTGCTGCATTTTTAGCTGGTATTGGTAGCGGAGTTTACTCTAGTTTAGAAGAAACAAATCAATATGTTCATATTGATAAAGTGTTTGAGCCTAATATGGATAATCATCGTAGGTATCTAGAAATTTTTGAAGATTGGAAAAAGCTTTATAAAGAGGTGCTAAACATTTCAGATAAAGGATTAACTGATTATATGTGGATTGCGCCAGGATCTGAATAATGAAGGAGTGATTATATGTTTGTATTAGATGAAAATGAAAGAGAATATCGTTTTGGTGATAGTGGTCCAAAATATTTAATGAGAGGTCCACGTTCCAATTTTGCTGTAGTAAAATTTAATCCAGGTCAAGATTTTCCTGCTCATTATCATGAAATTATGGAAGAAAACTTCTATGTTCTTGAAGGAAAAATTGATATTTATGTTGATGATAAAAAAGTAACATTATCAAAAGGACAATTTATTCATATTGAACCAAATGAAGTTCATTATGTGAAGAATCCTTATGATGAACCTATTGTTATGGTATCAACATTGGCACCTTTCCAAGAAGTAGATAAAATCGAAACACCTGATTTTGAGCCGAAAGATTAGAACCCCTAACCCCCTGATGAATCTTTCTCAGGGGGTTGTAATTTATAGTGGTTCTATAATTTTTAGGGTTGATGGAATTTTTCCACCAACCCTATTTTAGTGTATACAAAAAGGCCAACATCCATTATATTAAAAGCGCTGAAACCTAAAACAAAAGGATGATGACCATATGAACAATATACTAGAAGCTACACTACAAATCAAAGATAAAAACATGATTTGGGATAATAAAGTTCAAGAGAAGATATTTAAAAAGAGAAAATCTTTATTTTATTCAGCTACATATACGCATAAACCAGAATTTTGTACTGTCTGTGGATGTGTTAGCCAAAATAATAATATCGTTAAAAACGGCACGAAAACATCTCGTATCACTCTCTGTTCTGTTTCAGGCCTTCCGGCCTACTTAAATCTACGCAAGCAGAGATTTCTCTGTAGAGAATGCGGCTCTTCATTTACTGCAGACACTAGTCGAATCGTAGAAAAACACTGTCATATCTCTAAACGATTAAAAAATGAAATCAAATCAAAAATTAGTGAAACAGTATCTGAAACATATATCGCAAAAGAAACAAATGTTTCAGTTCATACTGTAAGACGTATCATAGATGATACAGCACGATTATTAACGATTAAACCATTACACGATTTACCTGAGCATTTGTGTTTTGATGAATTTAAATCCGTCAAATCTTCCGATAGTAATATGAGCTTCATTATTTGTGATAGCACTACACACAAGCTGGTCGATGTTGTACGAGATAGAAAATCTTACAGTTTGAAACAATATTTTTATCGTTTTGAGCCTAAGACTAGATTAAAGGTAAAAACCATCTCTATCGACATGTACGTACCGTACATTCAATTAATAAAAAGGAATGTTTCCTAACGCTAAAAATTATCATTGATCCTTTTCACATCGTACAAGCCTTAAATAGAGAATTAAATCGAACTCGGGTACGTGTCATGAATCAGCATCGTTATAAAGACGCTAAATTATATCGAAAGTTAAAACATTATTGGAAGTTAATTTTAAAGAATCCTAATGAACTTCAGAACTATAAATATAATCGTTATAAGCTTTTTGAAAGCTTTATGACAACCCAAGGAATTGTGGATTATATCTTAGAAAACAATCCATCTCTTAAACATGATTATGAGGTTGTACATTCACTTCGTGAATGTATACAGGATAGAGATTATATAGAATTCAAGGAAACGATTGAAGCAGCTACGCAATTAGACCTATCTCCTGGGTTAAAAAGAGTATTAAAGACTCTTATGACTTACTTGCCATATATTCAAAATACTTGTGAGTATCCAACTAGAACAAATGGCCCTATCGAAGGAATAAACAATAAAATAAAAGTGCTTAAAAGAAATGCCTACGGTTTTAAAAACTATTACCATTTTAGAAACAGGATTATCTTAATAACAAAAATGTTTGGCCCAAAACAAAAAGGAATTAAGCAACAATTAGTTGCTTAATCCCTTCCTAAAATTCTTCATCAACACTATTTGACAAAGAGCCTTTATAGTTAAGTCGTGAAAGAAAAGAAAGGAAATTATTTATGACATACCCAGATTATATTCATGAATTGTGCCATGTAACATATGACATGTGGAATAAGGGTTGGGACGAATATAATGGTGGTAATGTTAGCTACCGTTTAACCAAAGATGAAGCGGAATCTCTGGGAACTGACCTTATTGGGACATCCTACGCTTATTACTCCGAAGATAGAAAGGAAGTAGAAGTGCTCGATGTACCAGAACATGTTCAAGGTGAATTTATCTTGATAACTGCTTCTGGAAGCCAATTTAGAACATTGTGTTTGCAACCAGAAGTAGATACAGGAATTATTCAATTGACGCCTAAGGGATACAAAGTTGTAGCTGGATTTGTGACTGGTAAACGCCCTACAAGTGAAATCTTCATGCACATATTAGCGCATGCAGCACGTATAAAAGTGGATCCAGAAAACAGAGTTGTGATTCATAACCATGCAACAAATATCGCTGTATATTCATTGTTAGATGAAGTAACGAGTGAATCATTAACACTTGATTTGTGGTCGGTCTTAACTGAGTCAATCGTAGTATTCCATGATGGAATTGCGGTTTTACCTTGGGAAGTCCCAGGGACTCAACTGATTGGTGTTGATACGGCTCGCGAACTTGCGACTCATCGTTTGGTAGTTTGGGCAAAACACGGAGTGCTTTCAACTGGAAGAGATTACCAAGATTGCTTTGGATTAATCGAAACAGCCGACAAAGCTGCTCATATCGCGTTAGAACTAAAACGTGTTAGCGGAAAGAGTGTTAGCGAAAATAATGTATTATCAAAAGCAGATTTGAGAAAAATTTGCGATGTTCTTGGAGTAGAAGGAAAATATTTAAATGACTAATAGAGTCGTTAACAGAAAATATAAGATAAATCATTAAAATAGAATAGACAAAAATTGTTTAAAGAATTGTTCAGATATGAAGAGGCAGGTTGATACCTGCCTCTTTTTTTGCGTTAAGTTTTTAAAGAACACAATTATTCCCTCAATTATGCAGTAAAAAAATCAAAAAGAAAGTGGGAAAAATTAACTAAAATAAAACGTTTTCTATTGTCCTTAGATATGGACATAGTTTGAAGGGATTTTTTTCAAAATTGAATATAAAAATAAAAATTAAGAGGTGATGATAATGACATTTAGTACAAAAGAGTTATCCATTATTTACTTTTTTTAAATTATGAGAACTATGTTACCTCCAGTGAAATATCAAAAACAATTCTATTTCACGCCTAAAAACGGTCTATCGAATAATTAAGAAAAATAAATGATGTTGGTAAAGAACTATTTGATAAAGAAATAATTTTTTCTGAACCTGGTAAAGGATATAAGTTAAACTCATATTTTCTTGATAAAGACTTGAAAAACTTGTCTTCGACCAATTCAAATTCGGATGATTATAATGTGATCCTAAAAATACTATTTAATCATCCTAAAAAAACAGCTGTTAATTCATTGTTTAAAAATAGTTATTACAGCGACAGTACAATTCAAAGGCGAATTAAACATATTGAAGCATACTTAGCTCAGTTCGAAATATATCTAGAACAGAGTCGCCTGTATCTTTGGATCGAGGGGAAAGAAGAACAAATTAGGAAGGCGATTCAATTTACTTTAATTTTAACAAATAATTCATCGCAAACTAATTTAGTAAAAAACAATATTGACTTGTATGACAAGCGTTTTATTGAGAGTCAAATTGAATTCATTGAAGATACATTTGGTATTGAAATTCCTTATCCATATGATGTTAATTTGTTCACTCATATATATATGTTGTTAATTCGGTATAGAGAAGGAAAAGTATCGTTTTTGCAGAATCAAGAACCTTTAACTGGTGAAGAAAAAAATTACAATTAAAAAAATAATCCTGAAATATATAAAGTCTCAAAAGTCATTAAGCAGAACATAGATTCTTATCTATCAGTATACCTTGATGAACTGGAGGAATATTTTATTTTTTTCAAAAATATTTATTCCTTTAGTTATTTTTGAACAAAAATTTTTCAGAGCATAGATGTTGAGGTTGCTAGAAATTTTTTTCAACACAACTTGTAGAGGAATATTTTTAACTTAAATACTCTCATAGATGGAAGGTATTTAGATTTAATTGAAGATTTATATTTTCATATTCTTCCAATGATAAATAGGTTAAGAGTAGGAATTTATATTGAAAAATAATATGTTAGAAGAAATTCAATTAGAATACTTTGAAACCTTTAATAAGCTGAAAAAAATATAATACCAAAAAAATCCAAAAATAGATTTGAGATTAAAAAAATCAAATATTTGATTCAGAAATAGGTTTTATAACTCTATATTTTGAGAAATATCTAACAACAAATAAGAAAAAAATATTTTACTTATTTGTTCAACAGGTGTTGGTACGTCTGAATTGCTTAGGATTAAATTACAAAAACGCATTTCCAGAATTTAATATTGTATCAACGATGGGATTTAGGCAGCTAAAAAAACTCTAATTTTGAGATCTTGAAAAAAAGTAGATTATATTTTTTTCAACTATCAGAATTAATGATAATTCAATACTTAAACCCGTAATAAATATAAGTCCTATACTCTCGGAAAGAGATATACAGCTTATAAGATATACAGTTGAGGAGGAGAAAAAAATTGGATAAAGAAATTGATTTAACAAAGGTAATAAATAAATCACTAATGATTGTACAATCGAAAGCTAGTTCGAAAAAAGAGATTCTTATAGAATTGTCAAATTTACTAGAAAAAGAAGGATATGTAAAAAGCTCAGAGGAATTTTTGAAAGATGTTTATTTAAGAGAAGAGGAAGGTATAACTGGTATTGGAAGTAATATTGCAATTCCTCATGGCAAATCAGACGCGGTAATAAAAACTACAGTTGCTATAGCAACTCTTGAAGATGAAATTTACTGGGAAACTTTAGACGGGAAAGGAGTGAAGGTGATTATTTTGTTTGCAGTTCAAGATACGGATGCAACTACGACACATATTTTATTATTACAAAAAGTTGCTATCTTGTTAGCAGATGATGATTTTTTAGAAAGTCTTAAATCAGTTTCTTCAGTAGACGAATTATATCAACTATTTATAGATAAATACTAAGGAGTGTGGAAAATGTTAGTAAGTGGTAAAGAAATTTTAGAAGTGGCAAATAAACATGGGTTTGCAGTTCCTGCTTTCAATGCAGGATCAGGACAGTTGTTAGAGGCAGTGATTCAAGCCTGCGAAGAAACAGAATCTCCTGTAATGATTGCTATTCATCCAGATGAATTATCCTTCTTAACAGATAGTTTTGTAGATCAAGTGAAATATTATGCTAATCATTCTCGTTTACCAATTTGTATTCATCTTGATCACGGGGCTAATTTGAGCAGGTTATTCATGCGATTCAGTTAGGATTTACCTCAGTAATGATTGACGCTTCTCATAAGGAGTATGAAGACAATATTGCAATTACAAAAAAAGTAGTTGAGGCTGCTCATGCGGTTGGTGTTTCTGTTGAAGCAGAATTAGGAACAATTGGTGATACAGGTAACAGTATTGAAGGTGGCGTAACTGAAGTGATTTATACTGATCCAAATGTTGCAAGAGACTTTATCGAAAGAACTAATGTAGATAGTCTAGCGGTAGCGATTGGTACAGCTCATGGTATCTATCCTAAAGATTTAAAACCAAAATTAAGACATGATATTTTAGAAGAGATTGAAAAGTTAGTTGAAATTCCTTTAGTGTTGCACGGAGGTTCAAGTAATCCAGATGAAGAAATTGCTAAAGCAGTGACTATGGGGATTAACAAAATTAATATTTCGAGTGATATTAAGATTGTATTTGCTAATAAACTCAAAGAAGTATTGGCGAATGGTGGTAGTGAAATTAGAGAACCAAATGTGATGTTCCCACCATGTATGGAAGAAACGAAAAAAGTAGCTATTGAAAAGATTAAGCTATTTAAATCTGATAAGAAAGCCAAATTGTATTATTAGAAATCGATTGGGGGAATTAAAATGAATATTGTTGGAATAGCAGCATGTACTGCAGGAATTGCTCATACGTATATTGCAAAAGAAAAAATTCAACAAGCTGCAGAAAAAAGAGGGCATACAATTCATATTGAAACACAAGGCTTGGCGGGGACTCAAGATGAATTAACTCCACGTGATATTAAAGAGGCAGATATTGTTCTTATTGCTGCAGATATTAAAGTTAACGGAAGAGAACGATTTAATGGGAAAAGAATTGTAGAAATTCCTACAGGATTAGCAGTGAAATCATCTCAAAAATTAGTTGAGAAGTTAGAGCAAGTTGTAAACGAACAAAGATAATAAGGAGTGATAAAAATGAAAAAGATTGAAATCAAGAAACACTTGATGACGGCGATATCTTTCTTCCTCCCAATTGTTGTTGGTGCCGGTTTTCTATTGGCTATTGGGAATATGATGGGTGGGCAGAATATTCAGGCTTATAAAGATGGTTTTACTTTTGCGGATACGTTAGTAACTATGGGGATTTACGGTCTTAGTTTATTGCCAATGATCGTATCAACGGCAATTGCGTATTCAATTGCAGATAAGCCAGGTATCGCGCCAGGTTTAATTGTTGGTATGGTTGCTTCAGGTATTGGAGCAGGTTTCTTAGGTGGACTAGTTGGTGGTTATATTTCAGGATATACAGTAGCAGCAATTGTTCATTATATTAAGGTACCAAAATGGATGGAAGGTTTAATGCCTACACTAGTTATTCCTTTCTTAAGTTCTTTCATTGCCGGTATGCTTATGTATTATGTGGTAGGTGGACCAATCAATTGGCTTGCTGGTTTGATTACGGGATATCTTTCTAGTTTAGATAAATCATCTCTATTCTTCTATGGAATGATTATTGGGATTTTTGCATCAATTGATTATGGTGGTGCGATTAACAAAGTAGTTTTTGCATTTGTATTCACTTTATTCTCTGAAGGTATCTATGAACCAATTACTGTACTAATCTTAGCTTCAATGGTAACACCATTTGGGCTAACTATGGCTTATTTCATCGGAAAAGTAATCCGTAAAAATATCTTCAATAAACAAGAAATTAATGCATTAACTACAGCATTCCCTATGGGTGTTTGTCAGATTACAGAAGGTTGTTTCCCAATTGTTTTAAATGATTTATTAAGAAATGTAATCGCTACTGGTGTTGGTGGTGCTATTGGTGGTGGACTAAGTATGCTTTGGGGAGCTGATAGTCATATTCCAGCTTCTGGTATGTTTGCGGTATTCACGATGACTAAACCTTGGGCATTTATCGGTGCGTTGCTAATTGGTTCGCTAGCAACAGCTGTAACAATTTTAATTCTAAAACCAAAAGTAGATCCAAACTTTGTTCCAGGTGTTGAAGAAGATCAAGAAGAAGACGATATTGCTTGGGAAGATTTAAAGATTAGTTAGGAGTGTAATTAATGATTGATTATAAAGAAAAAGTATTTCAAGCTTTCTTAGAGTCAAATATTGTTTTTACTTCAGATGAATTAAGTAGTATAGAATATGCTGATTTTGGATTGAGTAATTTTGAAAATGAAGGATTAAATCTCATTGTTTACGAAAATAATGATAGATATTGTGCTAAAGAAATGGTATTACTTCCTTTCCAAACTTGTCCAGAACATTTACATCCAAATCGTAATGGAGAACCAGGTAAACAAGAAACCTTTAGATGTAGAAAAGGAAGTGTAGTACTTTTTGTAGAAGGAGAAGCAAATGGAGTAACTGTTAGAGTACCAGAAGGGAAAGAAAATTACTATACTGTAAAACATGGTATAGTATTAATGCCTGGTGAACAGTATACAATATTACCTAATACAAAGCACTGGTTCCAAGCTGGCGAAGAAGGGGCAATCATTTCTGAATTTTCTTCAAATAGTGATGATTCTAGTGACGTTTTTACTGATCCAAGTGTAAAGAGAGTAAACTAATATTATGAAGGGGCTAAGGAATACCAAGCCCCTTTTTAAATAAAGAGGAATAGTTATGAAAACTTATTCTATAGAAAATGAAAATATAAAAATAGAATTTCTTACTAAGGGAGCTACAATTGTCTCTATTAGAAAGAAAGAGAATGATACAGAATACATTTTATCCTACAAGAATTTAGAGAGATATTTAAATAATGTTTATTATCTTGGTGCAACAATTGGAAGGAATGCAGGTAGAACGTATCCAACTGAATATACAAATTTTTCAGGTAACAAAGTAAAAATTAAGACCTAATGAAAAATAAGGTATATTTGCATGGAGGAGAACATGGACTTGATACTGTTGAATGGAAATTATCTATATTAGAGTCAGATTTTGCTTTGTTAGAATACACAGACACGAATTCTAATTATGAGAAGGCAACAATTAATTTGGTATATCAATTAATTGGTAAAAATTTTGTTGTTAGATATTTTGGAGATGCCAAAACACCAACAATTTTTTTAACCTAACTAATCATTCTTACTTTAATTTGAATGGTAATAGAAATTGTAGTACTGTCAAAAATCATTATCTAAAAATTGAAGAGTCTGAATTGCAAATTGTGGATGATGATTTCATACCAACTGAAAAATACTCCGAGATGAAAAATGAATATCAAAACTTTGATTTTTCAAGTGAAAAGAAAATTATTGAAGCTTTTAATGTGGATAATGATTTGAGTCGAAAGTGTAAGGGCGGGATAGATCTTGCATACTGCTTTAAAAAGAATGTAATTACAACACCAAAAATAGAAATTTGGTCGGATAATCGAAAAAATGGACTTCGAATATATTCTAATCAAGAATCCTGTGTTATTTACACACTAAATAAATTAATAGATAGTGAAAAAAAGAATTTCAAAAAGTATCAAGGAATCACATTTGAAATGCAAAAAAAGACCTAATTACATTCATAGTTCACCAGGAGGTTATCTCCAAAAATAATTATTATAATTACATTAGATATGAAATTTTATAGAGGAGGGTACAAACATGAGTTATGTTTTGGGGTTAGACTTAGGTACAAGTTCTTTAAAAGGTCTATTGATAGATAAAAATACAAATCTAGTATATGAGGCATCTTATGAGTACACTTTCTATTCTCCCAAGCCAAGTTATAGTGAACAAAATCCTGAAGAATGGATTCTAGCACTTAACAGTATTATGGAAGAAATTAAATCAAAAGTAATTGATTTTGGCGATAATCTTGAAGCTATAAGTATTTCTGGGCAGATGCATGGGCTTGTGATGCTAGATGAATATAACAATGTTATTAGACCAGCTATCTTATGGAATGATACCAGAACAAGTAAACAATGCGAAAATATACTCAAAGATTTTGGAGATAAAATATTATCAATCACAAAGAATAGACCATTAGAAGGATTTACTCTACCTAAAATATTATGGGTTCAGGAAAATGAACCTAACTTATGGGAGCAAGTAAAGCATATAATGCTTCCGAAAGATTATGTTGTATGGTATTTAACAGAAAAATACTCGACTGATTTCTCTGATGCTGCAGGAACCTTAATGTTAGATTTAAAAAATTGCAAATGGTCTGAAGCAATCATTGAAAAATATAAAATTGAAAAAATGTATTTACCTTCGATTTATAAATCCGAAGAATTTGTTGGTGAAGTAACAGATGCTTTATCACTTAAATGGCAACTAAAAAATATAGTAAAAGTAGCTGCAGGAGGAGCTGATAATGCTTGTGCAGCACTTGGCGCAGGGATTGTTTCTTCCGAAATTGCTTTAGTAAGTATTGGAACTTCTGGTGTTTTCTTGTCCTATGAAGATCAGCCCCATGATAATTATAATGGGATGCTTCATCTATTTAATCATGCTATTAGTGGTGGTTATTATTCAATGGGGGTAACTTTGTCAGCGGGACATAGTCTAGAGTGGTTTAGAAGGACCTTTGCTAAAGGGAAAACGTTTAAGGAACTTTTAGAGAATATTGACAATATAAATGTCGGTTGCGACGGCCTACTCTTTACTCCGTATATCGTTGGAGAAAGAACGCCATATGCGGATAGTAAAATCAGAGGAAGTTTCATTGGAATAGACACAAACCATAATCTTGATCATTTTACTCGAGCAGTGATTGAAGGGATTACTTTTTCTTTAAAAGACTCACAGGTGTTAATGGAGAAAGTTGCTAATAAAAAATTTTCAAAAATAATATCTGTTGGTGGAGGTGCCAAAAACAAAGAATGGCTACAGATGCAAGCTGATATTTTTTCATGTGAGATTCTACAGTTAGAATCAGAACAAGGCCCAGGTCAAGGGGCTGCATTTTTGGCCATGATTGTAGCTGGATGGTATCAAAGTTTAGAAGAGTGTGTGACAAAAAATGTTCATTACAAAGATTCGATTTTGCCAAACACTTTAGCTACAATAGAGTACGATAAGGTATACGAAAAATATAGAAAGATTTATAAAGCCACTAAAGAAATTTGTGTTTAAATTTAATATAAGAGTATTTCGATATTAAAAAGTAAAGAATACTTCATTGTAAATATTCAATAAATTTATCCATTTCATTAAGGTTGGTAAATAGATTTGTATGATTTAAATTAATTGTTTATTATTCAACAGATGACTTTAAAAAGTCATCTGTTGAATTTTTATTGCCTATTATAATAGATGAGACCTTTATTTAATGGGAAAAATAGCAACTTCAAAAAAAGTTTGAAAAAAATTTTTAATTTAGGTATTTATTTTTTTGTTAACTTCTGATACAATGAATACATCAGATGAATTCACTGCAAAACGTCACATCATTTCTAAAATTAGAGATGATTTTATATTTACGCACTAATGTAAGCGAGTGCATAAAAGTCATCTAACAAAAATCATCTGCAGACTTTAGAACTGATTTATTTTATGAAAGGAGAGCATATGGCTTTAACAAATGAAAGTCCATTCGTAGTATGTATCGATTCAGATGGCTGTGCGATGGACACAATGGATATTAAGCACATTCGATTCTTTGGCCCGCTAGCAGCGAAGTATTTCGAGATAAAAGATCAAGAAGTCTATTTAGAAGAATGGAATCGTGTTAACTTATTCTCTGAAACGAGAGGGATTAATCGCTTTAAAGGGTTACTACTTAGTCTCGAGTTTGCTAAAGAACACGGTGAAGCAATTGAAGACTTCTCAGTGTTTGCTAACTGGTGTAATCATACAACATCTCTTTCGAATCAATCATTAGAAGAGGAGATTGCTAAGCATAACGATGCTTTACTAGTAAAAGCACTCGATTGGAGTAAGGCTGTGAATCACGGCATTGAAACAGAACTTGTTGGCGAAGATAAACCTTTTGAAGGCGTGAAAAGTGCTTTAGAAGAAATTAGTAAAGTAGCACAAATTGCGATTGTTTCTTCTGCGAATAGCGAAGCAGTTAATAGTGAATGGAAACGTCATGGGTTAATGCCATTTGTTTCAGAATTCTTCGGACAGGAACGAGGAAGTAAAGCAGCAGCGATTAAAGAAATCAAGTCTCTTGGATTTGAAAAAGAAAAAATTTTAATGGTCGGAGATGCTCCTGGTGATCTAGACGCTGCAAAAGTTAATGAAGTACATTTCTATCCAATTTTATTTGGAAAAGAAAAAGAGTCGTGGGAAACGTTAATTGCAAAAATTCTTCCAGAATTTATTGGCGGACATTACGACGATAAAAAGTATCAAGCAATTTATCATAATCATTTATCACAATTTAAGTCATAAAAAATAAGGAGTTATTAACATGGAAAACACAGGAATTCATAGAGCGAAAACGTGGCAAATGGCGTTATTTGCTTTAAATAATACATCAACAAACTTATGGCTAGTTCTATTGAACTTCGTTGCTTACTATTTAACAGGTTATGTAGGGGTAGCGGTAGTAATGGCTACTTCTGTAATGACATTTATGCGTATTTGGGACGCGATTACAGACCCAATCGTTGGTTATATCGTAGATAAAACAGATGGAAAATTTGGTAAAAACCGTCCGTTTATGGCAGCTGGTAATATCGTGTTACTAATTACTACTTTCTTAATGTTCTTTACAACTCACCATTTACCAGAACAATTTAGATTCATCTATTTCTTAGTGATTTATTTAATCTACATCATCGGTTATACATTACAAACTGTAGTAACTAAATCAGCTCAAAGCTGTTTAACAAATGATCCTAAGCAACGTCCAACATTTGGTATTTACGACGGTATCTATAACGCTACATTATTCGCGTTAGTACCAGGTTTTGTTGCTCAACACTTAGTTCCAAAATATGGCGGTTTTACTGCTGAATTATTCCAAGAACTATGGATTTATATTGCTCCTGTTACTGTAATCTTCACTTGGTTAGCAATCTTTGCACTTAAAGATAAAGACCGTACAGAGTTCTTCGGTACTGGGGAACCTGTGAAAGTTACTTTCAAAGATTACTGGGATGTATTAAAAAATAACCGCGCTATCCAAATGTTAGTAGTATCAGCATCAACGGATAAATTGGCAGCTTTGGTTACTTCTAATGCTACGGTATCTGTAATCATCTTTGGTATCATTTGTGGAAACTATAAATTACTTAACACATTTAACCAATATACATTAATTCCTAAGATTTTAATTATGATTCTTGGAGTTAAATTTATTGCACAAAAACTAGGACAAAGAAAAGCGTTGTTATTAGGTTCATGGGCAGGTATTATCCTTTACGGATTATTATTCGGTCTATTCTATGTTGCTGATCCTTCAACATTCTCATTACCAGGAGCTGAGGGATATACAGGATTATCATTCTTTACAATTGCGTTCTTAGTATTATTTATCTTAGCTCAAGGTGCAAATGGTTTAGCAGGTACAATGGTAATTCCTATGACAGCTGACTGTGCGGACTACGAAGTATATCGTTCAGGACGTTACGTTCCTGGTTTAATGGGAACATTATTCAGTGCAGTTGATAAAATCGTTTCTTCATTCGGTTCTGCATTTGTAGGTATCCTATGTGCATCTATCGGTTTTACTGAAAAATTACCTCAAGTCGATACACCACTAACACCAGAATTGAAATTTATCGGTTTAGTGATGTTCTGTGGATTCGTTATGTTTGGTTACTTCTGTAATATTATCGCGATGAAATTCTACCCATTAAACAAAGAGAAAATGGAAGAAATTCAAACGGAAATTGCTCGTATCAAAGCTGAAACATTAGCAAAACAAAAAGCATAATTCATTAACGCTCCGTAAGCTAAAGAGTTTACGGAGCTTCATTATAGGAGGAAGTAAAATGGCAAGATTAGTAGATTTATCCAAAAAACCTTACAACTTGAACCCAAACCAAATTGAGTGGGTTGAGTCAACCATTAAAGGCATGTCGGATGAAGAAAAAGTGGGACAGTTATTTACAAACTTATTCTTCTTCGGGGGAGATGCTTTTAGCGGAAATAACTTAAGCAATAAAGAAATTCTAGAAAAATATCATATTGGCGGCGTCCGCTATATGAATGGTAGTCCTGAAGATGTTCAAGGATTGATTAATGATCTTCAATCTCAAACAAAAATTCCATTATTAGTGGCAGCCAACTGCGATTCAGGTGGTGACGGTGCCGTTAAAGGTGGTACTTATATTTCTTCTGGTGCGCAATCTGAAGCAAGCCGTGATACATGGGTTCCTTATCATGCTGGACTTGTATCTGCTCGTGAAGAAACGGCTCTTGGGGTAAACGTAAACTTTGACCCATGTGTGGATATCCTACAAAACTGGAGAAATACAATTGTTAATACTCGTGCGTACGGTACAACCGCTGAAGATGTCATTGAATATACAAACGCATATGTAGAAGGATTAAAAGCTGAACGAGAAGTAGTTTGCTGTGTGAAACACTTCCCTGGAGATGGAACTGAAGAACGTGATCAACACTTAATTTTAGGTGTGAATGAATTGTCAGTAGAAGAGTGGGAAAATTCTTTTGGTAAAGTATATCTCAACCATATCGAAAATGGTGTTGAAATGATTATGGCTGGACATATTGCATTGCCTGAATATCAAAAAGCGCTTCGTCCAGGACTTGAAGATAAAGATGTAATGCCAGCAACACTTGCTGAAGAATTAATTCAAGATTTATTAAAAGAAAAACTAGATTTCAATGGAATGGTGATTACAGATGCCAGCCACATGTTAGGAATGACAAGTGCGATGCGTCGTGAGGATTATGTTCCAGGAGCAATTGCTGCAGGATGTGACATGTTCTTATTCTTCAACAATATGGAAGAAGACTTTAACTTCATGTTAAAAGGATATCATAATGGAGTCATTACTGAAGAACGTATGACAGATGCTCTTCGTCGTATTTTAGGATTGAAAGCAAAATTAAACCTTCCTGAAAAACAAGCAAACGGAACATTGTTAAAAGATAAGAAAGAGTTAGAAGTCATTGGTTGTGCTGAACATCTAGAGTGGCAAAAAGAAGCGGCTGACCGCGGAATCACTCTTGTAAAAGATACACAACAAAACTTACCAATTAATCCTGTAGATCATAAACGTGTACGCTTGTATTACTTAGATGGTGAAAAAGGTGGAATCATGGCTAATGATGATTCAGTTTTAAACCGCTTTGTAGATGAATTGACAAGTCGTGGATATGAAGTAACGATTAATGATGGAAATAGTCGTATCAAAGGGCGTACACTAGAGTATAGAGATACAGTTGATTTAGCGCTAGTGGTTGCAAACGTAATTGGTTATGGTGCACAAAATAACTACCGTATTCAATGGAAGACAGCTATGTCGAATGAAGTTCCATGGTATGTGCATGAAGTGCCAACTGTATTTGTGTCTACAAACTTTACCACTCATTTACATGATGCAACAATGGTTAAAACATTTATCAATGCTTACCATGGTAATGAGAACACAGTTAAAGCTGTAATCGATAAACTTGAAGGGAAGTCTGAATTCAAGGGAACTCCAAACGAGTTAGTGTGGACAGAAAAAATGGCAAGCTAAATTATAGAAAGAGGGATGGTCGATGTTATATCCAGTTTTAAATGCAAAGAGAAAAACGTTATTCGTTAGATGGGATTTGGAATTTTAAGCAAGGTGAATACGTCCCAGGAGTGGATCCACGACTTTCTACTGAAGACTTAATGGTCGTACCAAGTTCATTTAATGATGTAGCAGTTGAATCTGAAAAAGATATTTTATTGGAGATAACTGGTATGAGCGTACTTTTGAGGTTCCTTCTTTCGAATCAGATGAAGAATTAGTGCTTCGTTTTGGTTCTGTAACCCATCAAGCAAAAGTATATGTGAATGGTCAATTATTAGGAGAACATATCGGTGGGTTTACACCATTTGAAGTTCGTATTCCTGAAGAATTGACAAGAAAAAAAGAATTATTAATTAGTGTTTGTGCCAACAATATTTTAGATCATACTACTTTACCAGTCGGCAATTATTCTGAAGAAGTATTACCGGACGGTACTGTGAAGAAGAAAGTTTCAGAGAACTTCGACTTCTTTAACTATGCTGGGATTCAACGTCCTGTTCAATTATTAGTTCTTCCTAAAGCGCGTATTGAAGATATTGTAGTTACTTACGATGTTCATGAAAATGATGCGACTGTGAAGGTAGTGGTAGAGCATACTGCTAATGGTGGAACCGCAAAAGTAACACTTTTAGATGAAGATGGTGAAGTGGTAGCTAAGGGTGAGGCAGGGGCTGAACTTGAGATAGTCAATGTTCGTCGCTGGGAAGTATTAGATGCTTACCTTTATACAGCAAAAGTCGAGTTATTTGCTGGAGAAGAGTTAGTAGATGAATATGAAGAACTATTTGGAGTTCGTACGGTTCGTGTTGAAAATGGGCAGTTCTTAGTAAACGACAAACCGGTATACTTCAAAGGATTCGGGAAACACGAAGATAGTTATGTAAACGGTCGTGGTTTTAACGAAGCAGTAAACTTAATGGACTTGAATTTAATGAAGAATATGGGAGCTAACTCATACAGAACGGCTCACTATCCATATTCAGAAGAGATGATGCGTTTATCAGACCGTATGGGATTCTTAGTGATAGATGAAGTTCCAGCAGTCGGTTTGTTTGCAAACTTTACTGCTGCTCTAAGTATGAATAGAGGAGGAACTAAACCGATTAAGACATGGGAATTCTATCAAACAATGGAAAATCACAAACTTGCACTTAAAGAATTAGTGGCTCGTGATAAGAACCATGCATGTGTTGTGTTATGGAGTGTCGCGAACGAACCAGATGGTGCTGGTGAAGGTGCGGATAAATACTTCGAGCCTTTAGTCAAATATGTGAAAAAGTTAGATCCGCAAACGTCCAACAACTGTTGTGAATATTATGATGGCAACACCAGAACGGGATTTAATTTCTCCATTGATTGATGTGCTTTGCTTGAATCGTTATTACGGTTGGTATCTTAACCATGGGGATATTGAAGGTGCACGCGTAGGGCTTCGTAAAGAATTGAAGGAATGGCAAGAAAAATATCCAGATAAACCAATCATTATGACAGAATATGGTGCAGATACTTTGCCTGGCTATCATTCAAATTGGGATGTTCCGTATACAGAAGAGTATCAAGAACGATTCCATCAAATGAGTCATGAAGTATTTGATGAGCTCGAAAACTTTGTGGGTGAACATGTTTGGAATTTTGCGGACTTTGAAACAAACAGTTACGCGTTAATTCGTATCCAAGGAAATCACAAAGGTTTATTCACAAGGGATAGGAATCCAAAATCAATCGTAAAACTATTTAGAAACCGTTGGAATGCTATTCCAAATTATAACTATAAAAAGTAGTGAAAAACTTTTTGAATGCTATTCTAATGGTTTGAGCTATAGAGTGGGAACTGTTAGAATAGGTTCGAAAAAGTGACGAATGGGGAATAGATATGAAAGAGAAAACTGTTTCTTTAGTGGAACAAACCGCAAATAGAATTGTCGAATATTTTGAAAAAAATGATTTAAAAGTCGGAGACAAGTTGCCGAACGAATATACATTGGCACAAGATTTAGAAGTGGGTCGTAGTACGTTGCGTGAAGCGGTGAAAATGTTAGTTTCAAAGAATATATTGGAAGTACGTCAAGGTTCTGGAACTTATATTACGAGTTTAACGGAGACTGTAATAGATCCATTAGGTTTTGGTGAAATCGATAATCATATGAAGTTGACACAAGACTTATTTGAAGTGCGCTTCTTGATTGAGCCTCAGATGGCGAGTCTTGCCGCGCAGCATATTACGGATAAAGAAGTGGCTGTTCTAGAAAGGCTTGAAAAGGCCTTGGAAAAAGAAATCCATTCGGATGGAGATATTCACTTTAAACTGGATATTCAATTTCATAGTGCGATTGCTGAGGCTAGTCGTAATGTAGCGATGCAGCAACTGATTCCAATTATTATTCAATCGATTAAGTTGTATAATGATTTCTTTACAAGTGAGCAAAGCAAAGCAAATACGATTCGTGCTCATAGAGAAATTGTAAGAGCGATTAAAAATCGAGATGCTGTCGCTGCCAGAGACGCGATGTTACTGCATTTAGCAGATAATAGACGCACATTATCGTATAATTAAATCGTCTGATGAAATAGACGATATCAACCGAATATTGTCATTGACACTAAAAGTCATCTGATGTATCATAGAGATAACAGATGACTTTTATTTTTTTGCGAAAAGGAGAAAAAGCTTATGACAAGTGTATTAGAACAATTAAAACGAAATTATATTTTCGCAGTAATCCGCGGGAAATCATCAGATGACGCAATTGAAATTTCAAAGCACTCAGTATTGGGTGGTATTAAAAATATCGAAGTAACTTATACGACACCAGATGCTTCAAAAGCTATTTCAGAATTAAAAGCATTTTATGCGAATGAAACTGAAGTAGTGATTGGTGCTGGTACAATTATGTCTGTTGAATTAGCTAAAGAAGCAATTGCTGCTGGGGCTGAGTTTTTAGTGAGCCCTCATTATGATGCGCATATCCAAAAAGTAGCGCATGAAGCTCATATCGATTACTTCCCAGGTTGTGCAACTACGACAGAAATCGTACAAGCGATGAATGGTGGAGCAAAAATCATTAAACTATTCCCTGGTGGAGTTTTAGGACCTTCATTTATTAAAGATATTCATGGTCCAATCCCAAGTGTGAATTTAATGCCTTCGGGTGGAGTTTCTCTTGCAAATATTAAAGAGTGGAAAGAAAAAGGTGCGGTTGCTGTCGGTGTCGGAAGTGCGCTTGGAGCAAAAGTGGCAACTGAAGGCTATGAAAGTGTAACACGCATTGCTAAAGAATTCGTCTCTGCGTTGGAGGACTAATCATGATATTTAATCGTAAAAATTTTTTACTACAAAGTAAGGTTGCAGAAGACTTATATCGAGTAGTGGAACATCTTCCAATTGAAGATTTCCACTGTCACTTATCACCTCAAGAAATTTTTGAGGATAACCCATTTGAAAATGCTGTACAAGTATGGCTGGGAGGTGATCATTATAAATGGCGTTTAATGCGTGCAAATGGCGTGAATGAACGTTTGATTACAGGAGATGCAACTCCTGAAGAAAAATTTGAAGCATGGGCCAAAACGTTGGCTAAAGCTTTTGGAAATCCTTTATATCACTGGAGCCATTTGGAACTAAAACAAGTTTTTGGCATTGATGAGTATGTCACTCCTGATAATTGGAAAATGATTTATGATCGTATGAATCAAACAATTGCAGAGGAAGAGTTGAGTCCAAGAAAATTGATTAAACGTGCAAATGTAGAATTTATTGGAACAACTGACCATCCTCTTGATTCGTTAGAATGGCATAAAAAGATTGCAGAAGATGCATCTTTTGACACAATTGTTGCACCAACATTCCGCCCTGACGAAGCCTTTGTGTCACATCCAAAATTTGCTAGCTTTGTGACTAGACTACAAGAAGTAACTAACGTAGAAGTTCGTTCGTTTGATAGCTTTGTGGAAGCTTTAGAACAACGTATCGAATTCTTTGTAGCAAACGGATGTAAAGCAAGTGATATTAGCTTTGGAGAAATCTTGTACAAGAGAGCTTCAAAAGAAGAATTAGATGCAATTTTTGCTAAAGTGATTCGTGGGGAAGTGCCTACTCTTGAAGAAATTCAACAATGGCAAACAGAAGTGTTTATTGCCTTATGTGGGTTATACAAGAAACACAATCTAGTGACACAAGTTCACTTTGGTGCAGTCCGAGATACAAACCGTAAGTACTTTGAAAAAATTGGTGTAGATGCAGGTTTTGACTCAACAGGAGATCAAACGCATCTAGCACTGGCTTTAAACCAATTATTAAATGCATTAGAAGAATCGAATCGTCTTCCAAAATGTATTTTCTATAACTTAAATCCATCGTATAACGATATTTTGGCCAATACACTAGCTAACTTCCAAGTTAATGAAGAAGGGATTAAAGGTCGTTTACAATTTGGTGCAGCTTGGTGGTTCTCTGATACTGAAAAAGGAATGAGAGAACAAATGCTAGTCTTAGCAAACCAAGCTTGTTATGGAACTTTGTAGGAATGCTTACAGACTCAAGAAGCTTCCTATCTTATCAAAGACACGATTACTTCCGTCGTATTCTCGTTTCGCTAGTAACAGAATGGATTGAAAGTGGTCGAATCCCTTATGACGAAAAATTAATTACAGAGTTCTTAGAAGCCATTTGCTATAAAAATGCTAAAGAATTTTTTGAATTGAACTAAAGGAGGAAGAAAATATGGAAATGACATTCCGTTGGTATGGGCATGATGATCAAGTAACTTTAGAGAATATTAGACAAATTCCTGGTATGAAAGGGATTGTAACTGCGATTTATGATGTCCCAGTTGGAGAAGTATGGAGCCGTGAACGTATTCGACAATTAAAAAAAGACGTTGAAGCTTCAGGCTTAAAACTTTCTGTTATTGAAAGTGTTCCAGTTCATGAAGATATTAAACTTGGAAAACCTACAAGAGATCAATTGATTGATAACTATATTCAGACTATTAAAAACTTAGGGGCTGAAGGAGTAAATATTGTATGTTATAACTTCATGCCAGTATTCGACTGGACACGAACTGACTTAGCGTATGATCTTCCAGATGGTTCTAATGCATTAATCTTCGACGAAAAAGTGGCTAAGAAAATGGACCCAGTAAAAGGGGAGTTATCTCTGCCAGGTTGGGATTCAAGTTATACAAAAGATGAAATGAAAGCTATCATGGATGAGTATTCCAAAGTAGACGAAGAAAAACTTTGGGAACATTTAGAATATTTCATTAAACGTGTCATTCCAGCAGCAGAAGAAGCTGGTGTGAAAATGGCAATCCACCCTGATGATCCACCTTATAGCATCTTTGGATTACCTCGTATCATTACTTGCAAAGAAAATCTTGTAAGATTTGTAGAATTATACGATAGCCCAAATAATGGGGTAACTGTTTGTGTAGGTTCATATGCTTCTGATCCAAACAACGATGCTGTTGAGATGTTAAAAGAAATGTTGAAACGCAACCGTGTAAACTTTATGCATGCTCGTAATATTCGTTTAACAGGAAAAGGCAAATCATTCGAAGAATCAGCACACCCAACAGAGTACGGTTCAATTGATATGTATGAAGTGGTGAAAGCTCTTCATGACGCAAACTGGGAAGGACCAATCCGTCCGGACCATGGTCGTATGATTTGGGGAGAAACGGGTCGTCCAGGATATGGATTATTTGACCGAGCTCTAGGTGCTACTTATCTTCACGGATTAGCTGAAGCAGTAGCTAAAAACGCAAAACAATAGGAGAATAACCATGACACAATTTTTTGATTTTACAAATAAAGTAGTAGTCATTACCGGTGCAGGCGGAGTGATTTGCGGTGAACTCGCAAAAAGCTTTGGCAAACAAGGCGCAAAGGTAGCTTTACTAGACTTAAACGAAGAAGCTGCACAAAAATTTGCAGATGAAATTATTGCTGAAGGCGGTATCGCAAAAGCATATAAAACGAATGTACTTGAAAAAGAATCATTAGAAGCTGTTCGCGAAGCGGTGAATAAGGATCTTGGTACCGTAGATGTTTTAGTAAACGGTGCTGGAGGAAATAACCCACGTGCAACAACAGATAATGAGTTCCATGAAGTTGGATTAAGTGCCGAAACAAAAACATTCTTTGACTTAGATAAAGCAGGAATTGAATTTGTATTCAACTTAAACTATTTAGGTACATTATTACCAACACAAGTTTTTTTGCACAAGATATGGTTGGAAAAAGAAGGAGCAAACATCATCAATATTTCAAGTATGAATGCATTCACTCCTTTAACAAAAATTCCAGCGTATTCAGGAGCAAAAGCAGCGATTAGTAACTTCACTCAATGGTTAGCGGTTCACTTCTCTAAAGTAGGAATCCGTTGCAACGCGATTGCACCAGGGTTCTTAGTAACGGCTCAAAATGAGAGATTACTATTTGATGAAAATGGAAATCCAACTCCACGTGCAGATAAAATTTTACGCAATACACCAATGGGACGCTTTGGTGAATCAGATGAATTAGTAGGGGGAGTATTCTTCCTTGCAGATTCAACTCTTTCAAGTTTTGTAAATGGCGTAGTTTTACCAATTGATGGTGGTTTCGCAGCTTATTCTGGAGTATAATTAAAGAACATAAAAGGAATCGAAGTGAGAGCTTCGATTCTTTATCTATCAATTGAAAATTGGAGAAGAGATATAGAGATGAAAGTAATAACTCTAGGTGAAATTTTATTAAGATTATCGACCGCAGCAGATGTACGGTTAAAGAGTACAAAAGAGTTTAGGGTCTGCTATGGTGGAGCTGAAGCAAATGTTGGAATTTCATTAGCTCACTTTGGTCATAATGTCTCGGTAGCAACAGTTCTACCTCAAGATAACCCTTTAAATGATGCCGTAAGTTCAAGATTACGAATGAATGGGATCAATACAGATTTAGTAGCAACGGAATACGGAAGACTAGGCACTTACTTTTTAGAACAAGGGAATGCTGTACGTGCTTCTCGCGTTACATATGATCGTTTATACTCTAGTATCTCCGTTTTGAACGAACTTTGCTGGAATCTAGACGAAATATTTATTGATGTTGACTTGCTTCATATTTCCGGGATTCTACCAGCTCTTTCTAAGAAGTGGCAATCATGGACCGTTGAAGTCGTACGTAAGGCAAAAGAATATGGCTGTCGCGTGAGTTTTGATATGAACTACCGCAGTAAGCTTTGGAGTTATGAGGAAGCATATCCTTGTTTCCAACAAATCTTACCGTATGTAGATATTCTTTCTGCGGGTAGATTAGATGCGATTCATTTCTTGAAAGTAGCATCAGAAGACGAAAATGTTCCCCTAGAAGAAATTTACAAACGAGTTCAAGCAAAATATCCAAATATTAAAGTATTGTATTCAACTAAACGCAATGTGATTTCAACGAATCATAACGAATTACAAGGATTTTTCGTAGGTGAAGATGGACAGTTTGTAGAGTCTAAATTATATGATATTAATCCAATTATCGACCGAGTAGGTGGAGGAGATGCCTTTGCTGCTGGGATTTTAAACGGCGTTCTAAAAGGTTGGGATAGTCAACGAATTGTAGATTTTGGAACTGCAAGTTCAGTCTTAAAACATACTGTTTTTGGTGACTGGAATCCATTCAATGAAGATGAAGTCTTTGAATTTATGAACCAAAAATCGGGACAAATTGTCCGTTAAATTGATTTAACAACATTTAGACGTCAGTGATTATCGCTGGCGTCTTTTCGTTTGGACTTATCAACTGCCCAGAAAACTGTTAAAATAGTGGAGAATAAGCAGTAGAAAGGAAATCGCCATGGTTAAAAATTCTGTATGGATTCAACAAGAAATAGAGGGAGTGAAGCTATATGTTTATCGTTCCAATGTCAAAGATGCCACGACCATTTATTTTTTAGATGGAGATCAATTCGAAGAGCTTTTTTTAATCATTGGATTCGGAAACATCAACCTGCACTTAATTTTCTACTCATAAATGCACATAATCGAACAGATGATTATACTCCTTGGCCTCTC
>BNJS01000797.1_pt1 | contig 31766 bp, 42 predicted proteins | sample 8540461 | NCBI WGS metagenome assembly BNJS01 (sample SAMD00202454, study PRJDB9452) | human saliva metagenome | isolation source: human saliva | place: Japan | reverse complement strand
AATGGGGATTTGAGGAAAATTTAAAAATATTTAGATGGGGATTTGGAGTATAATCATTATAGTGAGGTGATGTATATGGAGACAACAGTTTTTAAAAGGAAAATGTATATTTCTTGATTTTGCTCGTACCAGCAAAAGATATCAATACAGCTATTCGAGGATCTGTCTAGTTCCGATTTGTTTTCTTTCTCCAACTGCAACAGCTGACTGGTGTTAGACTGTAGGAGCAGAATCAATAATCATATTTGATGAGGTACAGCTTCTGCCTAAGGTCAAGGCAGGCTGGTAATGCGATGCATAGGAGTCTGATGCGTATTTTTAGGCTGTATATGCTTGTTGGCGGTATGCCTCAGGCAGTTGAAACATATTTGCAGATAATAATCATGCTAATAATCCAAGTGTAGGAATGTCGCTTGAGAAGGATGCGGACGCTATCAGTTTTTACATCTGATGTAGGATTGTTTGTGACTCTTGCTTTTAGAGATAAGAAGTACACTGAAAAATGTAATCTATAATAAACTGCTTTCTGATAAACTAGAGGCAAACATGAGGGTATGCTATACGAGAATGCAGTCGCTCAGATGCTAACTGCTAAAGGAAATAAGCTTTTATTATACAATGGGGAGTGAAACTTCAAATCATTTGCATGAAATCGACTTTCTAATATCAACAGGCGATAAAAATATGTCCGGTGGAAGTTAAATCGAAAAACTATAGAAATCATAAATCGCTGGACAATTTTCTGTAGAAAAATTTCAGTAGCCGCATAAGAGATAAATACGTTGTTCATACGAAGGATTATAAGGGGAAAAATGGCATTAATTATATCCCTGTGTATATGGTGCCGTTTTTATAGAATCGAAAAGATGTACAGAGAAAGAAAATCCTACATGAGAACATGTCAATAATACATACTTAGTGTTCGCTCGTTTCTATTGTGAGACGGTAGCGTTATTGTCCAAACTCAATTAAGGGAAACATTAGATTAGTAAGTTCTACTTCTGTATCTAGAGAATAAGATGATTAGTTATTGTATAGATTTTAAATAAGTCCATTGTTATGGGAAGAGGACATTTATAAGAAATGAGAATTATCGAAACATTGACAGGTATCAAACACTGAAAAGAACAAGAAAAAGTTTAGTTTGTTTTGTTTGGTTCACAGGTACGTGCCCAGTGCAAAGCACTTAAAGAGAAAAATTATAGTTTGGAGTGGAACACATCCGCAAGTAGTCACTGGCTATATATCAATAGATAATAATATCTCACTTTGCAGCATCAGGAAAAACATTCTAGAGTACCAGTAATACTGTATTTTCGTTGAGGGAAAAGAAGCAATACGAAAATTGGATATTTCACTTTGAAGAGCGTTTACTGTATTGATAGGATATATATCATGCAGTGAATAAAGTAAAGCCAAACTTATATCAAAGAAATTATCAGAATTAAAGGAAAATAAATGTATATATTGGAATTATATCAAAAATAATTATTCAAAAGATTTAGTAGCATTGGATTCTTTTATTTGACCACGCTATTGAGGATAATATTCCTTGTCAAAGTAGGACTACTCATTTACAGGCATTACTTTATTTTGGTTTGGCTACATATCAGTTACCCTTTTTAGTTAAGTCAGGTACTGACGCAAGCTAAAAGCTGGTACCGACGGCACATACAAAGTCAAAGAGTTCAGGAAAAATGTGGTTTCGCTATCGTCATCACAAAAGAGAACGTTCCATGTGCATTGGAAGGTGTTCTTCGCACTAGAACACATAACCTATCTATCTAAAAGGCAGAGTGATTTCGTTTAAGTAAAACCCAGCTTAGCAAGATATGGTTAATTTCGAACCATACAAGGAGGAATTTTATGGATGTAATACAGCGTTTCTTGATGGTGTTAAGCTATAGCGGCTATTTTTGAACGGGGCGAGCTGCCTGGTACTCATTAATCCAAGATTCTTTTTGATTCTTATCCAAAGGGCCATACAAAAGGCTGCACCCAAACAAATGACAAAGCAGGAGAAGAAGATAAACGGGATATCAACTGTTTTCATTGTTGAATTTGTTTTTGCCTATTCGACAGCAAGTGTTTTACTACAAAGGGATTACTAGGTTTTGAATTTGTTTTCGGACGTGATATATTCAGTGGAGCATATTAAACTTAGGTGATTTTTCTGTTAGACTGTCTGTTATTTCAGGGAAAGTATAAGAACAAGATTGTGATCCCAGGAACAGAAGGATACAGGATATGAATTTAATAACTGGATGAAACATTTGGCAGTTGTTGGACATTTTCTAAAAGGTTCCTTTCTTATTGTATCCAGTTGTATCAGCAACTCAGGCTTTGTTTATGTGGTTTTTAGGAAGATAAATTTGAATTTAGGAGAAAATTTATGAGTCAGGAAAAAGGCAATTTTTCTTTATTTATTAGGAACCCTTAGGGCAAATAGCGGATGATATGTATTATAGTTTTATATGCGTAATTTGGGTATGGATGTAGACTATACAACGCCAATGGGAATGGTTGCTATGGAATAGGTGAGTTTCAGCTGCTCTATGGGGAACTATTATTGCACTTAGATACAAAGTACAGTACGAAGAAAATATTAAAAGGATTTTTTCGATATCAAAGCAAAAACATCAGCAGTTATTTATTTGTTATTGTATTCTTGTTTTGGATTTGCTATGTTGCACTTTGATGGAAAATTAGCGTTGAATGCGTGGTATATTCCGATTATCTTATTTAAAGCAAACTTTCTTTTGGTGGGATTGAAGAAGTAGGGTGGAGATATGTTTTCAACCAATTATGATGGAACACTCATAGTTATATTAGTTCAACTTTAATTACCTTTGTTTTATGGGGAATATGGCATTTCTCTTATTTCTACATTGAAGGAACATTGCCACGCAGTACAGGCGTTTGATTTTTGCTTGGATTGTTGACTAATTGCTTTGTTTTATCCGCGTTATTTATAAAGACAAACAGTTTGTGGATATGCGTGATACATTCCTTAATAAATGTTTTCTCGCAATTAGCAGTAGTGTGATCAAAAATATAACCTATGCTTTGTAAAATAATTATTATAGTAATGGCAACTGTTCTTTCGAGTAGAGAGCAAAATAAAAAGCAACTGATGTGTCAGTTCTTTAAAGAGCGGCAAATTTCATTTTATAGAGAGCAAAATGTTAGATAAAAGATTTTACATTTCAAGATGATTGGGAGAATAGAAGAGTTGTCTGATGTTCTTTAAAGCAGACCTGGAGGAAAGCGCTTTCATGGGCTGTGGACATTGGGTTTAAAGCTTAGGCGATTTTGAGGAAATGAGATTTCGTCCCTCTGTATCAATCCGATAGATACGGATAGAGCACTGTAAAGGAATTGGTGGAGACTACATTTTCAGTAAAAGCACAGCTTTGGATAGTGAAGAGCGTGAGGATTCATTTTATATTTATGAAAATGAACCTTGCTTGAATACAGGATAGAAATCTTAGACATAGTAGAGGCAAAAGCCCATATAAAATGCAATGGGTGCTTATTCTGACGGCTGGTGAGCCGTGGATAGAAGAAAGATTCCAAATAGACAGTTGGATTCCGGTAATAGAATCGGTGCAGGATTGGGATAAGTTGTCCTTATGACGGAATAATCCATCTCGGCGGTTATCCGATGATTTCATGTAATTCACGTTATCGCAGAAATAATTAGAATTAAAGGAAAAGTTATGCCTGAGGAGTTATATATGGTTATATTAGAATTGCATCAAGGCACTCACTCAAAAGACCTAGTTGCATTTTGATTCATTAGAAGAAGGTAGCATCCTTTGTATCTACAATACATGGGTATACTTTAGAAAAAAAGCAGATCAGCTTGAATACGAATATTTTAATCCTAAAGATATACCCAGATTATACGGAATTAATATATAACGGCAATATTGTTCCTTTCTCTAGATTTATGTTTGATTCTGAGGAAAATGTTGAGATCATTTGGAAAGAGCTTTCAAATCTATCAGTTACAAGCGACCAAATAATCAAAGGATATTCAAAAAATTGATGCCTATGTCGTTAACAACGATGAAGTCAAAGACTATATTGAAGAAAGAGAAACGAAATATCGGCAGATAAAAGACGTCTTAGAGCGTAATGGATACGAAGTCGATAGAAGCTTTTTCGGAAGTGAAGATGGCGAGGCGGTTATCTACAGAAAAACGATGCCGAAGATTGAATCTGTCTCCATCACTTAGATCCAACGGTTTTTAGAGATACAAGACACTGAAGAATATGTTAAAGAAACGATGGATAACCCCAATAACTAGGAGATCAACATGTGCAATATTGAATTGGAAAAATATCAGGGCAGGATTAAGGCGGCTTATGAAGCAAAGTGCCTTTACAGAAGGTGTTAGGCCAGAGTCAGAGGAAGATGTAAAAAAGTTCGAAGCAAATTACACCTCCATACCATCAGAGTACAGGTGGCTACTACTTAACTTAGGCGGCTGCTATTTGGTAGAGCCGTGGATTTTGAGTTTGAAAGAGCTTACGGAAAACTATACCATCTTTGAAGAGGTATATGAGGAATATATAGTGTGAATGTAACACGGCCCAGTATTTCCTATCGGAGGTTTAAGTGATGGGAGCATCGTGTTTATAGACCCTGAAGCAGCAAAGTACGTGGATATAAATGATTATACGGATCTTGAGGGAATTTCAGAGAGCTTCTCTGAGCTTATCTTAGATCTAGTGGAGCGGTGAAAGCTTTTTCTGCCTACAATGTCTGATATTGCCATTTTTATTAAAATGGCATATCTACAGACGTTTAAGATGATTATTTATTGTCATAGTTTGTATCCGCTAGTAGAATTCATTTTTATAGGATCAATTTGGACTAAAGCGAGACAATAATTAAAAGATTTGAAATTTGCTAGGTTTAAATTTATGACATTATTAAAAATTATTTTATTAGCACTTGGTGCAACTTTTTCAACGTTTGGATACTTAATCTACTTTAAGAAAAAGTACAATCTATCAATGATTATGAAGCTAACCGCAAAGCTGGTGAAGAAAACAGAATCTTATGCTAGAAAAGTTGGTCTTATTGAATTACTACTTGGAATTGCTTTGCTAATGGTTGGCTTGTACTTGATTGTTGCTATGCGAAGCACTTTGAATGTGTTAATTAGTATCAGTAATGGATACAAACAATTAAATGATATTGCCAGTGTTGATTTATGGATTGAATTTTTATTAATATATAGGCAGTTCTAGTAGTGTGAAAAAGATGGATTTTTGAGAAATAATTCATGTTAGATAATTGAGGTAATGATATGTAATTATATCATTACCTTTTTAGGATATGCATGAGGATCAAATGGAAAATAAAATGAAAAACAAGGAATTGTATATAAAAATGTGTTTTTATCTAGAGAAATCCTAATGATAATTATCTTAAAAACTTACCAGTAATTTTCAAATTTAAAAAATAAAAAGAACTGGAATTAACTAAACCAGTTACATTTATTGTTGAGAAAACGGGGTTGGAAAAATCAACCTAATTGGAAGGAATTGCTGTAGCGATGGGATTTAATGCGGAGGGGAAGTATTAATTTTATTTGCTTTCTACAAAAGAATCTCATTCTAATCTTCATGAATACATCACCGTAGGTAGAGGCTGTCGGAAACATAAAGATGGATTCTTCTTACGAGCTGAAAGCTTTTATAATGTCGCATCAAACATCGATTATTTAGATAAGGACGGAGGGGTCCCCAATTATATCAAGCTATGGTGGTATATCTTTACATGAACAATCACATGGTGAGAGCTTATGTTTTAGTGGAAAATAGGTTTTGGAAATGGATTATATATTAGACGAACCTGAAGGCGGCTTTTGATCGCCAATGCGACTTATGGAATTGATGTGTTATATAAAGAAACTGGTGGATGAAAAATCTCAGTTTATAATTTCTACACTCTGCCTATTTTGATGACATTTCCAGATGCTGAAGTTCTTGAAATTACGAATGAAGGAATAAAGAGCACTCGATTACAAGGAAACTGAACATTTTTATAACAAAAAGATTTATGGATGCTCCAGAGCAGATGATAGATAATTTGTTAAATGAAATTATACTAATTGATTTTGTGAGGAAATCAATATGGATTTTATACATGATAGAAAAAGCAACATCCTTTTTAGCCTTCATGACAGCAGGATTAGATAAGATAAAATATCACAATAAGACTTTGACATTAAAGGTACATAAAAATTTTTCAATTTTGTGGATGGTGAAGAAAAGCATATCCGGGTGAAGTATTTTTAAAGATTGTGATTTGGACATGTGTGATGTACTGATATTTAATAAAACTTTGGGTGAAGGCCGTTTTTATGGTAAGGCTATTGAATTACAGCAATTTATGGATGAATATGCAGGCTCAGAGTTTGAAACTAATCAAAGAAGGATATTTTGGTAACACGACAACATACAGGCTGGCTTTGGGAAGATGGTGAAAACAACACAAGTGTCAGCAATATGTATATTTGGAACAGAGGAGACATGGGTATACAGAGTAGAGAAATAAACTTTCACTTAAACTAAGATTTTTACTGCTTTTGCTACGAAAAAGTAGCAAAATATAATAAAGACAACTAATGTTTTCTTGATTGGTAAACGTCAATTTACTAACCTTTGAGGTAAGTAAAACATAGCTAAATAATGGAGAAAAAATAGTAGTTGAACTATTCTCGAATGTTTATAAAAATATTCAGTCGGACTATAAAGTTAAGATTGATGATAATAGGCATAACATTGATATCGAGCTTGCAAGGTTAAACGGAGTAAGCGAAGCAATTGCGAAGGATGACGAGAAATCGGAAGATAAAGGAATTTTTAGATAGCGATATATATTTAGAGCTCATCAAAGAACTGGGAAACGATAATTTTAACAAAGAGCTACAGAGCGTCGAAATAGAACTTGATATTTTGAAGAATCATACTGACATTTTAGGGGACTATTACAAAAGGCTGCGTGTTCCGGGTGCAGAAAAATATTCAAGGGAAATGAAAAAATTGTATAATACGGTCTTTAATTAAATTAGTTTTTGTAATACGGGGAGTTGCAGGAGAATGTATACAGGGAAAATAAGCATAGAAAACAAAATAATCGATAGTGAACATTATTTCAAAATAGTTTATTGTCCTGAGATAAAAAGAGCATATGCTATGCGTTTATATTGCTTGGATTGCCGAATATGACAGGTATTATAAAAATCGATGAAGGCGATATCTCGCTTTTACGAAACAAACCGGAGTGAGTTTTTACGCAAAGTATGAAAAAGAAATCAATGCAAAAAATAACAGAGCGAGTGATGGGTTCCAGCTGCATTAAGGGACTATGATCCTAACTATTTGCCGGATGAAGTACTCAAGGCCTTAGATGGGTATCCTCCATTTGATGGATATGTTTATAAAGATGGAATACTTTATGCGAGAGTAAAGATAGAAGATACATTTTTTATTATTCCGCCGATTAAAGGTGAAAAGCTTTGATTAGTTACTGAGGATATTGAGCTGCTAAAGAAAAATCATGAGGGAGTATGCATTATGGCAATAGATGGTGTGAAAATTATAGATAGCGATACGGGGTATGATATCTATAATTATGTTATCGGAAGCTATAAGGACGGGGTGAGTGCAGATAAAATCGTCGAAACCATGCTAGCTGAAGAAAAAGATTATTGCATCGATAATTTTTATTCCGAAAATTTACTGGACGGCGCTTGCCTATTCTCTATGGAAAATTGGATACCTGCCAGATGATGTAAAAGAGAAAACAATAGGAATCATCAAAAAAGGAGCAGATGAATTCTGGCTTGAAATAGACGGCAATGCCTTAAAGCAAAGGCAAAAGAACCTGGATAAATTAGCAATACAATTAGAAAACGAAAATCCAAAGCCAATCAAGGTACCAAAGTCAAAGATTATAAGAAAGGCATACTTTAAAACAGGGGATGTACTTGCGATAAAATTTGATGATGAGTATGGCGTTTGCTTTGTATCTTCTGTAGATGAAGGCCCAAGAAAAATAGAATATCACTTAGCATGTACACGATTACTGCAAAATGAAAAACCTAATATCGATGATTTTATAAACAGTGAAATTGCATGTGGAAAACAGAATACATCATACTGCCTGAAGACAGACTGTTGGTTCAATCATAAAGAGCTAGGATTGATTATAGACAGATTTGAGAAGATTGGTAGAGTGGAATTGGAAGATTATGTATTAGGAATTCTCTCACCTGCTTCAACACTGGATGACATATACAATCAAATTACTCTTAACAAAAAGACTTCGAATCTTAAATTTAAAGATACATGGGAGCTGATAAAAGGGTTCGAAGTTAATGAGACATAATTAGGCATTCGAATCAACGGTTGCTATTAGTTTTACTATGTTTTAGGACATTTGGAGGGGAACATAGCTTATGGGCGATAAACCAACATACTTTGTCTTTGATGATGCTATCAGAGATAAAAGCTTAAGAAAATACCTTGATACATGCATCAAAGATATACAAGAAGGAAAGGCCCTCAAGTCACGGACGAGAGCAAAAGCAGGCTATCCATCATGGTCATGCTTTAGGGTAGAAGGAAAGAATTTCTCGTATCTGCGGTTCTCGAATATTACCTATATGATCTTCATTGCAATGGTTTCATCAGTGAAAGTGCAGAAGCCTTCACGGATAAGATGAGAGCAATATGTGGCTGGCAATGGGACGTTGACAGAGTGCTCAGAAAGTGGATAGAGAGGGTCGTAATAAATCCGTTCTTCCACGATGCAAGTGATAGTGAATACGAGCACAAATGGGTATTAAATCCAGAGAACCCAGGATATACGCTAACTGATGAGCAACTTAAGTTCGCTTGCTATATCGCAGTTTGCTTTACCAAATATGGTCATAGCTTTGATAAGAGTTTTACGAAAGAAATATTTGATTTAGTCACTGCACTTGGGAGTAAACTACCGGCGCAGATAAAGAAAAACGGCAGTGGAGCTTTGCCTAAAGAAATCGCAGAATGCAAGACGGAGGAATTTTCTTGCACTGCTAATGACGCCTTTGCCACAATAAAAATATCGGTAAAAAATGAATCTGAGGAAAGCTATAGTAAAATCCTAGATTACCTTTGCAATTTGCTGGAGTTCGGATTTTCGCATAGCTATTCTATAGAATTCAAAGGGAAAAATAAGATATATCTTCCTATCAAAAATCTACCTAAGAAAGGGGTAAACCAGCTCTTCGCTAACGCTATTCTTACCCTAAGCTTCATGATAAAATTGAGCGATACGCAAAGCTAGCGATGAAAGAGTTTGAGTGGTACCTGAACCTTGATGGCGAATACTTCCGCGATGCCGGGAAGCTTTGCGGTATTTGCATTAGGACTGCATGATGAGAAATATCACAAGCTTGCATGCGATTATTTATCCCTTTGTGACGGGGAACATCAAAGCATTCAAGGCGAATTTGTTCTCGCTTACATAGAAAAATTTGGATTCACGGAAAAGGGCCTTGAACTGTACAAGCTATGCAAGGAAAACATACAGGAGCTTCCAAAGAAGCTGATAGCACTATATAATAAATTTGTTGCTCACAAGTAAGGTATTAAGTATGCTAAATGACGAAAATATAATTGGATGTTTATATGCTCCCCTAGCGATGATTCTTTTGCTAGGAATTATGATTTATTTTCATAGGAAAAAATCATTTAAATATGTATATATGTTTAACATATTCCTATATCTAATAGAAATAGTTACATATTTCATCATAATAGCTCAGCCGATTGGGCTGGGATATGAAAGCCCGATAATTACAGCTATCAAGTTTATTTGGCTGATATCAATATTTGGTGCCTATGTATTATCAATATCGTCGATAGGTGTTTTTGTTGTTGAACAGGCGCAGAGGCATATGTGGGCTAAGGTAGTGCTAGGGCTTGCCGGCTAGCAGTAGTTATCGGTGTCATAGTTGCTGCAGGATACGCTGTATCGATTATCAAAGTGATAGGTACGTTCTAATATAGTTTAGAGGTTATTATGGAACAAATTTATGAAGCAATTGAATTGTTTTTAGCAAATCCACAAAATGTAGAGCAGTTTTATGAAAGTCAGGCACTTATAGAGATTGATTGGCGTGGGTATGATGAGGATATTGTAAAATATTTTAATAAGGCGATAGGCAATACGATTTCTGTCCGTAGGGAGGACAATAAAAAGCTGTATGGGAATGATATAATTTTAATCTATAAGGATAAAAGCATGATAATCCCATATCAAGAAAAGATGGATAGAGATACAACGATAAAATCGATAAATGAATTAATCAAAGATGATTTTTCGATTCGCCTGCTTGTCGACAGTGCTGAAGATGATACTCTCTCATTTTGCGTTCTGCCAAATGAGCAATGGGAGATGTTAGAAAAGGAATTTGGGAAAAATAACTTAAACAGGTACTTTATCAAAGTTACACCTATGATTAAGATGTTTGATTTGCCGTATGACGTTGTGTAATATTCAAGGCTCAAAAAGATGAATCCAGGCGCATCGTTTTTCACTATATTTTCATATCTTGAGATAGAGAAGAGAGAGAAAAACTTAACTGAGCAAAGACATAAGGGAGAAATAGAGCTAAAAGTGTATTTGCAACAAAAGAAGGAAATAAGCTCTGAAAAAGAGAGGTTTACTTCAGAATATGGTTTAAAATTACCTGAAACGAAGTCGGTATAGATCAATATAAATTTCAATGAAATGTTTTAGTAAATATCCGAAGGAACTTAGCTTATGAATACAATCACAAAAGAGATAATATTAGAGAGACTTATTCGTTTTAAGAACAGAGTCGACGAATTAGGTGGAACTACAAGCAAAATAATTTGTAAAGAAGTTGCAAGGGAAGAAGAAATATTAGACCTTGAAAAGGAATTAGGAAATAAGCTACCAGAAGACTTCAGGTGGGTACTTCTTAATGTATCGTCGCATTTAGAATTTTTCTGGAATCTCTATCGTGAAGACGAAGAACTTTTAGAGTTGCCAAAAGAGTTAGTGGAAATTTTTTCGGGCAATTTGTACTTCGGAATTGATACTATCCTTAGCTGTGAAGAAAGTAGAAAGGGATGGATCGATATTTGTTATCCTGATTACAATAATCCATATGACAAAATCTTTCATAATAAATTAGCTTTCCAAAAAGTTAGTAATGGCGATTTATTTGCTATTGATTTGGAAGAAGAAAGCCACGGAAAAATCGTGTATTTAAGCCATGACGGAAGCGATATGCATGGCTATGTAATGGCAAACACATTTCAAGAGTTTTTGGATGAATACACCAAAATCGGGTGCATAGGTGGTGAGGATTGGCAGTGGGAAGCTTTTACAAACAATCGTGCAACGCCCATAGATGGTAGCTGCGAAAATGCAAAGAAATGGCTTGAAATAATGTTTAAATGTAACTAAACTTAGGGGACAGGTAAAATTATGATTACAGGTGTTGATTACATCTTATATACTGATAAAAGTCAGGATGCTCTTATAGAAAAAATAAAAGAAACTATCCCGTTTTGGGGGAATCCATACTTCGTTATTGATAATGAAGATGAAACAATAGATGTTTATATTTCCCGAGATGAGGAGATGTTTCAGCTAATGGACGAAAAAGGCTTTTATGCAGATGAACTTTCTGGAGAAGGTCCATTTTTACTAATAATTAATAAGCAATATTCATCAAAGCTAAATAGGATAACGCTAGTGCTAGCCGAAGAAGTTGATGAATCCAAATTTTCCAAGCAAGTATGGGGCTGGATCAAATCTATTTTGTAGAAAGCATAACAAACCAATATAATATTATATATAGAGCGAAATTAGGTAAGGAAATGAATGGAAAAGATTTTGTAAAACTGTGTTTTTAGGTAAAAAATGCTTACTGAATGGATAGAAAGAAAAAAGCGAAAACGTAATTGTAAAATGCATTTTGGAAGCGACAGCATCAGAATGAAAGACTGTATAGTTGCCCCGGTTCATATGATTTCAGATGAGATTTATGATAATCAGGAGCTTGATTTTTATGTTGAAACCAAATACGATGTCTATCTTCTTCGCATTATAAATAAAGAAGATAGACGCGGTATTATCTGCCCGGCAAAACGAGATGGAATTATATATATCATAAGCAATTTGCCAGTTAGCAGGGAAAATATTACCAAACAGATTGAAAGAGTGTTAAACAGTGTAGAAAAATATGGGTTTCCGAATTTGAATAATCCTAAATTTGAGGTAGAATTTGATATCGAGTGAGATGTGTTAAGTAAAAGCAATGATGTGAAATGTTGCCACTTGCTGCTTTTTTTGTTGTAAAATCTAAGTGATTCATTGGCTTAGAATAAAAGGATAAGGGGAGAAAACTATGGGTACATGGAGTGCAAGCATTTTTGGTAACGATACATCTCTTGATGTAAAAGATGAATTTTTTGAAAGGTATAACCTGGGAGAAGAGCCTGAGGATATAAAGAAAGACCTGCTTTTAGATATAGATGATGAAGATAGATTTAACGTGATGTTTGCTCTTGCGCAATGTATGTGGGAAGTAGGACAATTAGATGAATCGTTTCTATCTGATATAGAGAAAGTCATAGAGAGCAAAGAAGATTTGGCTGTTCTTGAAGAACTTGGTGCTGATAAGTCGTTTATTAAGCAGAGAACTGCACACTTAGAGAAATTCCTAAAAAAAATCAGCGTCAAAAAAGAAAAGCCGAAAAAGAGGGTTGCTCCACCCATTCCTGTGGAAAGTAAATACAGAAATGGTGCTGTAATGGTGTTTCAATACGAGGATGGAAGGTATGGGGCATTAATCGCTGTAGACAGTAAATTCTACGATAAGGAAACATTCTATTCTTATATACAGACAGATATTAAAATGTCAAGAAAACCAAGCATTGACGATGTGCGAAAGGCGAGGATTATCGACCCGAGCTTCCATAGTGAGGAATACAATTCTTTTCGAGATCCAGCCTATTACTATTCCTTTGTATACTGCATTTCCGGGTATTTAAAGAGTACTGCGACGAAGCGATTTGAAAAATATAACGATAGTTTCTTTGAAGTTATCGGATATTTATCCGATTGGGGGGATTGTTGCAGCGGAACCTATGACTGCTTTGACTATTATAGACAAAAGACTAATGATGAATTTAGAGCCAACGCCTGCAAGGAATTAAGTAAAAGGTTTGATGAAAATCCGGATGTTCGTACAAGCATGACTGTTGGTGAGATAGACCTGGAAGCTCAAAATTATAGTAGGTAGTTTTCAATTTATAATACAGAATATATATAAACGCCTTCCAAGATTATTGCTAATCTTAGGAGGCGTTTTTGTACATATGTGAGAAATATTAACGAGATAACCGCCTTAACCCTCAATGTTTGGAAGTGTAGCTAGGCTCGCTTCAATTTCCTCGTCGCTTGGTACGTAGTCAGTCATATTGCCATCGTTAAACTGTTCGTAGGCATAGAGATCAAAATAACCAGTTCCAGTAAGTCCAAACAGAATGGTATTTTCTTCGCCAGTCTCTTTGCACTTTAGAGCTTCATCTATAGCTGCCTTAATAGCATGACTGCTCTCTGGAGCAGGGAGTATACCTTCAACTCTAGCAAAGTCACGAGCAGCTTCGAAGACTTCCGTCTGTGTATAGTTTACAGCCTCAATTTCGCCTTGGTGATATAGCTCAGAAACGATTGGGCTCATACCGTGGTAGCGCAGTCCGCCTGCGTGATTAGGTGCAGGGATATAGCCACTGCCAATCGTGTACATCTTTGCCATTGGGCATACATGTCCAGTATCGCAGAAATCGTAAGCATAACGGCCTCTTGTAAGGCTAGGGCATGATGCAGGCTCAACAGCAATAAATCTGTAGTCAGATTCACCTCTAAGTTTTTCACCCATGAAAGGTGACATTAACCCTCCTATATTACTGCCGCCACCAGCACAGCCAATTATTACATCAGGCTTGATATCGTATTTCTTCATCGCTGTCATAGTTTCCTCACCGATGACACTCTGGTGGAGGAGAACCTGATTAAGCACGCTACCTAGTACGTACTTATATCCTTCGCTAGTAGCAGCAGCTTCTACGGCCTCTGAAATAGCACAGCCAAGACTGCCTGTAGTTCCTGGGTGCTCACTCAAGATCTTTCTTCCAACCTCTGTAGTCTCCGATGGAGATGGGGTAACAGATGCACCATAAGTTCTCATAACCTCGCGGCGAAACGGCTTCTGTTCGTATGAAACCTTAACCATGTAGACCTTACAGTCTAAACCTAGATAGGAGCAAGCCATAGAAAGGGCAGTTCCCCACTGGCCAGCGCCCGTCTCGGTTGTGACTCCTTTGAGACCTTCTTTCTTAGCATAGTAAGCTTGCGCAATAGCAGAGTTAAGTTTATGACTTCCGCTAGTGTTGTTTCCTTCGAATTTATAATAAATTTTTGCGGGTGTCTGGAGCTTCTCCTCAAGGCAGTATGCACGGACAAGAGGGGAAGGTCGATACATCTTGTAAAAGTCTCTTATCTCCTGCGGTATTTCGATATACCTATCTGTATCGTTTAGTTCCTGCTCGATGAGCTCATCGCAAAATACAGGCTTTAGATCATCGAAGGTGACAGGCTTTCCTGTTTCTGGATTTACAAGTGGAGCTGGTTTCTCTTTCATATCAGCTCTGACGTTGTAATAGTGTGTTGGCATTTCATTTTCGTGCAAATAAATCTTATATGGGATTGCACTCTTGTTTGCGTTGTTTAACATTTTTCTCTCCTTTGTCATTTCATCAAAATTGCGAAGTAGAAAGGATGCAATAAAAAAACTCTCATCCCAAAATAGCTGGGACAAGAGTTGAATCTCCTGCGGTGCCACCCGGCTTTGGCGTAAAACGCCCACTCCTTCGCATACTAACATATGCAGATATTATTTACGAAGTATCTTCTCCGTCGCCCCTACTAGAGTTTATATGTTAAACTCGTTCAGTTTGCCCTCAGGAGGCCATTTGGCAAAGCGCATACAGTCTGCAATCACACCATCTGCAAATCTCTCTTCTGCTGCATCTAAGCCTACTATTCTCCCTCAACGGTTTGTGATTTTTTACAATATTAACATTGAAATCTGTGAGAGTCAAACATATTTTTTTAAAAATTTGTTTAAAAAGCGTTGACTTATTATCTAAATGATGTTAAGTTATAATCATAAAGATAATATCAAAACGATAATAAGTTGAGATGAGGTGAATACAATGAAAAAAACATTGATTGTCGTAGACATGCAGAAGGATTTTATCGATGGAGCATTAGGAACGAAAGAAGCAGTGGACATAGTTCAAAATGTTAAGAATAAGATCGCTGAATATAAGTCTAGAGGTGATGAAATAATTTTTACGAGAGACACTCATAAGCAAAACTACCTTGAGACGAATGAGGGTAGACATCTCCCAGTAGAGCACTGCATCGAGGAGAGTGAAGGCTGGGAAATTCCGCAAGAGCTTAAAGTAGAAGGTGCTACTTATATAAATAAACCAAGCTTCGGATATACGGAGTGGAATAATTTTGATTTTGAAGATGTTGAAATTATTGGGCTCTGCACAGATATATGTGTAGTCTCAAATGCACTCATAATTAAAGCATCGTTTCCTGAAATAGATGTTACAGTTGATGCTAGCTGCTGCGCAGGTGTAACACCAGAAACTCATAAAGCCGCATTAACCACTATGAAATGTTGTCAGGTTAAAGTAATAGGTGAATAGCAAGTATGATAGGTATTTTACATAGAGCAATCGGTTATTAGCAATCTGGTAAATAGTCAAGAGAGATTTTGAAACCTATTGCTATGAAAAGGTACATTTAACTGCATGCAAAAAGAACTTTGAAAATACTTCAGAATTTGGAAAGTAGGTTTGCTATGATTCGTGTAAATAATAAAGAACTTGATACTAAGTGTTTTCCCGATGGAACCAAGCTTATCAAATATTTGACTGATACAGAAAAGGTTAAAATAACTTGGCTCTATGACGATGATGAAGAGTGTATGAGGATTTATTTTTTCACTAAGCACCTTCGTACACACGGTGTAAAGACAATTGAGCTATTTATGCCATATATCCCTAACGCCAGAATGGATAGGGTGAAGAATCCTGATGAGGTATTCACCCTGAAGTACTTTGCTGAGTTTATAAATGGGCTTGGATTCGACTCTGTAGAAGTGTTAGATCCTCATTCAAATGTTAGTGCTGCGTTAATCGACAACATATCCATCATTGAGCCTACGGACATCGTTTCCAATCTACTTCAAACCGTGAATGCTGACGGCAACACAATCCTGTTTTTCCCAGATGAAGGGGCAATGAAGAGATACTCTCATATAGCGTCAAATTGCGATGTTCCGTATGTATTCGGGATGAAAAAACGTGATTGGCACACAGGGGAGATTTTAGGACTTGATGTCCTTGGCGAAACCGATGTTGTCTCGGGGAAAAATATTCTGATAGTTGATGATATATGCTCGAGAGGCGGAACTTTTTTACACAGTGCAAAAGCTCTTAAAGCCATGGGTGCTACCGATATTGACCTATACGTATCTCACCTAGAAAATTCAGTTTGGGATGGTGAAATGATTAAGAGTGGTTTGGTAAGAAATATATATACAACTAATAGCATATATCGTTTAGGAAATAAAAATCCTGTAATTGTTGTAGAAGAATATTAGATAGGAGGTTGTTATGAACACGAAGATTAATCCTATGCTGCTAATTGATTTTTATAAGGCCGTTCATGCGGAGATGTTACCAAAAGGAATTACAAAGTCTGTCTCTTATTTTACTCCTAGAATGAGCCGCGTTGCCAGATGGGATAAAGTCGTAATGTTTGGACTTCAGGGGTTTATCAAGACTTATTTAATTGATTATTTCAATGAAGAGTTCTTCAATAAGCCCTTTGATGAAGTCATTGGAGATTATAAGAGGATCATGGATAGGACGCTTGGACATGAAGCATATAAGATAGAGAAAGTCGAAAAGTTACATGAACTAGGATATTTACCAATCGAAATTGTGGCGCTGCCCGAAGGAACACTAGTACCAATGCATGTTCCGATGTTTGGAATTACCAATACACATCCGGACTTCGCATGGCTTCCTCAGTCGCTTGAAAGCCTAATATCTGCCGAGAGCTGGCATCCTATGATTGCTGCTACTGTCGGATATACGTATAGGCAGATTGTAAATGAGTATTACGATAAGACCTGTGACGATAATATTCCGCGTGCGAGAGCTCTAGGGGCATTTGACTTCAGAGGAGAAGAATCTGTTGAATCTGCCGTGAAGGCTGGTGCTGGATGGTGCTTGTCTTTCCTTAACACTGCCACTGTTCCGACTATCCCTTACCTCGAGGCTAACTACAATTGTGACTGTACGAAGGAGTCAGTAGCCTATGGTAGTCCAAGTACTGAGCATTCGGTTATGTGTAGCAATTATGCGATAGATGGGGATGAAATTACCTTGCTCAGAAGACTGCTTACTGAGATATATCCAAATACAAGCTTCAGTGTTGTGCTGGACTCCTACGATTACTGGAATATCATTGATAACGTACTGCCAATATTAAAGCCTGAAATCATGGCACATAACGGGTGCATGCTCATGAGAGGCGATTCAGGGGACTGCGTCGAAGTCGTAACTAAAACTGTCTTCAAGCTGTGGGAGCAGTTTGGTGGAACTATAAACAGCAAGGGATACAAGGTTCTTGACCCTCATGTGAAAGCAATTTACGGTGACTCGATAACCGTTCAAAGATGCGAAGAGGTCTATAGAATTCTTGAGGAAAATGGATTTGCTTGTTCTAATGTCGCACTAGGTGTTGGATCGTTTTCAATGCAGTGCATCGAAGAAGGTGGTGTGCTGAAACCGTTTACAAGAGATACTTTCAGCTCGTGCATTAAAGCAACTTATTGCGAGATTGAGGGAAAAACATATCCTATTTTCAAGAATCCTAAGGACGGTGGATTCAAAAAGTCACAGAAGGGTTGCTGCGCTGTGTTTAAGGATGATAAAGGTGAGCTTAGTTACAAGGATGAATATACTTGGGAAGAAGTATGCCGAAATCCTAAGAACGAATTAATTTCTGTTTTTAAAGATGGTAAACTTTCAGTAAGCCAAACTCTAGCGGAAATAAGAGCGGTGCTACATGAATGCAAATTTTAAACGGTAAATCGTAATAATAATTTCGTGATATTTTAAAAGGATATGATTATGATGGAATATAGATTCGATGCAGAGAAGACAAAACGTGAAGTGATTACGTGGATTCGTCAGTTCTTCAAGGATAATGGACCAGAATGCAATGCAGTGCTAGGAATATCAGGTGGAAAGGACAGCTCTATTGCTGCTGCACTATGCGTAGAGGCGCTCGGTAGAGCTCGTGTAATAGGCGTGCTTATGCCAAATGGTGAACAGGCTGATATCGAAATGGCAAGATTACTAGTTAATCATCTAGGTATACGAAGCATTGAGGTTAATATTAAGTCTGCCGTGGATGGTGTGCTGAATGGGATTGAAGAAGGTGAGAAGAACGGTTTAACCTTAGATATTTCTAATCAGACAAGAGAAAACCTTCCTCCTAGGATTAGAATGTCGACGGTGTATGCAATTAGCCAAAGTATGAATGGTAGAGTAGTTAACACCTGCAATCTATCGGAGGATCGGGGTTGGTTACTCAACCAGGTATGGTGATTCAGTTGGTGATTTTAGCCCTCATGTCTAACTGCTGTAACGGAAGTTAAACAAATTGGTCGCCTTCTAGACTTACCAGATATCTTGATCGATAAAGTGCCTATCGATGGACTGTGGAAAAATCAGATGAAGATAACCTCGGGTTCACTTATGAAATGCTGGATGTATATATTAGGACAGGCGAGATTGCCGACTTAGAAAAGAAAGAGATTATAGATAGAAAGCATGTACAGAATTTATTTAAATTGATACTCATGCCTATGTTTGATCCTAAAATTGATACTATATAATTACTAATTACTTACTAAAGAACTGAAATTATAGTAACGGAAAGAATAATTGGTTAGCGGAGATGACCCATATGAAATACGACATAAATAGTTCTGAAGAAAGGGAATACCTCGAGGATTACAATATTGAGCAATTTGAACGTCCATCTGTTGCGGCAGACATCGTGGCTTTTGCAGTTATGCGGGATGGGGAACAGAGCAATATTAGGAAACTGGCAAATAGAGAGCTTAAGCTTTTGCTCATCAAGAGATCTCAATTTCCCGTACAAAGGTGCTTTAGCACTTCCAGGGTTTTTACGACCAGGTGAAACCATCGAGGAGACTGCAAAGCGTGAACTCCTTGAGGAAACAGGAGTAGAGAATCCATTTTTACACCTAGCAGGGGTATACTCAGAAGCCGGAAGAGACCCTAGAGGCTGATTATATCAAATAGTTTCATATCTCTAATTAATGCGGAAAAATTGCACACTATAGGGCGGATACTGATGCGTGGGATGCAGCTGGTTCTCGTGAAAGCTTCAGAGTGATAATACTCATCCGATGATTCTACAAGCACAACTAAAAATGATAAAACACACTCTCACTCTTTATCTTTGATAGCGCTTTCTTCCGATAGCAATATAAAAGTGTGATGAGAATATTGAGATTAAAGCAATTGTATCAGAGAAATCAACAAGAAAAGGCTACAACCACGTATCGAGTTATCAGATAGTAGACAGCGGTGAGCTGGGATTTGATCATGCCAAAATCATAGTTCAGTCACTTCTAGAGCTCAGAGATACTGATGAGTACGACTTTAGAATTTTCGTTTGATTTATTGCCAGAATCATTTACCTTAGCTCAGCTACAGAGCACTATTGAAAAAGTGACGGATAAGAGGTTCCTGTCTGGGTCAAAACTTCAGAAGGAAGGTTGCAGAATACGTTGAAGAAACTGGAGAGGTAATTGAAGGATATGGGCATAGACCCGCGATGCTGTTCCGCGTGAAGAGTGCAAATCATTAAAAATAAGCTGCTGGACAAATTATATAATTATGTGAATTAACCTAAGGAGATATACATGATAGCAAATGCTGGAGATATTTACTGTGTTTACAATGAACTTTTTAAGAAATACACTGCTTGCCAAGTAACAAAGGTAGATGACAGCGGTAAAAACCGCAGGCTATTATATTGTCACTTGACTGGTTCTGGTGACAAACTACCTGAACTGGATGATCTTTGCTGCGGTGACACCACTTTATATCGATCTACATGTACTGGAATAGAGCTTTACATATGAGCGTTGATAGTAAGTGTCCATCAAAATTATGTTTACATTGGTAATCTCTCACCGATTAATAATGATGATACAGATATTTATGGTAGCTGGAGTACCGGGCATGAAGTATATAATCAGTTTATATGGGATTCCTAAAGATAAACGAGATACTTTTTAAGAAAAGCAAATGCAAGTGATGAGTTTGTAGAATTTGAGGGTAAAAGACGAAGGATACAGAACCTATAACGAAAATGATAATTGGCAGGATTTTGATGATGCATTAAAAACTTAGGGTATTTCCTTTGTCTTTCATCTCTGACGGTTACTATCGATGGCATAAGAACTATTTGAATATCTAAATTCAATCCATTTATTAGAGAATTTATAATTGAGAATCATGGGCAAATCAAAGCTCGACTTCTCAAAAACTTCTATACATAGGCTCACAGTTGATATGACAGACTTGATGAGCTAATACTAATGCAGATTTGAAATATGATCTTTGACCGGACAAGTAAAGAGAGAGCTGCAAGATAAGGGCCCGCGATGCCGGTATAATATATGATTTTAAAATGCGAAGGTATGGTTCCTAAACTGGAAGGTTTTAGAGGAGCTAAATGCACTCCATGTGACAGCAGTAATAGAACTTGATGTTGATGCTATTACAGAAATATCCGAAGCTTAAGGAGCTAAGGCTGTGGGCAAACCTGCAAGATAATAAATTTTGGGAAACTTGTGCGAAAATTTAGTGAATTAGAAGTCCTAACAACTATGGATGTCTTCGGATTTACAGCCAGTGAGGTGCCAAGACCGGAAGATTTAAAAGAACTATACAGATTATGGATGGACAGTCTTCCAGAAGATGCTGCCAAGGAAGCAAAAAGCTATACAAAAACGTAAAGATGGCTGGACTCGACTTATGGATAACCCAAGCCGAGAAGAGTGGCTCGCACAGAATCTGATAACTTTTCGCTCATGGGATGGGGGATGAAAATATACCACATTGCATATAGCAAAAGAAAGCGGCCACGATATATAGAAAGACTAGGTCAGCTATGGTTAAAACTAATAGCAGCATCCAGATGATGACTTAATAAAGAAAACAGAAACTTTAGTGAGAGAGTATATCGTGGGCTTTCAACAAGATGGATAAAGATTTTATCTATACTGACAGGGGATGAAATATTCCAGGCACTAGAGGAAGATATCAAACTGATACCTGATGAATTATCCGTTAATAAGGATGCGCTTATAAATGCATTCGATGAAGCAGGAGTTCTAATGGTTTTATTAGATTACTTAAAATGGAGAATGATGTAAGCTCTGATGTGAAGCGGAGTTCAACGACACAGATAATGTCATTTTGTCGTCTATGCGTATAGATTTCAGGAATATTTTGCTAATTTTGATGATTCTTATACACTTGAGGAAATATTTGAGCTTTTGCAAAACCACTCGTTAGACGAGATTAGACAGAGCAAGCATTTCACTGAGCGTGTAGCACTGCTGTTAGAAGAGATGGGTGAAAGCTGACCGCTTCAAAGGGACAAAAAGTTGTGCACTATGCGGACATCTCGATAAGGAAGAAGGTAAAGCAATTTCAGCGGTTATATCATACTCCCCGATGGGAACGAAGTACATCTCTTTAGAGGTACTGACAGTACTACTCATAGGCTGGAAAGAAGATTTTCTAATGACTTTATGGCAGATACTGAAGGGTGCAAAGGAAGCTGTTAAATACTTTAAATGAAGTATCGAAACTCCTAGAAGGTGAGCTGATAGTAGGCGGTCACCGAAAGGTGGGAAAATTTTGCTATGTTTTGCTTCTTCGTTTTGTGACAAGGTGGTCCAAGATCGTATCAGCTGTGTATATAACAACGATGGTCCGGATTTAGAGATGAAGTAATTGAGTCACGAATAGCAGATATCGTCATAAGATTTGCTACCATTGTTCCTCAAACATCGATGATTGGGCAGCTGTCAGCTAATGAAAGTGAGCAGAAAGTTATCGAGAGCGATGCAATCGGTCTATATCAGCATGACGCTATGACATGGAAAGTAAAAAAGGATAGTTTTATCGAGGCAGAGCTGGATGAATTCGGAATCTTTGTTGATGTAGCGCTTGGTTCGTGGCTAGAAAAGATTGACGATGAAACCAGGCTATCGATTGTATCTACTGTATTTTTCAATGATTGAGGAGACGGAAGCTGGAGACGTTTTATGAGTTTAAGGATAGCCTTTTCAAGAATACAGGCATTATTATAAAAGGTCTGTTGCTGCCAAAGAGACAGAACTCATGACTGCTTTTGAAGTAGCCTTTGTTAAGTACAGCAAAAACAGCATTTAGTAAAATTCAAAACCAGTAGAAAGACTTAGAATCGAAAAAAAGAATAATCTGTAGCATTGTTATTAGACAACCATTCTAAAATTAAAAAAATTGTTGAAATTCTATAGATTTCATTATATAATCCGCCTGAATAACAAGACCAAGAGGAGGACTGTGATGAATAGAATAATCAATAAGTTGAGGAATCCTATAATAGTAACAGTGCTGATGGTATCTATTGTGACTGATTCCATTTATTTCTAGTCCGTTTACGAGAAGTTTACGCGAAGATGTATATCAAGCGTATACAGCATCGGAGAGTATCCCACTGGCATCACCTTAAAACCCAATCTACGTTAGACCAAACGGCTCAAACGATAAGGGCGATGTAGCATATTGCTTCAATGATCATAAATCATTTCCTGAAAGCTTTTTTCACCGAGAAAGACTTTATATACAAAGGAACTTGGAACAGCTGCAAAGTTTGAAGAACTTGCTGATACTGAAAAGAGTGAACGGTGAAAATCTTTATAATGGATTAGTAGTGGTAATTTACGATGGTTATCCTAACAACAAATCGAGAATAAAAAGAACGATATGGATTAACAGATGGTCAGTTTAGACAGATAACACAGTATGCAATTTGGTATTATACTGACACTTCTAATATGCCAGCAAAGAGATACAAGTGGTAACAGTTTTACTGAAAATGAGAAAAATGCATTTAACGATTTAGTTAATAGTACTACTGCAATTCCTGCGGGAACGAAACTCGACATTTATAGGTCAAAAGATAATGCTTATCAGAATTTGTTAAGTGGTCATTTTCAGAATAATACTCCTACTCCAACGCCGACAACTAAGGAAGTTGAGTTTAGTAAGGTGAAGCTTGGTGGAACTGAGTTTGCAGGAGCCGAGATTGAGATCTATAAAGGCACACAGAAGGTTAGCGAGTGAAAAGCGGAGTAATAAGCCACAAAGATCCAGCTAGAGCCTGGAACATATAGATTCCATGAGGAGGCTGCACCAGCGGGATTCCTTGCAGTTACAGACTTTACATTTACAGTAAATGCAGATGGAACCGTAACACTCGGAGCAATTGCTCAGGGTGAGACTGTAGTTGCAGCAAATGGAAAAATCACTGTAACAGACAATGCGCAGACTACACCGACTCCAACACCGACAACTCCAGGTACAACACCAAAGCCAGGGCAAGAAGCCAAGTGTTGTGGTAAAGTCTAAATCTCCAAAAACAGGGATGAAGGAAACTTTGCACAGTATGCACTATTACTCTGTCTTCGGGACTAGCTCTAAGCGCTATTGGATATAATCGCAGAAAGAATGTGAAGTAGAGATAAAGATTAACCTATTTCACATAAATAGGATAATAATTTAAATAGAAGCTGGGTATATCGCACCCAGCTTTTTTGATAGAATTAACTTATATCTATAAATAGACGTGTTTTTTTGCAGTAGAGACCTTTAGGATTGATACATATGATGAAGGATATAAGAGCGCACTGGATACAGTTAAAAGCAGAATATGAAAATCGATATAAAGAATCTTTTTTAAAAGATTTTGAAAAATCAAAAAACTATCTCGAACAGATGAAAGAATATCTACTCTCTAAGTTAAAGGAGCATCACTCTGATGTAGATGCAATATGCACATTGGCTTCTGTCAAATTAGAACTCAGGGAAGGTGACACCAAATATATTAAATTGCTTGAGGATTTTCTAGATAGATTTCAAAATGAGATTGATGATAAGCAAGTTGCGAGGATTTATACCAACATTGCTTTCGTTGAAGATTACTCAAGAAGAGCGTTAGATTATTTGATAAAAGCGAAGGATTTGAAATCACCATATGTAGAGACATATAAAGCCCTCGGACTTTATTATTTTCCTGATTATGATTTCTCTAAAGAGAAAAAGAATATCGTGCGTAGTAATGAGTTTTTTAAGTATGCACGAGAGCTAGAGAATAGTTATGAATCTAATATTAACTATGGGGCATCACTTTATGCACTTGGAGAATATCAAGAGGCGAAAGATATATTTGAAAAATTAATTACGGTGTATCCAGATAGAATGTGGCTAAAGCTTTGTATAGCATACTGTGATGTGGCTCTCGGTAACAAAAACGCTGCAATTTCATATCTAGAAAATATAAAAATAGGATCTGACGATAATTATGATTTGAATACCGATGATATTATGGAATATCAGGTATTTGATGCATATTATGCGCTAGAAGAATATGATAGATTCCTGAGCTACTGCACTGAAGAAGTGGATAACGAATACTATACAGTTGATTGGGAACACTTGTATTATGTGCTGTGGATAAGTGGTAAAAGAGATAGGTTTACACGACTTGAAGAAAAGAATCGAAAATATCTTGAGGGTGCAATCGCTGATGCCATAGTTGATACAGAATATGATAGTGAGAAGGAAAAGCAGGAGACTTTAGAAAGCTGGGAGGAAGATAAGCGAGATTTTGAAGAAATGATATCCCGCATAAAGTACAAGCAGCTGAGACCGGAAATGGAGCTTAAATTATATCCAGAATATTTTGTTATATGGTGGACTGTGTAAGACATAAATTTTAAATATCACGAGGAATTGATATGAAATATACGATTGAGACAATGGATAATGAACTATGCAACTTGGAAAGCAATGGTGAGAAAGAACGTAAAAAGCCTCAAGTTATTTTTATGAGAGCTGCATGCAAAGAGCTTGGTACTAAAGATACAAAACAGGTAAAGGTTTGGTTTATTATCAATACAGATAGATATATCTCAGCAATTAAAAAAAGAGACCGATACTGATACTATATGGAACAATGTATATACTTCCAATGCTTTTGTGCACGATATATTCATTTAAGTCATTTATATAAGGCTGACTCAGATATAATTACAGAAGACAAAAATTAATCATTTTGAAGAAGAAAGTAAAAATACGTTAGATATTTGCTTGAGACACAAAACACCCCAAGGTACTGCAGGCTGTAGCATCGTTCTTTTGGATATATGAAGAAGCATTTGTATGGGATGTTTTCAATAAAAGTATTAGAGAAGAAAGAGATAAACTTACGTTGTCCCACATTAAGATTGCTATCAGGCAGTGCTATAGTTCTTCGCAAAAACAATAAAGTAAAAATATATGTCTGAACAGCAGCGAGAAGAACTCATAGCTATTTTGAAAGAAAAAATATTTTACAAAAGGAAATAAGTTTGTTAGAAAATATGTAAATGGGAGTAAACGCAGTGCTTACTCCCATTTTATGTGGTGTGCCTATACTATATCTGTAAGGTGATTTATCAGCGTTAAAATCAGCAGTAATCCAGTACGCTTTCCATATTAGGTATTCATCGGTGCTGACCTTCAAGCTAAAAAGAGTTGTCATATGTATCTTCTTTGTAATCAAGTGGGTTCAACGAGAAGATATTAATCATTTTCTTACTCTTAAAGTCATTGTATCTAAGATTTTCTAGTCTTGTATTGTTTATTTTCACTTTTGATATCTGCTTGTTCGTAGCTTCTACTCTGTAAAATGTAACTATGCAGTTCCTGAGCTTGTCTTTATCACCGCTTTCCGGAGTGAGAAACATGTTCCCGTAAGACTTATCATCTTTAGTAATCTCAACGAGCTTGCCATAATAAAAGTGATCGTTACGTTGATTTACAACTCATATCATTTGGGGAAGCATCGGTGAAAGTGAATCCCGAGGAAATGAGGTCGGTTGCTGTCGTCTCGCCGATAATCACATTGGTATTATCAAGCTGTATGTTGCTGGCTTTAGTGAATGCTCTGCCATAGACGTGCAGAGCATTAAGATAAAAGAAGTAAAAATATCGAAGCAATTACAGCGTTCGTCGAAGCTATATGAGTAAATAGGCTTATCTGATTTAGCTCTCGTTATAGAGATTAATTTAATAATTTTTTGAATAAAAGTAGTTACTAGCACAAGGGCAAACTGTGCCTTTATGCATTTGTATGTGGCGAATGTTAGGCTGTGAGTATTGTGATAAGCTACGGCTATAAAAAGAAGATTTATCAAAATGAGCCTAACAATAAATAGTGTCGCTTCTTTTGAATGTCGTGAGTCAGTAACATTATCAAAAGTAATGTAGCTTCTAGATTTGAAAGATTGACCGACCTTATAAATCCAAGCAGGAACTTCTGTATCAGATTTAACAGCAAAGGCGAATCTAATGTATATATAAATAGTGGCAATAAAAGATAGAATCAGAATAATAAAAAAGCCAAGAAATACAATTAAAAAACCCATATGAAGTCTCTTTCCCTCTAAAAATATAATAAAAAGCATATATTGGTATTATAACAATTCATATCTTGATATAGGTAATAGTTTTTTTCAAAAAGAATAAGTGCACATAATAAAGAGCGGATTATGAGGGAGTATAATATTACGTATCATCAGAGAAATATAGGAGATACAAGATGAATCTACTAATTCATGATTTAAATAGAATTGAAGTTGAAAAATTAATAGGAGAGAATGACGATATAAAGGTCATTTCAAATAATAACTCAATCAGAAATTGTATGGGCTGCTTCGGATGCTGGATAAAGACACCTAGCATATGTGTGATAAATGATGACTATCAAAATATGGGGGTGTTATTTGGGGAGGCAGAAAATGTCATTGTCATCAGTCGCTGCTTCTACGGAGGATATAGTCCATTTGTAAAAAATGTAATGGATCGAAGCATTCCTTATTTACTTCCTTTTTTCAAAATAAAACAAAATGAAACACATCATAAACAGCGCTACCATAATAGATTCAATCTTATTGTATGTTTTTATGGAAGTGATATCTCAAATGAAGAAAAAGAAATCGCTACAAAGCTAGTAGAGGCTAATGCAATTAACTTTGATGCAAATAGGTTGAAGATTAATTTCTGCGAAAATGAAGAGGAAGCGTTGAGAAAGGAGTTATCATATGGAAGCATCAGCTAATAGAATGTACTGGATTCCAAAGGCTAAGAAGAATGGTTTAAAAAAGAAGGATATTTTTAAGAAATAAATTATATATTTCAATAAATAAAAACTTCTACAATTCAACATATTATGCTATGTGCAATATGATATTGTTTGAATAAATAGCACGCAATTTAAAATTACGATAAGGAGTATAATAAAAATGAATAGAAAAGTAGATAACATAATAATTGGGTTCGGAAAAGCTGGAAAGACGCTGGCTAATTACCTTGGGAATAAAGGAGAGAAGACTGTTCTTGTTGAGAAATCATCAAATATGTATGGTGGAACCTGCATAAACGTGGGGTGCATCCCATCTAAGTTCCTCGCAACTTGTGCAGATAGGAAGGCTTATAGCAATGCTGATAATAAAACATACTATAAAGATTCTGTAGTAGGTAAGAAAAACCTTATAGCGAAGCTGAATAAAGCAAATTACGACAAGGTTGAAAGCAATGAAAACGTAGAAGTTCTAGATGGAACAGCCTCGTTTAAAGACGACCACACTATTGTAGTTGATAACGGCTCGGATTCATATGAGATATTTGCTGAAAAATCTTTTATCAATACTGAACTAGACCATTTATTCCTAACGTAAAAGGACTTGAAGTAGGAAACCGCATTCATACTAGCGAAACGTTGATGAACCTCGAGGAATTTCCTGAAACGCTAGCTGTTCTAGGCAGCGGATTTATAGGCCTAGAGTTTGCAGCAACATATGCAAAGTTTGGAACTAAAGTAACGATTATTGATAAGGGGGACAGACTACTTCCAAGAGAAGATGATGATGTAGCAGAAGTAGTATATGAATCATATAAGTCACTTGGTGTTGATATTCTATTCAATTCAGAAATTAATCATGTTGAGCAGAGTGATGAAAAAGTATTGATTTCATATACTGAAAATGGTGACATCAAAGAACTCAAGGTAGATGCACTGCTAGTAGCGACTGGCAGAAGAGCTAATGCCCTGGAGCTACATCTTGAGAATGCTGGAGTTGAAGTTTCTGAAAGAGGATTTATAAATGTAAATGATCACCTCCAGACTAATAAGCCGCATATCTTCGCAATGGGGGACATCAATGGCGGGCCTCAGTTCACTTACGTTTCCCTCGATGATTACCGCATTGTGAAAAGCTATTTAGACGGGGATGGAAGCTACTCGAGAAAAGAGCGCCAGGGAATAGCTTTCTCAGCATTTCTACATCCTACATTCTCTAAAGTTGGTCTCGGTGAAAAAGATGCAAGGGAAAAAGGTTATAACGTAAGAGTCTCGAAATTGCCCGTAACGGCTATTCCAAAGGCCAAGATACTTGGAAATCAGACGGGGATCTACAAGGCTGTCGTTGATGACGATACTAATCAGATACTTGGAGCAGTACTTTTTGGAGAGGAGTCTCACGAAGTTATCAATATTGTAGTTACAGCGATGATTGCAAAGCAACCATACACAGTGCTCGCTAACCAGATATTTACACATCCGACAATGGCGGAGGCACTTAATGACTTGTTTGGCTCGATTAAGTAATTAATGTCATTTAATTAACTACTCGCCAAGTATCTTGCAATTCACGAATAAACACTATATAGTTAATTAGATACAAAAAGGAGGGACTTTTATATGACAAATTACAAAACTAGTACAGTTTGTGTGCAGGGTGGTTACGAGCCAAAGAACGGGGAATCGAGAATTGTTCCAATCGTACAGTCGACGACTTTTAAGTACGAATCGTCGGAACAGATGGGAAATCTATTTGATTTAAAGGAATCAGGATATTTCTATACTAGACTTTCAAACCCTACAAATGACGCAGTAGCAAACAAAATTTGCCAGCTTGAAGGTGGTGTAGCAGCTATTCTAACATCATCTGGTCAGGCAGCTAATTTCTACGCTATTCTAAATATTGCAAAATGCAGGGTGATCACATCATCTCAACTTCTGCTATCTATGGAGGAACATACAACCTAATTGCTCACACTATGAAGCAGATGGGTATCGAGACAACATTTGTTGATCCTGAAATTTCAGCAGAGGAGTTAGCAACAAAGTTCCAGCCTAACACTAAGCTAGTATTCGGTGAGACTCTATCTAATCCTTCACTAAGCGTACTAGATATTGAGAAATTTGCTGATGCAGCGCACAGCCATGGTGTACCGCTAATTGTAGATAATACATTCCCCTACACCAATTTTTCTGCAAGCCTTTTGAGTGGGGAGTTGATATCGTTACACATTCAACTACAAAGTACATGAATGGTACCGCTAATTCAGTCGGCGGAGCAGTTGTAGATTCAGGTAACTTCGACTGGACTAAGCACAGCGACAAATTCCCGGACTTACAACTCCTGACGAGACATATCACGGCACTGTTTATACAGAGAGCTTTGGTAAGGCAGCATATATCGTTAAGATGACTACTAATCTGATGCGTGACCTCGGATCCATCCCATCACCTCAGAATGCCTTCTATCTAGGAATTGGTTTGGAGACACTCCACTTAAGAATGGAAAGACATTTCGAGAACGCACTCACTCTCGCTAAGCACCTCGAAAATCATCCTAAGGTAGCTTGGGTATCTTTCTCTGGCCTCGAAAATGACAGCCAGCACGAGCTCGCGGAGAAGTATCTTCCTAACGGATCTTGTGGAGTTATTGCATTTGGAGTAAAAGGCGGTAGAGAGGCAGCTATTAAGTTCATGGATTCGCTAAAGCTCGCAGCAATAGTTACACACGTAGCTGATTCAAGAACTTGTGTGCTTCATCCTGCATCGACTACTCATAGACAGATGAATGATGAAGAGCTAGCAGCGGCTGGAATCTCTCAGGATTTAGTGAGAATGTCAGTAGGTATCGAGGATATCGATGATATAATCGCCGACGTTGATCAGGCTCTTGAGCAGTAATTGCTTAAATATCGCTTTATAAATTAAATAAATAGAATTATCTAAAAGGAGTTTCTTACCAGTTGGTTTTCCGAGGCAAAGAGGCTCCTTTTTATTTGTTATATTGGAAATAGATATAACAATATGAAGCTAAAGAAGATAATAAATGGATAAATGGTTTTTGAAGAAACTATTTTCAGGGTTATAATTTAGATAAAATAGGGTCTAATTGTGTATAAAAATTGTTAATTATCATTTAAAAAGTTTAGAAATTATAGGATTCTCAAATGGGTGGCATGTAAAATGAAAAAAATTTTTAAAGTATTTATGATAGTATTGCAGATATCTTTAGCAACTGCTGGATTAATTGAACTGATTCACTATCTAAATGGTAGTGATCAACCATGAGCCCATATCTGACTGGTAGTTCAGCAGCAGTGTTTTTATTTATGGGGAATAAGAAATATTTTAGCTTTTAATAAAGAGAATGAATAACGGTGAAGGAACCTGTGAGTGATGGTAATTATTTGCTAATTGGTAAATATACTATAATTTTTAACGGTGCTATGTATCTCTATTATGATATTTACCATTGTTAGAAGGGTTATGACGAAAAATATAAAGGCGACCATATGGCGAGCGGAATGATTATCGGTATTTCCAGGTTTATTAGCAGGTATTATGTCTGAAGATCTGATTTGGAATGGTTATGGGAATATCTATCGGAGAGATAATAGGAATGACAATAGGGGTATTAATCCCTGATGTAATATTTAGACAAAATATGTCCTTGTTTTAAATTGGAGCAATTGAATTGCTTAAAAATACAAGACCTATTTTTGTCTAGCAACATTTAATAGCATATCTATGGTAATATATAAACAGTATGTTAACTAGAGATAAATTTCGGAGGGAACAGTATGAATTGTTTTGGCATTTTTGACAGAGATAATGTAGAAACAAAACAGAAATCAAAGAACAAAAAGTATGGGGAAAAGGGCTAGAAGAGCATCGTCTATGGCGCTGTCTTATGCTTGGTTTACCATGCTTCTATCGCCAGTTACGGTTAGCTGAAGGCGGTCAGCCGAGGTCGCTGAACACGGAGAACCACACACTAGTTGGAGAAACAGATGGAGTTTTGGACTACGCTAGAACTGATTACCAAGGAGGATGTCAGCATTACCCG
>BNJS01001088.1_pt1 | contig 31800 bp, 27 predicted proteins | sample 8540461 | NCBI WGS metagenome assembly BNJS01 (sample SAMD00202454, study PRJDB9452) | human saliva metagenome | isolation source: human saliva | place: Japan | reverse complement strand
AAATTGGAACTATAATACTAATCAAAGGTTGAGAGTACGTTACAGTATCTAATGTTTCTAAAAATAGAGGACTCATAAGATTTCAACATTTGAGAGTTAGAAACTGTTTTAACCTCAACTCCATTAAATATCTCTATATACTCTATATAAAAAACAGGTTGATATGCCGTTTTCATAAGCTTGTCTCAGCATATTTTCATGAACTTTCAGATCTTGTAATGCACATGATTCATCAAAAAAACTTCGAAACACTACTTCTATGAACTCTATAAATATAAATATCTTTCCTTTTATAAGCAATACGATTCATTCTCAGATATAGGCGATAGAAAAAAATCCATATCCTCAGCATATTTGAGAGATTCATCAAAAAAATAAATCTTTCACCAGTTTTCTCTTGAAAAGTTTTGAAAGCTACACAGTGAAAATCTTGTACTAAATTAATTAATTTTGGATAAATTTCTAGGAAATCATTCCTAGATAATGTACCAAAGTCAAGCATTTCAGCTTTTCTTGAATTAACAGTTTTTATATAAAATACTCCATCTTCTGCTAATGTTCTTAGTGAAGCTAAACTGCAACATCCGAATCATTCTCCTCAAGAGTATATTTAAGAACTTCTAAATAATTAGAGTCTACCCAATCATCAGAGTCAATAAATGTTATATAATCTCCATTTGCATTTTTAATCCTAAATTCCGTGCTGAAGATACGCCCTATTCTCTTTTTCAAAATAGCGAAAAACGAGAATCTCTTTCTACATATTCTTTTACAAATATCTGCAGAATCGTCCACCGATCCATCATTAATAAGAAGAACTTCAAAATTTTTATAACTTTGATTAATAATACTATCCAAACACTGACATAAATACTGATCAGTATTATAAATAGGAATGATAATGCTAATTAGTTTCTCATGTTCTCTCATATTATTTCCTTCCTTTTGACCCCACCTTTCATATTCTATTACTTAAATCACTCTTCCTATCCATTTTAGAACACAAAAATACAGTCTTTTTATATAAACACTATTACTATTTAATTTTCATCACATAATAATAATATTTCTGTATATCTCCTAAAAAATTTCAGTATCCTGTAATCCATTTTCTTTTGCTTGTTGATATCTAAATCTCAAAGCAAGTTAAAACATTTTTCTTTTTCACCAGAATAATTCCAGCCTTTTATCGTATAAATCGCTAATCTTTCTAATAAACACTCTAATACATCTGTTAGAAATTTCTCAGTTATATTACTACAGATACTTTTTATCCCTTCACGATGATAATAAATCTCCTTATGAATATAAGTACTTTTCTCTGATTTAAAAACAGCTTTATAATTTGTCCGAGAATCCTCTATCACTTTTCCTTTAGGAAATCGAATATTATTAAATAATTTCTGATTAAATAGTATTCCCCAACTAGTTGTAAATACATATCCCTCCGATTCCAACGATGGAAGCTCTAATACAAGTTCTTCCCCAGTATATGTTTTCTCATAGTAATCATCCCAAATATGAACATAATAGTTTCTATCACTCTCATTATATATCGTAAAGTGTGAAACAACAGTATCTGCATCATTTCGAATAGCTGCTTGATATAAATCTTCCACATAAGTTAACTCCAACCAATCATCAGAATCTACAAAGGTTATATACTTACCATTTGATCTTTCAATACCATAATTTCGTGCATCAGATAGGCCTCCGTTTTCTTTTTCAAAATAGTGAAATCTGCTATCTCTAGCAACATATTCTTGACAAATCTCTCCAGATGCATCTGGTGAACCATCATTTATTAATAAAACTTCTATGTTTGAATAGGTTTGTTGTTCAATACTATCTAAACACATTCGAAGATACTTTTCGACATTATAAATTGGAACTATAATGCTAATTAGTTCTCCACCATTTTCTACCTCAAGCTCTTTTAACTTCATTTGATAAAAAAGGATATTGTCCTTGTTCAGCCAATTCTAATTTTTCACGTACTTCCTGTGCCTCGTCAATATAATCATGTTCTTCTAATTGCCCTAATATTCTCTGTAACACATAGCGATACATATTAAATGAATGCTGAATTTCTATACCTTCCATATCTTTTGTATCTTTTATTCTCTCTTCAAGAGCATCAATATAATCTAAATGTTTGAGAGTGAAAATATTAGACAATCCTAAAGGATTCATACGATAAACATAGGAAGCTCCATTAAAAAACATAAATTTTTCTCAGCTTTCATATATAATTTCCAGATTAAAAATTGATCCTCTGCATATTTTCCGTAGGGAAAGCGGAGCTCACTGAATAACTCTCGTTTAAATAATTTTCCCCAGGCGGTAGAAAAGGTTATAAATGTAACATCAAGCATTGAATCTAGATATTGAATAGCTTGAAAATCTTTAAATGCTACCAATGAATCACCCTTAAAATGTTCATTATAGAAATAAAAATTCGAGCCACCAAAACGACAATACCCTCCTATGGTGATATCTGAGTCACTTAACCTACTAGCGTGGTACAAATTCTCTAAATAATCTTCAAAGAGAAAATCATCCGAATCAATAAAAAGTTAAATATTCTCCCTGAGCCCTTTCTATTCCGTAATTACGGGCATCAGATAATCCCCCATTCTCCTTTTCAAAATAGTGGAAGCGCCTGTCACGTTCTGCAAACTCTTGACAGATAACTCCTGAACTATCTGTTGAGCCATCATTTACCATCAGAACTTCAAAATCCTTATAAGTTTGCGATAGGACACTATCCAAACACGACCTTAGATAATTCTCTACATTATACACTGGTATAATGATTGATATTGTTTCTGTTTTCAATTCATATCTCGCTTTCTTGCTATTCCTCTTTAAAACTATTAATATTCATCTATATTCTTTTCTTTTTGTTTAACTATATTTAACAACCACAATTGATTCTCTATATATAGGTGACTGTATCGGACATATTCCATACTGTCCCCATATTATACTTCATCCACTGTAATAAACCGATATGATGCTCTCTAGCTTGCGTTAAGTCAATTCCAGCCAAAGCAAGATTTAATAAACGATCTTCTGAAACTTTCAAGCTTTGACGAATAGGTTCTTCCCCTGGGACTTTAGAGGCACTATCACCATGATCACGATAACAATATGGAGCTTTATGAAGATAGACAATACATTTCGAAACTAAAAACAATTTATACATTAAATCAAAATCTTCTGCCCAAGATATGTCTTCTGAAAAATAAAGGCGTTCAAATAGGGATTTTTTAAATAATTTACTGCAAGCACTTCCCCACGAAATATCTGTACCAAAGGTTGAAAACATATAGTTAAAAAAAGCATCATCAGGTTGAAATACAAGAGCTTCATTTGTTTCAGCAACATGAAATAAAAACATTGCGTCATTTTCACGGAAAGTACAATAATTTGCAACTATTATATCTGCGTCCTTCTCTTTTATTGTCTTGTAAAAAATCTCTAAATAATTCGGTTCAACCCAATCGTCTGAATCAATAAATGTAATGTACTCACCCCTCGAATGTTTGATTCCAAAATTACGAGCCGAAGAAACACCACCATTTTCTTTTTCAAAATAACGGACTCTGTTATCTTTTTCTACATACTCTTGACAAATCTGTCCCGAACCATCGGTAGAACCATCATTTATTAAAAGCAGTTCAAAACAAGAAAAAGATTGTTCCAATACACTGTCTATACATTTCTTAAGGTAGGACTCTACATTGTAAATGGGGATAATGATACTAATTTTTCTAGCATACTAAATTTTTTGCCTCCTCAACTCTTATTTAGGAGAGATAAGTCGTAAATTTTCCTTAATATGGCGATATGTTTCTGTATCTTCCATACCCCAAATCATTCTCATATTATATTCCGTAATTTCCAAAAAGGTTATATAACGATCAAAAATGTTTCGTCACATCATATCCCATAATAGCTAAAAAGAGCTAGACGTTCTGCTACATGATTTAGTTGAGCAGTGACTAAAGGATAAATCTTACTCTTAGTTATTCCTGACTCATTTTCTCTGTAAATATATGTATCTTTTATGAAAATAAACGATTTTCTGAACTTGTGTATAGATTTTATAAATCAAGGCCACATCTTCGCCAATAACACCTTTAGGAAAGCGTAAAAATGAAAAGACACTTCTCTTGTACAATTTTTCCCCATATAGTAGAAAATGACAAATCATTTCTTTCAAGAATAGCTAAATTATCTAATAATTCTTCTGAACTATAATTTTTCATAGTAATCACCAAATGTATGGAGATGAAAGTATCTATAGACGTATGATAATTCATATAATTTGAAACCGATATATCCGCATCGTTATTAATCAGAGTTTTATAGAGATACTCTAGATGAAGTGGATCTATATAATCATCCGAATCGATAAAAGTTAAATATTCTCCACGAGCTCTCTCGATCCCGTAATTACGAGCGTCAGATAGTCCTCCATTCTCTTTTTCAAAATAATGAAAGCGACTATCTTTTTCAACATACTCTCTACAAATATCCCCTGAAGAATCAGGAGATCCATCATTTACTAAAATAACCTCAAAATGAGACAATGTTTGTTCTAAAATACTGTCTAAACATTGCCGAAGATAATCTTCAACATTATATATAGGTACAATAATACTAATCAATTGCTTCTCCATACATTATTCTCCCCTATCTTCTAAAAATAAAGAATTCGTATTCTCAAAGTATTCTAACTTTTGTCTCAATCCAACTGCTTCTTGAACAAATCCACTCTCTTCTAACATAGAAATATTCCTATTCAAAGCAAACTGATACTGCTTGAATGCCAACTCCATCGGATAACCCAATTCGGGCATTTTCATTAATGCCTGGATACGCTCCTCAATCGCCTCAATAAAATCCAAGTGAGACAGACTATAATTTTGCGTCAATCCCTTGTAATTCACCCTATAGGCATAGACATCTGACTGATAACGAACAATCACTTTACTTGCAAGATATAACTTCCACATAATAAATTGATCTTCTGCATATTTTCCTTTAGGAAAACGGATTGTCTCAAACAAATTCTTTTTAAATAACTTACCCCATACAGCCGAATAACGAAGAAGAGTATAATCTTCTTCATCATCCATTCCCATAATGGCTTCCTTAGAGCTCACTGGATGCAATAGTTCTTCTTTTGGTACTGGATAAAAATAAAACATCCCTTCATCAAATCGGCAAAATGATCCTACAACAATATCGGCGTTTGTCAAAGCACTAGCATAGTACAAGTTTTCGATAGTTTTTTCGAACATAAAGTCGTCTGGATCACAGAAAAAGATATAATCTCCACTAGCATAATCCAAACCCACATTACGTGCATCCGACTGCCCACCGTTTTCCTTATCAATATAGATAAAACGTGAATCATCTTTTGTTAATTCTTTTTGCAATACTTATACTCTCATCTAGACTTCCATCATTCACAATAATAACTTCTAAATTCCTATAGGGTCTGCGATAAAAATATCATGAATACAATGTTCTATATACTCTTCAACATTATAGACAGGGATAACAATTGATATTAATGGAAAATTCATATACATCCTCCTCATTATTTAGATAAATCTTCAACAATTTGTCTGTTATAATTTTCATCTTCAATAAACTCAATATCCTGATCAAAATTAAATTCAGCAGTATGTTTATGTTTCAATTGAACCTTTGTTTCTGCTCCCATCTTCATCCATTCATACTCTGAATCAATATGCCCAAGATCTAGAGCACGATATCCTAATTGAGATAATTGATATGCTAAGACCTTAGCAGTTGGTCCCAACATCAATAAAATTAATCGACCTTCTGAATGTTCTAAAATCTTTTCTCTAATTTCCTCGACTTTAGAAAAAGCATTATGAGAGGGACAAATAATACGCTTAATTGAATTTGCTTTATCAAACAAATCATTCCCTACACCTGACCGTGAAGTCGCTCCTTCTACAATTAGTAAGTCTTTTCCTTCAAATAACTGTTTCATTTTCTCAAATTGTTCAAAGGCACGACTCCTATCTTTGTTGTAAATATAAGGCCTTGATATAAAAGCTGAACCATACTTTTGTGATTGGCAATATACTCTAAAAAATGGTGCAAAAGCATCTAATTCCCTCTTCCAGAATGTCTCAGAGCTATGATCTTGAGGAAAATTTCCTGTAAAAGCTTCAAAAACTTCTGGCATACAAATTAATATATCTTCCTTATTCGCATTCAATAAAATATCCTTCATACTATTAGACAACTCTTCATTATACTCTTGGAATCCAATGTTATAACCATTCATAATATGAATCTCTCCATCTCCAAAACGAATAAGAGATTGTTCTGTTTCCAATAATTGATCCAAGGTTTCATCTATAGACATGACCGAAATATCAAATAATTCTTCTTGTTTAAATGCTTGACGAAATCTATCAGCTCCAATTTCAGAGAATAAACGGATAGCATCCTCCATCTTTTCTAACTCTTGTCTTAGAAAAAGATATTGAGGCATATTCCCCTTATGAGTTGCATAAAAGGAAAAAATAGGCTTATTCATCTCACTCATTCTTTCCAAAATTGCCTCATCTATATCCCCATGATTGATATTCAGATAAGCATCCATATTTTCTAGTAGTTGATCAAAGGTAGCTGGGGTACACTCAGGATGTAGATAAATATTATCTCTTTTACCCAGAGCACTTAGCCATGGTCCAAACACCGTATAGGCGGCTATATGAAAACGATGCTCTGGAAAGGTACTGGCTAAGTGTTCAATTCCTTCAAATTGTTCTGTTTCTGTTAATGTAAAGAAATCTAATCCTTGCTTTTCTTTTTGCAAAGAAAATTCCCCCAGGTGATGGGCTAAAACCTGAGAAAATTCTAAATTATAAAATTCCCACCATTTTTCTCTATATCTGTATGATGTCGAACTATTCCAGGGCTTTCTATAAGTTGTGTAATGAATAATAAGAGGACTATCCTTCATACAAAAATGTTCTTGCCAATTACTATAAAATGCTACGATATCATGACCAACCTGAACATTAAATCGCTTATCCAACTCCAACCAATTATCCTGAAAAACAGAGTTCAATATTGTTTGATCTCCGTTAAAATGCTCCAATTCCCAATGTTCGCTTTTCTCACCTTCAGATAACTCTAAACATTTATCCGAAACAGATAAATCCTTCCATTGTAGATTATCAATAAGCATAACACCGGTATTAAAACTACCATCCACATCACGTACAGCTGCTACTGGAAAGCCTTTTAAATCTGTTAAGAAAAAAGAGGTTAAGCTACCATTAACAATAACATCTGTATCTAGATAAAGCACTCTCTCCCTGTCAACAAGACGAGGAATAAAATACTTAGCATAGGCAATCGGACTAATGTGATTTTGTGTTCTCCACTCAGCTGAAATCAATCCGATGTCAAAGGGAATATTGTAAAGTTCCCCTCCCAAATTTCTCACTATACGTCTCATTTTTCTAAACCAGTCTGGCATAATACCTTGATTGATGATATAAAAATCGACTGATTTATTGTGATACATGATGGATTTCATGGTCACAGTTAATTGTTCTGTATAAGCTTGATCAGCAATCAAAACGATTGCAATTCTATCTGATGTCATTTCTCCTCCAAAAGTATATATTTATACTATTCTGCACTCAAGTCTATAACAACCTGACTCAAATATACTTCATCATCTGCTAATTCTATTTCTGTATCTAGATTAAACTCTGCAGTATGCTTGTTGTGTAATAAAACCTTATTTTCAGCCCCCATCTGCATCCACTCATACTCAGAATCGACATGTCCGATATCAATTGCCTGCATACCCTTGGTAGCAAGTTGATAGGCTAAAACCTTAGCTGTAGGACCTAGCATTAACAAAACTAAACGTCCATCAGCATGGTTCATTATTGCTTCCATTATCTCATCTTTCTTATCATAGGCATGTCGAGATGGGCAAATAATTCGCTTGATACTATTAGCTCCATCAAATAAATCATTTCCTACCCCAGATCTAGAAGCATAGCCTTCTACGATAAGGATGTCTCTTCCTTCCCATAGTTTTTTCAACTTTTCAAATTGAGATTTTGCTTTTGATTTATCTACAAAAATCAATATAAGGTCTGGAAATAAAAGTTGAGCCGTACCAAGAATTTTTACAATACTCTAGATAAAATTCCTCATAATCCTCTAAATATTGTCTCCAAAATGCCAAGGCATCTGGAACAAAAGAGAAACGATTTTTTAACCCCTCTTGTAAACCAATGACTAATGTAGGACTACTTTCTTGATTAAAAATAAATTTCAATTCTTCTGCAAGTTTAGGATCAGATTTCTGATAATTAATAGATTGTCCTAGCATGATTGCAGCCTCGCCATCACCAAAGCGAGCTATTGAAGATTGATGCTCCAGAATATAATCCAGCGTTTCATCTATGGTCTGCACTTCAAAATCAAATGGTTTATTGGGCAATTGTTTTGTTTCAGCATAATTCCTAATTGCAGCTACCATAGCATCAACATTTTTGATAGAAAAGAGATACTGGCCTTTTTCCCCATTTTGTGTTTTATAAAAGGCAAAACTAGGAATAAATTTTTCTGATAAGTGATTAAACACGCCATCTACTTCCCCACCATAGTTGATATCCAAATATAAATCCGTCTTATCTAATAGTTTGTCAATCTTTTCTGAATCTGAGGCCGGATATAGATAGACATTTTCTTTCTCAGCCAAATTTGTCAAACGTGGTCCCATAAGAGTTCTAGCAGCAATGCTAAAATCACACTCAGGAAGTTGTTCTACTAGGTATTCAATTTGTTCCAAATCCTGACTATTTGTAACTGTCAATAGTTGGATACCTCGTGATTGTTGATTGTGGCTAATTCCTAATTCAAAAACTGCTTGCAATAAAAATTGTTTTGCAAAAAAACCTTGACTTAGTAAAAAGGAAAAATAACGTACTCTACTACACATTTGAAGATAGGCTTCTTCTGATAGTTGTTCCACCAAATGGCTTGCTTCCTCTAAGTTATCAACTACAAAGCCCAATCCTTGCTCTACTATAAAGTCCGAGTTAGACAAAGTAGCAGGAATAATGACAGGGATACCTGCCGCTAAATAAGTACTCAACTTATAAGAAACATTCATACTGTAATAATCTATATTTTGTTCCTCATTTTGATGTGTAGTCCAAACCAGTCCAAATCCACCTTTTGATAACTCTAAGAGCATTTCTTCATCAGTCTTCCAGCCCGCAATATGAACTTGATTCGATAAAGAAAGCTGTTCTTCATTTGAAAATACAGTTAGCGAAACTGTCCCCTCCCAGTTTTTTAATTCTGGGAAACGGCTTAAATTTCCTGCAAAATAGATTTCTTTTTTAAATATAGGTTCATGTAGGTCCAAATCATGAGGATGATCCCACATTCTTTGAAAAATAATTTTTTTAACATTCAGGCCATTTTGAAGCAGTTTCTCTTTCATAGCTTCTGATGGTAAAATGATGCTATCCGCCATGTTGTAAAGATTGATATAATCCTGCATCAAAAATTCATTTGCTTTAAACATCAAGGGAATCACATCATGGACAAATACTATGATTTTCACATTGAGAAGTTTCAACTTACTTAAAAATTCTCTTTCAAACTCTAGACCATTCCAAGTAGGTGTTTGAAAAATGACCACATCTCCCATTGAAACACTTGCTAGAATCCCGTCTAATCTTCTACTTCTCTCTTCTACAGTTTCAGCTGCTGCATGGTAAAAATAAATCCCTAACTCTCTAAATCCTAGTTGAGTAGCAATTTTTTGAACAGCATTTTGAGCAATAGTTGCTGTACTTTCTCTAGCCATTCCATATAAATTGGTAATATGGATTTTCATATTTCTAATTGATTCCTTTTCGTTGTGTTTAAGGTGCAACAACAAATTTAAATTTCTAGGTGTCATTGCTTAATAAAGGATAATAAACCACGACTGTAGTCATAAAAATTTATAATAGAATAAAAAAATAATTAAACTAGTATTTTTTTAAAAATTTCTTCCTCATGATTTTCTGTATTTCAATATACAATTATCAATAATTGAAAGCATTTTTGACTTATATAAATGATTTAGATGTATGACCAAAAATAAACTTTTCCTCTGTTCACTCACTCTACTCAGCTACTTTAAATAAAAAAACAGTATCTCCTCAAGCCATCTATAAGTTGGATCTGATTCTTGGTTACTATTTTTTTAATCCATCTAGACTGATTTCTAAGTGAATAAGTAAATTCTCTATATAACCTCGTATATTTCTACCATTAGTAGCTAAAATAGAAATAAAAATTTAAGCGTTGTTGAATATCACTATACTTGTTCTTCGCATCAATAGATTTCAAACTAGCGTTTCCATACTTCCTATAATTATAAGTATCTTTGTTTTATATATATTATTTTATTTGAAAAGAGATATAATTTATACCAAAATTCCATATCTTCACATAAAGTAGTATACTCATTAAACCGAATTATTCCCAAAGCCTTTTTTGATATTATTTTCCCAAACGTTAAGCCATAAGATTGGTCATACCGCTCTAAAACAGGTAATTCCTCAATCAACTGATATTTTTCAAAAATTCGTTTTTCATATCCTCTTTGATAAGAATGCACATAATAACAATTATCCTCCATACTAAATTGCTTATAAGTAGAGATAGCTATATCTGCCTTTTCATCTATCAAAGCTCTATACAGCACTTCTAAATGATCCGACTCTACCCAATCATCCGAATTAATAAAGGTGATATATTGCCCTTTTGAACATTCAATACCTAGGTTACGCGCTGAAGAAACTCCACCATTTTCCTGTTCAAAATAGCGAAAACGAGAATCTTTAGAAACATACTCTCTACAAATATCCGCTGAATGATCAGGTGAAGCATCATTTATTAATAAACACTCGAAATTTTTATAAGTCTGCCCCATAATACTATCTAAGCATTGGCGTAAATAATTTTCACTATTGTAAATAGGTACGATAATACTTATCAGTTCTCCCTTTTCATACTCTTCGATGTTTGATAATATTCGTTCTTTTTCTTTTTGATATCTCTCTATATACTGATTAGGTACTTTCTGACTTCTATAATTTATATGCAGTAATTTTAATTTTTTTCTACCCAAGTTTTTTTATGTTAAGTGACTCGTCTTTTGAAAAACAATCAAATTTTTCAAAAAAATTTTAAATATATCTAAATCTTTCTCTGAAAACGAACTTGTAATAATAGAATTGTCTCGAATTCTATAAGTATATACAGTCTCCTATATTTTAACCCATTTTAGTTGAATTAGTTACAAGCTCTGGTACGACTGCTAAATCTTCAAAAAGCCATCCTTCTGGAAAAATTATCATTCAAAAGCTCTCTTCGAATTAATTTAGGAAAAACACCATTTCTAATTCTCTCTAAAAGCTAACTTCTCTAATTTTTTTCTGCTACAGTTTCTAGAATCACTTTATAGTGTTCAACTTGAGGAAAATAATAGATATTTCCATTATGATAATGTTCAACCATTCCTTCTATAATGTCAACATCTTCTTCGATGTATTCTACTAATGTTTCTAAAAAATTAGGATAAACATAATCATCACTATCTACAAAGGCTACAAAAGTAGATTCTTCTCTAATACGGCTAATACCTGTATTTCTAGCTGAACTTAATCCCTGATTACTTTGATTAATTAACTTAAAGCGACTATCCACTAGATACTCTTCTGCTATTTGTTTCGAATTATCAGTAGAACCATCATTAACCATGATGCATTCAAAATTCGGATAAGTTTGTTTTTGAATACTATCCAAGCACTCTCGCAAATACTCTTCAACATTATATATTGGAACTATAATACTAATTAATTCATCCATAAGCTATGCAATTATTCTCCTAAAAACTGTTTAATGACTTTTACCATTTCCTCTGGCTCTGTTGAAGGCAATATCTGACTTCGATTATTTGTATCATGACTCGTATTCTCAAAAGCAAATATCGGTTTCGATAGGGCTGTGAACTTTTGAAATAATATTATCTATTTCATGATTATGATTGATATCTAGATAAAAAAATCTAACTTACTCAGTATTTCTTGAGATTGATACGGTGTATAATTGGGATAAAGAGATACATTTAAAAAACGGTTCAACACTTGTACTCTTGGTCCAAAATAACTATGGGCAAAAATATGAAAATGGACATTCGGAAGTTTTTCTACTAGATATTCTATATGTTCCAACTCTTGCGTATCTGTAAAGATCGCTGTATGAAATAAACTAACTGTTGCAATGTCACTAAACATAGTTGGTTTGTTATCAACTCGCGACAAAATAGTTTGCCAATCCAAACCATTATAAAACCACCACAATTCTCTATATCTCGTTTTTAATGAATCATTCCACGGTTTATCTTTACCTTCAAAATGAATAATAGCAGGTTTATAGTTTTCATCCCAACTATTTAAAAACCACTCTGGCTTTTGAGCCCAATAAGCTAAGGTATCAAGCCCAACCATAAAATTATAATGAGGAGATACTTTCTTCCACTTATTTTCAAATAATAGATTTAAGACTCCCTGGTCACCATAAACTTCTTGATGTTTTTCTGCAGTCAACTCTAAAAGATTTTGACAAATGTTATCAGTTTTCCACTTATGAACATTTACCATCATCATCCCTGCATTAAAAATATTTTTATACCACCCATCTGGAACGGCGATTATATAATTTTCTTCGAAATCTTTCTGAAATAACGGAGATATATTCCCATGAACAACCATATCACAGTCCAAATACAAGGCTCTATCTTCTTTTACAAATTCTGCAATAAAAATAGCGAAAATAAGTCATGTACTTGATATGTTCATCAGGAGTAGAAAAATGTTTTACTTTTTCTGCATCAATTTCTATATTCAAAATTTCACAGTTAAGTTTTTTTCTAATCTCTTCTCCATCAGATAAAACCACTCTTTGGGGATATCTTCATTAAAAAAATATAAAATTTCAAATCTCTATTATGGTAACAAATAGATTTAATAGTTGTTTCCAATTTGTCACGATAATTATTATCTGCCCCTAAAACGATTGCTTTTTTTGTATCCATAACTCCAAATTATCTTCTTTCTTTTACAACAAGATTCCCATCATTATAAACCACACTGTTTGCCGGAACATCATTGCGTATGAGACAACCGGCTCCGATAATGGTATTATCCCCAATCGTCACTCCTTTTTAAAAATCGTGACATTACTTCCTATCCAGCAATCTCTTCCAACTATAATTGGTGCTGAAGTCCACTGCCATTTTTCAATTTTTTCAGCGGTATAGATATGGTCGTGATCATAGAAACGAACACCTTCTCCCATCATGGTACCTGCCCCAATTTCAATTCTTTCCATACAGTTAAAACTACAAGAGTTATTGGTAAAGACACCATCATGCAGTATCAACTTGCCAGAAGAGACATGAAAAATTTCAAAATTTCTGCAAATGACATTTGTACCTATAATAAAACTAGCTTTATCATCAACTTGAAAAACATTCCAATTCCCATCTTGGATGATTTTTTTCTTGAAGATTGGTGCCTAGTCTGACTTCATCCAGATACTCTCTCACTCTAGAAACCAATTTATCTGGTGTTCTTGATAGAAAAATTTCCTGACCCTGATTTCCATGGACTGTATTGTCAAAAGCAAAGACAGGTTTCCCAATCTGAACAAACTTGGCGACAATAGAGTCCACTTCTTGAAAGTGATTGATATCTAGTAGGAAATCACACATATTCAACAGAAAGTCAATTTGCTGTTCAGTTGTGACTGTCACGAGACGGACATTATATTTAGACTCCAGTACTTTTATCTTTTCAGAAAACTGTACAGGAGCTGCAATATGAAAACAAATATCTGGTAAGTTTTCCAAAATGTATTCTAATTGTTCAATCTGATCACTTACAGTTAAGATTAGTGCATCACCTCGCACAGTGTTTTTTCTCATCTATTTAACTCTCTTATTCTCTCTATCATTTCTGAAACTCGATCAGTCTGATATATCTCTTGATTCGCTTCATACGATTTAGTATTTTCAAAGGCTAAAATTGGTTTACTTTGGGAAATAAATTGTTCTAATATCTCTACTTCCTTCTCACCATAGTTGATATCTAAAAGAAGCTGACAACTTTCCACCAATTCTCTATCCAATTCCTCTAAGGATACTGTTCCAGAATAGACAGTAACGTTTGGATACACAACAAGTCTAGAAAGATTCTCACTAACGATTACTCTTGCTGCAATCTTAAATTGCACTTCTGGTAAAGCCACTATTAGTGTTTCCAGCTGCTCAATTTGATCTGAAGCTGTATAAATCAAACAAGAAAATGGAACTTTTATAGGATAAAGATGCAATTTTTTAAGAGAATGTAAATGATGATTTTTTCCCAACTCTGTCCATTCCATATCATGGTAATACCACCAAACATCACGATAGGTTTGGCTAGCATGTACCTGCCAAGGCTTTCTCTCTGATAAATAATGGATGATTCCTGGATATTCTTGACCATTTGGAAAACTGTAGTTTGCGAAACGTTCATGAATGACAATATGATTATTATCAAAATCTAGTTCTAGCCATTTATTTTCAAAAAGCATATTTAAAATACTTTGATCAGCCTGATCCACTTTATCATGCCATTCATTGGTTAAATCAATCAACTTTTGAGTTATATGCTCTTGCTTCCAAAGAGCATTATTAATCAAGAGAACACCTGCATTAAAGATTTCTCGACCAAAATAGGCTCTGCCTCCAAAATCTCGAATAGCAGCCAAAGGATAGTCCTGTAAATCTGTAGCAAATAAGTCATCTAGATTTTTCGTTACTACTAAGTCGCAGTCTAAATAAAGAGCCTTATCTTCTTTCACAAAATCAGCCACAAAAATAGCGCAAAAAACAGTATAACTAATATCCGTTTTATAACGCGAAATTTGCTCAGATGTGACCCGGCAATTAATAATTTCTGAATCAAACTTTTCTAATCGTTTATTTAATTGTTTCAACCATTCATTAGGAAAATCACTATTAATCAGATAAAACCGAATAGAACGATTATGATAACAAATAGACTTGATAGTCGTTAAAACTTGGTCCACATAGCCATAGTTTGCTGCTAGTACAATGGCTTTCTTTTCCCTTTGTTCCTGTCTTGATAACTGATTTAAAAGAGTTCTTTTCATTTCAAACTCTTTATACGTTGCTGTATCGGATAAACCACTAGCTTGACCGTTTGCTAGACTGACCTCCAACATCTGACGATAAACCGCTAAGTGCTTCTCAAGAGGATAACCCATATTAGCTAGTAGAGTGATACGTTCAGACATAGCATCAACTAAGGCATGCATCCACTTTTCTGTCCAAGTTTTTGTAATACTTCCACTTCTCTGACGATATGCGTACAGACCTTTGTTTAAATAAACTACTTTATTTATAGATAAGTATATTTTTTGATTAAAATAACCATCTTCGCCGAGTTTCCCTTTATCAAATCGCAGATAATCAAACAATTTCGCTTTATAGAGTTTGCCACAAGCAGATATCAAAGCAAAACTCTTCATTTCTTGAGACTCATACAAATTTTCAAAAATAGAAACATTGTCATATACTTTCTCATAGTAGGAATCACCATATATATGGAAATAATATGTCTCCTCATCTTCATTGTAAGAATAATAATTTCCAACCGCAATATCAGCCTGATACTCAATTATTTTTTTGTATAGGATTTCTACATAATCTAATTCAACCCAATCATCAGAATCAATGAAAGTTACATAGGAACCAGTCATCTTGTCAAGACCTACATTTCTCGCATCTGATAAACCACCATTCTCTTTTTCAATATAGACAATTCGATTATCTTTTTGTGCATACTCTTGACAAATTTCACCCTGAATTATCTGTAGAACCATCATTGATTACAATTATCTCAAGATTTTTTTATAAGTTTGATCAATTAAACTATCCAAACATTTTTTTCTAGGTAATTTTCAACATTATAAACTGGTACAATTACCGTAATTTTTTCAGTCATGTAGTCGTTCTCCTTTCCTACTATTATAACATTTTTTTATGCTATTTTTTTCTGTCTCCCTTTAACCTTTAAAACGCAAAAATCCCTGGATGATTTTTTTCATCCAAGGGATTCTTCATAAATCGAAATAATAATAATACTTTCTATGTATTTTTAATCCGATTACTCTTCATCATCACGTTTACGGCGTTTCGCAAACAGACCTAAACCAGTCACAGCTGCCAAAGCTCCTAAAAGTACAGATGATTTGGAAGCTTCTGTACCTGTATTTGGCAATTGCTGTCTTGACTTACCTGTTGATTCTGATGGTGTCTCAGAAGATACTGTGTCTATTGATGCAGATGCACTTGTTGAAATAGACATAGATACCGATGTTGAGACTGACGTGCTTAGACTTGCTGATGTGCTTGCACTTGTTGACGCTGAGGTAGACGCTACCGCACTTGTTGAAGCTGACTCTGAAGGTGATGTGCTTGGTGATGTTGAATCTTTTCCGTCTAGTTTACGGTAAACATATTCAACAGACACAGCTCCTTCTTGAACCAGACCAGTTTCTGAAGCTGATGTTGCAGAAACTTTTACAAATACATACACATCGCCATTATCAGTAATGATAACTTGTGGCTTGTGATCTCTTGTATCGTATGGTGTCCCCACTAGGCTTGCATCAGTATCTACTACCATATCTGGCACTACTGTACCATCTGATGCTTTACCTGAGATTGGATTTCCTGATTCATCTACATAGTTGACAACTACTACACCGATTTGAGCTTCAGGTTTATCATTAACTGCACCAAGTAATTTATAAACATAAGTGATTACTGAAGTTCTAGCTTTCACATCAGATCTCTCTGCATCAGCTGTTTTCTTCACTTTCACAAGTTTATAGACTTTTCCATCTTTCGTTGTGATAGTTTCAGGCTTGTTGTCAGTCGTATCATAAGGATTTCTTACTAGAGTAGCTGACTCATCCACAACTGTACTTGAGACCTCAACACCTTTATCAGTAATACCTGAGATTGGGTTTCCTGATTCATCAGTATAGACTACGATGACATTACCATATTTTTGGTTCGGAACTTCAGGTCTAACGAGCTCTTCGTAGATATAAGTAATATTTTGAGATTCACCACTTACTTTACCTTTTTCTGGAGCTGAACCTTCTTTAGTAGAAACAAAAACATAGACTTTTCCATCTTTCTCGATACGTTCAGGTTTCAATGCAGGTGTCGTTGCATCATAATCTGTTCCAATCTTGCTTCCTTTTGGAACTACTAATTCAGTAGCATGTAGGATTGTTCCTGTAGCTGTTTCATATGATACAGTCACGTTCTTATCACGCATTGAGTGTTCAATCTCAGAACTTGCTGAGGCTGACGCGCTTGTGCTTGCTGATGCGCTTGTGCTTGCTGATGTAGATGCTACTGCACTTGTTGAGGCTGAGGTAGAGGCTACCGCACTTGTTGAGGCTGAGGTAGACGCTACTGCGCTTGTGCTTGCTGACGTAGACGCTACGGCACTTGTGCTTGCTGAGGTAGACGCTACGGCGCTTGTGCTTGCTGAGGTAGACGCTACTGCGCTTGTGCTTGCTGACGTAGACGCTACGGCACTTGTGCTTGCTGAGGTAGACGCTACTGCGCTTGTGCTTGCTGAGGTTGACGCTACGGCACTTGTACTTGCTGACGTAGACGCTACTGCGCTTGTTGAGGCTGAGGTAGACGCTACCGCACTTGTTGACGCTGACGTAGACGCTACCGCGCTTGTTGAAGCTGAGGTAGAGGCTACTGCGCTTGTGCTTGCTGAGGTAGACGCTACCGCACTTGTTGAGGCTGAGGTAGACGCTACCGCACTTGTTGACGCTGAGGTAGAGGCTACTGCACTTGTGCTTGCTGAGGTAGACGCTACGGCACTTGTTGAGGCTGAGGTAGAGGCTACGGCGCTTGTGCTTGCTGACGTAGACGCTACAGCGCTAGTACTTGCTGACGTAGACGCTACGGCACTTGTGCTTGCTGAGGTAGAGGCTACGGCGCTTGTGCTTGCTGAGGTAGAGGCTACGGCACTTGTTGACGCTGAGGTAGAGGCTACAGCGCTAGTTGATGCTGATGTAGATGCTACCGCACTTGTTGAGGCTGAGGTAGACGCTACGGCGCTTGTGCTTGCTGAGGTAGACGCTACAGCACTTGTTGATGCTGAGGTAGACGCTACGGCACTTGTGCTTGCTGATGTAGACGCTACGGCACTTGTTGACGCTGAGGTAGAGGCTACGGCGCTTGTGCTTGCTGAGGTAGACGCTACCGCACTTGTTGAGGCTGAGGTAGATGCTACTGCGCTTGTTGATGCTGAGGTAGACGCTACGGCACTTGTTGACGCTGAGGTAGAGGCTACGGCACTTGTGCTTGCTGACGTAGACGCTACGGCGCTTGTGCTTGCTGAGGTAGACGCTACCGCACTTGTGCTTGCTGAGGTAGACGCTACGGCGCTTGTGCTTGCTGAGGTAGACGCTACCGCACTTGTGCTTGCTGATGTAGACGCTACGGCACTTGTACTTGCTGACGTAGACGCTACGGCACTTGTTGACGCTGAGGTAGACGCTACGGCACTTGTTGACGCTGACGTAGACGCTACGGCACTTGTTGACGCTGAGGTAGACGCTACTGCGCTTGTGCTTGCTGAGGTAGACGCTACAGCACTTGTTGATGCTGAGGTAGACGCTACGGCACTTGTGCTTGCTGAGGTAGACGCTACGGCGCTTGTGCTTGCTGACGTAGACGCTACAGCGCTAGTACTTGCTGAGGTAGACGCTACGGCGCTTGTGCTTGCTGACGTAGACGCTACAGCACTTGTTGATGCTGATGTAGAGGCTACCGCACTTGTTGATGCTGAGGTAGACGCTACGGCGCTTGTGCTTGCTGACGTAGACGCTACCGCACTTGTGCTTGCTGAGGTAGACGCTACGGCGCTTGTGCTTGCTGACGTAGACGCTACAGCACTTGTTGATGCTGATGTAGAGGCTACAGCGCTAGTACTTGCTGAGGTAGACGCTACGGCACTTGTTGAGGCTGAGGTAGACGCTACGGCACTTGTTGACGCTGAGGTAGAGGCTACGGCACTTGTGCTTGCTGAGGTAGACGCTACGGCACTTGTGCTTGCTGAGGTAGAGGCTACGGCACTTGTGCTTGCTGACGTAGACGCTACAGCACTTGTTGATGCTGATGTAGAGGCTACCGCACTTGTTGATGCTGAGGTAGACGCTACGGCGCTTGTGCTTGCTGACATAGACGCTACCGCACTTGTGCTTGCTGACGTAGACGCTACGGCGCTTGTGCTTGCTGACGTAGACGCTACAGCACTTGTTGATGCTGATGTAGAGGCTACAGCGCTAGTACTTGCTGAGGTAGACGCTACGGCACTTGTTGAGGCTGAGGTAGACGCTACGGCACTTGTTGACGCTGAGGTAGAGGCTACGGCACTTGTGCTTGCTGAGGTAGACGCTACGGCACTTGTTGACGCTGAGGTAGAGGCTACGGCACTTGTGCTTGCTGAGGTAGACGCTACGGCGCTTGTGCTTGCTGAGGTAGACGCTACGGCGCTTGTGCTTGCTGAGGTAGACGCTACAGCACTTGTGCTTGCTGAGGTAGACGCTACGGCACTTGTTGAGGCTGAGGTAGAAGCTACGGCACTTGTGCTTGCTGACGTAGACGCTACAGCACTTGTTGATGCTGATGTAGACGCTACGGCACTTGTGCTTGCTGACGTAGACGCTACCGCACTTGTTGAGGCTGATGTAGAGGCTACAGCGCTAGTACTTGCTGATGTAGAGGCTACCGCACTTGTTGAGGCTGAGGTAGACGCTACGGCGCTTGTGCTTGCTGAGGTAGACGCTACGGCGCTTGTGCTTGCTGACGTAGACGCTACAGCACTTGTTGATGCTGATGTAGAGGCTACCGCACTTGTGCTTGCTGAGGTAGAAGCTACTGCGCTTGTGCTTGCTGACGTAGACGCTACAGCACTTGTTGATGCTGATGTAGAGGCTACAGCACTTGTTGAGGCTGAGGTAGAAGCTACTGCGCTTGTGCTTGCTGACGTAGACGCTACAGCGCTAGTACTTGCTGAGGTAGACGCTACGGCGCTTGTGCTTGCTGACGTAGACGCTACGGCGCTTGTGCTTGCTGATGTAGATGCTACCGCACTTGTTGAGGCTGAGGTAGACGCTACTGCGCTTGTGCTTGCTGACGTAGACGCTACCGCACTTGTTGATGCTGATGTAGAGGCTACAGCGCTAGTACTTGCTGATGTAGAGGCTACCGCACTTGTGCTTGCTGAGGTAGAAGCTACTGCGCTTGTGCTTGCTGACGTAGACGCTACAGCACTTGTTGATGCTGATGTAGAGGCTACCGCACTTGTGCTGGCTGAGGTAGAGGCTACCGCGCTTGTGCTGGCTGACGTAGACGCTACAGCGCTTGTTGAGGCTGAGGTAGACGCTACTGCGCTTGTGCTTGCTGACGTAGACGCTACCGCACTTGTTGATGCTGATGTAGAGGCTACAGCGCTAGTACTTGCTGATGTAGAGGCTACCGCACTTGTGCTTGCTGAGGTAGAAGCTACGGCACTTGTTGAGGCTGAGGTAGACGCTACCGCACTTGTTGACGCTGAGGTAGAGGCTACGGCACTTGTGCTTGCTGAGGTAGACGCTACCGCACTTGTTGACGCTGAGGTAGAGGCTACGGCGCTTGTGCTTGCTGAGGTGAGACGCTACGGCATCTTGTTGAGGCTGGAGGTAGATGCTACGGCGCTTGTGCTTGCTGGACGTAGACGCTACGGCACTTGTTGAGGCTGAGGTAGACGCTACCGCACTTGTGCTTGCTGATGTAGACGCTACGGCACTTGTTGACGCTGAGGTAGACGCTACTGCGCTTGTGCTTGCTGAGGTAGACGCTACAGCACTTGTTGATGCTGAGGTAGACGCTACGGCACTTGTGCTTGCTGAGGTAGACGCTACGGCGCTTGTGCTTGCTGACGTAGACGCTACAGCGCTAGTACTTGCTGAGGTAGACGCTACGGCGCTTGTGCTTGCTGAGGTAGACGCTACAGCACTTGTGCTTGCTGAGGTAGACGCTACGGCACTTGTTGAGGCTGAGGTAGAAGCTACGGCACTTGTGCTTGCTGACGTAGACGCTACAGCACTTGTTGATGCTGATGTAGACGCTACGGCACTTGTGCTTGCTGACGTAGACGCTACCGCACTTGTTGAGGCTGATGTAGAGGCTACAGCGCTTGTACTTGCTGATGTAGAGGCTACCGCACTTGTTGAGGCTGAGGTAGACGCTACGGCGCTTGTGCTTGCTGAGGTAGACGCTACGGCGCTTGTGCTTGCTGACGTAGACGCTACAGCACTTGTTGATGCTGATGTAGATGCTACCGCACTTGTGCTTGCTGAGGTAGAAGCTACTGCGCTTGTGCTTGCTGACGTAGACGCTACAGCACTTGTTGATGCTGATGTAGAGGCTACAGCACTTGTTGAGGCTGATGTAGAGGCTACAGCACTTGTTGACGCTGAGGTAGAAGCTACTGCGCTTGTGCTTGCTGACGTAGACGCTACAGCGCTAGTACTTGCTGAGGTAGACGCTACGGCGCTTGTGCTTGCTGACGTAGACGCTACGGCGCTTGTGCTTGCTGATGTAGATGCTACCGCACTTGTTGAGGCTGAGGTAGACGCTACTGCGCTTGTGCTTGCTGACGTAGACGCTACCGCACTTGTTGATGCTGATGTAGAGGCTACAGCGCTAGTACTTGCTGATGTAGATGCTACCGCACTTGTGCTTGCTGAGGTAGAAGCTACTGCGCTTGTGCTTGCTGACGTAGACGCTACAGCACTTGTTGATGCTGATGTAGAGGCTACCGCACTTGTTGAGGCTGAGGTAGACGCTACTGCGCTTGTGCTTGCTGACGTAGACGCTACGGCACTTGTGCTTGCTGAGGTAGACGCTACGGCGCTTGTGCTTGCTGAGGTTGACGCTACGGCACTTGTACTTGCTGACGTAGACGCTACTGCGCTTGTTGAGGCTGAGGTAGACGCTACCGCACTTGTTGACGCTGACGTAGACGCTACCGTGCTTGTTGAAGCTGAGGTAGAGGCTACTGCGCTTGTGCTTGCTGATGTAGAGGCTACCGCACTTGTTGACGCTGAGGTAGAGGCTACGGCGCTTGTTGACGCTGAGGTAGAGGCTACTGCGCTTGTGCTTGCTGATGTAGATGCTACCGCACTTGTTGACGCTGAGGTAGAGGCTACCGCGCTTGTGCTGGCTGAGGTAGAGGCTACCGCGCTTGTGCTGGCTGACGTAGACGCTACAGCGCTTGTTGACGCTGACGTAGACGCTACGGCGCTTGTGCTGGCTGAGGTAGAGGCTACGGCGCTTGTGCTTGCTGAGGTAGAGGCTACGGCACTTGTTGAGGCTGAGGTAGAGGCTACAGCGCTAGTACTTGCTGAGGTAGACGCTACGGCACTTGTTGAGGCTGAGGTAGACGCTACCGCACTTGTTGACGCTGAGGTAGAGGCTACGGCACTTGTGCTTGCTGAGGTAGACGCTACCGCACTTGTTGACGCTGAGGTAGAGGCTACGGCGCTTGTGCTTGCTGAGGTAGACGCTACCGCACTTGTTGAGGCTGAGGTAGATGCTACTGCGCTTGTTGATGCTGAGGTAGACGCTACGGCACTTGTTGACGCTGAGGTAGAGGCTACGGCACTTGTGCTTGCTGACGTAGACGCTACGGCACTTGTTGAGGCTGAGGTAGACGCTACGGCGCTTGTGCTTGCTGACGTAGACGCTACAGCACTTGTTGAGGCTGAGGTAGACGCTACCGCACTTGTGCTTGCTGAGGTAGAAGCTACTGCGCTTGTGCTTGCTGACGTAGACGCTACAGCACTTGTTGATGCTGATGTAGAGGCTACCGCACTTGTTGAGGCTGAGGTAGACGCTACTGCGCTTGTGCTTGCTGACGTAGACGCTACGGCACTTGTGCTTGCTGAGGTAGACGCTACTGCGCTTGTGCTTGCTGAGGCTGACGCCACGGCACTTGTACTTTGCTGACGTAGACGCCACTGCGCTTGTTGAGGCTGAGGTAGACGCCACCGCACTTGTTGACGCTGACGTAGACGCTACCGCGCTTGTTGAAGCTGAGGTAGAGGCTACTGCGCTTGTGCTTGCTGATGTAGAGGCTACCGCACTTGTTGACGCTGAGGTAGAGGCTACTGCGCTTGTTGACGCTGAGGTAGAGGCTACTGCGCTTGTGCTTGCTGATGTAGATGCTACCGCACTTGTTGACGCTGAGGTAGAGGCTACCGCGCTTGTGCTGGCTGAGGTAGAGGCTACCGCGCTTGTGCTGGCTGACGTAGACGCTACAGCGCTTGTTGACGCTGACGTAGACGCTACGGCGCTTGTGCTGGCTGAGGTAGATGCTACCGCACTTGTTGAGGCTGAGGTAGACGCTACCGCGCTTGTGCTTGCTGAGGTAGACGCTACCGCGCTTGTGCTGGCTGAGGTAGACGCTACGGCACTTGTGCTTGCTGAGGTAGACGCTACGGCACTTGTTGACGCTGACGTAGACGCTACAGCACTTGTTGACGCTGACGTAGACGCTACAGCACTTGTACTTGCTGAGGTAGAAGCTACTGCGCTTGTGCTTGCTGACGTAGACGCCACGGTGCTTGTTGATGCTGACGTAGACGCTACCGCACTTGTGCTTGCTGAGGTAGACGATACAGCACTTGCTGATGCTGAGGTAGACGATACAGCACTTGCTGATGCTGAGGTAGACGATACAGCACTTGTTGATGCTGATTTCGATCTATAGTCAGAGTCAGATAAGTCTGGTTTTACTGTATTCGTTGTACCATCCTTATAAGTAATGGTCACAGTACCATCACTTGATATTTCATAGCCTTGTATACGGTTTGCATCTTGCGGATTTGATGCTTTTACCGCTTTAAGAATCTCTTGTTTATCATCTTCAGACAAAGTAGTCGTATTACTTACTTGAACCGCAACTTTTGGCTTCTCACCTGGGAATTTTTCACTTAATTTCCCTTTGAACAACCTTAAATGTAGTGTCATTATTTGGATTTTCAGAAAGGTCTTTTGTACGAATCTGACGTGTCCAAAGATTACCTGGTAAATAGGGTTGGTTTTCGTTGTACTTTCCTTCAATTGTCAACTTAGCTGGATCCGTAGTAGTAGCTGTTGTCGGAGTAGCAGTAATATTTGTAATCGTTCCATTAGAATTATGATTACGTGTTGTCATGTTATCTTGGACAGTACGACCATCCCATACTTCTAGACTACGAACCTTACCACTGTTATCCGTAGCTTTCACAACAAAGCGATATTCATCTCCAGCGAAAAGTTCATATCCTTGAGCAGAACGTCCTTTTTCGTCATTAGCATCGGTACGAACAGCTTTCTTAGGTTGATCAACCCAATTATTATTCTTATCTTTAACTTGCAGAACAACTTCTACATTTGGTTTTTCAGTTTCATTAGTAATATTCCCAGTACCTTGCTCTGAGGTCAACACTTCATTTGTATTTGGACCTGCTGGTACACTTTGGATCGCAGTCACGTTACCTGAAGGAAGCAGACCATTGTTTGCGGTGTAAGCCGTTTCCAAATCTTCTGCAGTAAAGGTTACGCTAGTAGCATTATCTGCTACTCTTTTAGGCTTAATTGTTTGACCTGCAACTGTCAAGGTTACAGTTGCTCCTGGAAGAACATTGGTTACCGTGATACTTTGATTTGGTAAACCTCCACGTTCACTTAAGTCTCCAATAACTGGTGGGTTAACTTCCATTGCCAAATCTGAGATTGGTTTTGTACGAGATCGACCATCTGTATAGGTAATCTTAGCATTAGTTCCTTCGAAGGTAACGTCCTGGATACGATCTTTTTCTTTCTCTGTGGCCGTATCATGAGCATTCTTGATGGCTTCTTTAATGCTTTCTTTTTCTGGATCTGTCAAGGCAGACAGGCGTGTAACTTTAATCTTCTTATCAGGATTCAAGTTAGCATTTCTTACTGCTAAATCACCTTGTACAAGTCTAAATGTATTTCCTACTGACTCATTTCCTGCAACATCTGTAGCTGTAATCGAACGAGTCGCAGTATTTCTAGTGCTGTATTGAAGATCGTCTTTAACCTTTTCCGTTACAACTAGGCTAGCTGGATTGGTAGCTGAGGCATCTGTAATAGAAGCAATATTGGATACAATTGCTGTTCCAAAAGCGTCATCCAAAGCATTTCCATTCGGAACCTTCTTTCCGTCAGAGCCACCTATTTTAATCTCTGTTTCCTTTATATAGTTACTATTATCAGTGGCTGATGTTGTGAATCTAATTTGGTCACCAGCATAAAAAGTATATACTGGATTTCCACCTGAAATCGTCTTAGGAGCAGCTACCCATTCTTTAGTCGCTTTATTGTAAATTTCTACAACTGTATTCGCTACTGGCTTAATCGTCTCAGGGGTAATATTGACACCTGTACTTTCAGCAGATGGGGTTGTAACTCCATTAGAATCCGTAATGTTTGCTGTAGCTGTTACACTTCCTCTGGCTGGCAATACATTCAAACCAAGTTCTGCAGGAGTTACTGTCAGATTAGTTGCACCTGCTGGCTTATCGACTGTATAAGTTTCATCTCCGATTTTAATCGTAACAGACGTTGCTTTTGGTTCAATATTTGTAATCGTAATATTTTTCCCAAGACCACCTTGATTTGACAAATCATTTGTAACCGTTGGAGCTTTTGGTTTAGCAATATCTGCTACCTTGAGTGTACGAGTAGTGTCATCCTTATATTGGATAGTTGCAGTATCGCCATTTATCGTAACATTCTTGATACGACCATCAACACCATGAGCTGCCTTAATATTAGCTATCAGAGTTTCTTTTTCAGGCCCTGTTGGATTGCTCAAGTCATTGACTGTTGGCTTTTCAGTTGGATTGAGATTTGCATTTTTAACTGCAAGACTTGCATGACGAAGGACAAAGGTTGATGAATTACCAGTATTCCCAGCCACATCGTTTACTCTGACTTGCCGGGTCATTTTTTGGTTATCTCTCCAAACGAGATCTTCCTTCATATTGGCAATCGTTTCGCCTTGCAAGGGGCTTGTGTGAGAGGCGTCCTTAACTGTGTTACTGAAAGTACCTCCTGTCCCACTTCCCCATGCCGGTAAGCTGAATAAGTCTGCTCTTTCACTAACTCCATCTGCAAAAGTTACCTTGCTAACCTTGCCACTATTATCGTAAACAGTAGTTTTCAAGCGTAGTTTGTCACCAGAGTAAATGGAATAATCCATTTGTCCCTGACTATCGACAGTCGAAGGAACTGGTTTATATGTATTGGTTGCCTTATCAAAAACCTCAAGTGTATAGTTAACAACCGGTGCTTCACGTTCTGGTGTGATAGTTACAGAGTCACTTACCGTTGACTCAAGGAAAGTACCTGCTGGACGACGAGAATCTTGCGCTGCAACCTTAGCTGTTACCGTTCCATTGACAGGCAATACACCATTGTCCAAACCAAGTTCAGTTGGTGTAACAGTTACACTAGTTGTCCCTGCTGGAATCTCCTTAGTAATAGATTTATTCCCCACTGTCACTGTAACCTTAGTTGCCTGTGGGTCAATATCTGTTACCGTAACAGACGTTGGCATACCACCTTCTTCAGTCAAATTCTTAGTAACTGTAGGGGTACTTGGACGAGCAACAATCGTTACCGCATCATTTTTGAGTGTTCCACGTCCATCTGTTGCCGCGAAGATATAATTATCATAAGTTCCGACTTTAGTAATCGTTCCACGTAAATTAGCAGACATTGTCTTATCAGCATTCACATGTTTATTTTTCCAACGATAGTGAACCACTTCCTGCTGGAATTGGAACAAATGCCAAACCGTTGAATGTTTTAATACCTGAATTACCTGTTTCATTATCTGAAGCTGTGACTTTTAAATCAACAGAATCTCCTACAACTATGTTAATTAGTTTATTAGCCGGAACTCCTGTAATAACTGGTTTAATTCCATCAGGTGTTGAAACTGCAGGTGCACTGTTTCCAGAAGACAAAGTCCCCTTGTTATTTGGTAAGGTCACATTTGTCTTAGCTACATATGAACCAGCCTGAACATCTGGAACAGTAACTGTTGCTTTCCGTTTGAAACTATACCTGTGTGGCTTTGTATTATTAGGGTCCCTGAAGGGTAACCGTTGAACCGTTCGGAATGCTTGATCCTACGTTAACTACAACATTCGCACTCTGTCCAACTCTATTATCAAGATCTGTTTCAATTGTTGGTGGAGCTGGATTAACAGCAACTGTAACAGTTTTCTCAGTTGGATTGCCAACAGCATCTGTAGCCGTCACCTTAACATTCTCATAAAGACCAATTTTAGTAGGAGTACCTGTCAACGTTCTCGACATAGAACCATCATTATTCCTAACTGCATTTCCTGCTGTCAAAACATTGTTAAAGTTTGTAGTCGATTTATCAAGGTTGGTTCCTGTAGACTTACTTGCATCATAAGTAATGGTCTTCATGCCTGAATTACCAGTTGTTGCATCAGAAGCTGACAAGCGAACATTAGCCGGTTCTCCAACAGTTAAATTGATTCGTCCGTTGTCCCCGGCTGTAATAACTGGTCCAGTTGAGTCAATATTGACAGCTCGAATCTCATTACTAAAATCAGATTCAACAGATGTCTTTGTGGCTCCACTTCTATCTGTATATTGCGGCTGTCCATCAACTACCGTTTGAGTCTTGTAGACTGCATTGTTTTGGAGACTAACATTGCTAAAGGTTACACGTCCACTACTATCTGCTGTTCTCTCTTGTATTTTCACTCCATTTTGGTAAAGAGCTACTTTCTTACCTGGGGCTGCTTGTTCAACCTGAATATCTTGATGATCTTTACCTTCTACAAATTTACTCGTAATATTTGGCGCGTAAGGCTTAACGATAAACTGCGTATCCACATCTGTAGTGGTGTTATCAGGGAAAGTTACATGTAGCTTATTGTTAAAGACCCCTGGAGTACGTCCAACATCCTTCTTCTCGATAGTTCGACCGTTAGAATCTCTCCACTCCATCTGTGAGCCAGCAGGTAACTTCCCACCACTCCAGTCATTGGTTCCCTTTTTCACCAAGTACTGGTTCGGATCCGTAAAGGCTTGGTTTGTATCGTTATTTGAATACCACCATTTCAAGCCTGCAGCGTTATAGCTATTGGTATTATACGGTTCTTCCACTTGTTTAACAAAATACTTGCCACCTCCTGCTGCGGCTAGTGGATAAGCTTTTTCATAGCTCAACCCAAGAGGATTGGTGTGGAGCCCCACTGTTGCAAAGGTCGTACCTGCTGAACCTAAACCAAATAACAGTTTCATATTTTTTATTTGCTCAGGAGTAACACCTGGTTTTACTCTTGTTTCAAAACGTGTTACGTTTACTTCACTTTGCGTTCCACCGATATTAACCGTTTGCCAAATAACACGTGGGTCTGAAACACGCGGAACGATTGCTGGAGAAATTTCGTTCCATATAGGGCGTTTATATTGGTCATTATTATCAGATAAAGCTTTTAGCAAGTTTTTAGATTCATCTGGATGGTAAAGAGAAACAAAACCTTGACTTCCACCTCCAAACTGATTTCTATCGTATGTTGCTGTCCCCTGTTTAGCAAATCCATCATTACCACCTGCAACAGTCTCACCAAATTTGTCCGGCAAGTTAAGCGGATTTGACTTATCAACAGGAAGGTTAGCGAAATTCAGATTTGGTTTTTCTGTTGTACTTGTTATTAGATTTTTATAACCTGTCGTGACAATAGTATCAGGCATCTCTAGCTGGTCTGGAACCTGCATCCACTTAATCACATTAGTATAACCACGATTCGTAAGCGGATTTGCAATCAGTGTCCAAATGATAGAGGTTACTTTACCATTTGCATCATATACAGGCTCCGATGCAACAGCCACGTGATCTCTCAAATAATTCTGTGCAGAATCATTATAACCAGATACGTAAGATTTTAAGTTTTCGCCATTAGGACGATCCTCGTTAGCTAGTCCTACCGCACGTGAACCAACCTGTGTATTAATGGTACGAGGTTGTGCTCCTCGCCCCATCGGTCTACCATTTAGCACACTACGTTTACCGTTATGGGCGCGGAGCACAGCGTTAACGATTGAGTTTTGCGCAGATGTGGCTTGCTTGATAACATCTGTTAGATCCGTATTTGGATTTTTCAGCGCTTCTTCGATAGCTGTTACAGCAGCATTGACCTTAGCAACGGCTTCGGTTGTGTTTGGCAAGCCGATAGACTTAGCGAGGTACTCCCCCATAGTTGCTGAGATTTTAGATAGACGTTTGCGGTCTTCTTGGGCTTTCTTGTTGCTCTCAGCAGATACGGTAGTCGCTACGGCAGCTGTTGTCGTTGTATCTACCAAACTTGAAGTCGTTGATGTGATTTGACTCAAACGAGTTTCAACTGCTTGTAGAGATGCGAGACTATCAGTGATAACTTTTGAAAGAGCTGCGTTAGCTGTTGTGTTAGCTGCATCTTCCTTACGAACAGATGTCTCCTTGTTTGAAGCTGTCTCTGATGTTGCTGGTTTTGCAAGTTCAGAAGTTGCTCCAGTTTGTGATTGAGAAGCACTTGTTACAGCCGATGTACTTGCCGATGTAGACGCTACAGCACTTGTTGAGGCTGATGCGCTTGCCGATGTACTTACACTGGTTGAAGTACTTACTGATTGACTTTCACTTTCTGAAAGATGCTTACTTGCATTCTTAGAAGCCTCCTCAGACATGGATTGACTTTGGCTAACAGAAACTGATAAGCTGTCGGCTTGCGCCCCCTCCTGATCTTTTACTGTTCCCAAAGTTACTGTGTCTGTATTTGCAAGTGTTTCCTTGGCCTCTACTGTCTTTTCAAGGGCGTCATGGGCATAGACAGTTGTTTGTGTTGCAACTGCTCCTCCGAGCACCGTCCCTGCTGCGGCTATCCCTTTCAGGATATCCAATCCAGTCAGTGTATTTGCTGATTGCTCTTCGATCATTTCAGTTGTTACCTGAGCAGCATCTACACCACCACGCAAGACTTTAAAGAGTCCAAATTGAGAGGTCGAGGCACGCAACCAATGCTTACCTGACTTAATCAACTTGAAACGGGTCACACGATCCGTCTCTCTATATTCACCTTCTTGGCGTCTAAAAACATATTTTAGATTCCTTTCCTTCTATATTCATGCGCATTTATCAATAAAATACCAAATTACATTATACGTAAATAAATCAAAAATTTCAATACCTCAAAAATACATTTTTTTACCTAGCATTTTTATATTAGCTTGATCGAGTTATGATTTTTTTATAATCATGAGAACTTATCATTGTTTTTATTCGCTATAAAAACGTTTAAAAATTTATTTTTATCCAACTATTTTTTTGTTTTTATGTTTTAATTGAGAAATATTAAATTTTTGTTACAAGAGTTCAAAGTAAATTAATTCAATTTCTTTGGCTAATTTAAGTAGTGTTTGTTTTGGTTTTGTGGAACCATTAATATGGTATGTTTATGTGGACATTTTATCTGTATAAAAAAACGAATAATAGACAATTTACTTTTTATAATTATGTATAGAATATTTTATTCGTATGATATCTTTATCACTTATATATTTTTCTCTATTTATCAAAGTCTTCTAAAAATCTCTTCAAGCAAGATCAGCTTCGCCTTACTGTTTATATGGTTGAGGTTGGGCAAAAAGCCTTTAAAACCAGAGAAGTGCATCATAGCAGGACTTAAAAAAACTTGATATTATGCCATTTTATTGTGGAAAAATCTACCTCATTTTCTCTTGAAATTCAGTTTTTCCTCCTCTTTATCTACAACCTCAAAACTGTATTTTGAGTAATCTGCGGCTATATATTTTGAGTATATGTGTAGCTTGCAAAAGCTTCCTTAGCCTATTTTTAAGTAAAGATAAGGTATTTATTTTCTATTGTTGGTCTTTTTAAGATTTCTTATACTGACAGAGCATAAACCCGATTCAACAATTTAGCATCTCTTATTCATCTTTTGATTTAATCTCCTAATTACTCCATTAATAGGAATGTTTTTAGAGGCTGTAGCCCTAGCCTTTCAATTTCAATCTATTACAATATCAAAAAGAGCATCAATCTTCCTATATATTGGGGAACAATACACTACAGCAATAGCTATAAAAAGCTGTGAAATTTTCAAAAAATATAATTCCGCTAGGAAACTTCTTGAATCAGATGCTAGAAACAAAAATACTGCTATTTTAAATTAGTATAAGCAAAAAAATGTTGAAATTGATTAATATAGTGGATTGAAATTAGAATAGTACGTAACGGTTGTTAAACTATTTCTAGAAATTAATTTAACTTTCCTAATCGATTTGTTCATATCTTAGTTCAATCTGCTATATAGTGAAAAATGAAGTATAGTGAAAATGGAATAAAAACTGAACAAATTGATTGGGGAATTCAAAACCAATGTCTAACAATGTTTTAGAAACTACAGCGTACTATTCTAAGTTCAATCCATTAT
>BNJS01001750.1_pt1 | contig 31813 bp, 39 predicted proteins | sample 8540461 | NCBI WGS metagenome assembly BNJS01 (sample SAMD00202454, study PRJDB9452) | human saliva metagenome | isolation source: human saliva | place: Japan | reverse complement strand
TCTTGCTAACATCTCTACTACCTTCCAAGCAAGCTAGCGTTTTCATCTCAGCGCTCGAAAATAATTCCTACCTTTTAATAATCCTTTTCGTATGCCATCACTTTATATTACGTTGGTCATTCTTAAATCTATTGTTAATGATATAGCAACGAACTTCATAAAAGTCTCGTTACCTCACTAATATATTTTATCAATCTTTTCTTGCTATACTCATTTAGATTCCTCATCACATACCAGAAAAGAAGCATCACAGAAGCAAATAATTGTAGTAGCTGTTCTGCATATTGGTCTGGACGAGGATCATTCTTTAGTTGATTAGTTTCGTCAGAATACTTGCTGCCATAGAAAACCATTCCTACAGAAAACCAAAAGCCCAAGATTAAAAGCCAAAACAACGCCCAGCAACAACCAACCCCAAAGCTACAAAGCCTCCTATCATAATCACGAGGAAAGAAAATCTCTAAACTAGAAGCTGAGAGCCACACATTGCAAGCCTCCTACAAAAGCATTGAGGGTAAATCACTCCCGCTTTGTAATAATATTTCTCTCTCTGTATAAAGTCTACCGCCATATAAACTCATCGGTAGTCAATGTAACTACGAAAGCACATATAAAAGCAAGTCCTCCATGCTGCTGCAGCACGGCTTTGAGACATTGTCCATCTATTCGCTAAAAGAACCTGCAATCCACATACCACCTATCAAGCGAATAACTTCACACCATTTTATTTGTAGCAAGCCGATCTTCATGATATAATTCCAGCAGCACAAGAAATGTTTCCACTCCTACACAAATGCTAAAATAGCCATTGCTACATGTAAATAAGTCTTTCTATAGAAGCACTTTTGCTCATCTGATAAAGCCACAATTTGATTTGAAATTTCCACATCAAAGTTTAATTAAATTTTGTCCAAAGATAAATAAAATTTAAAATTTATTGATAAATTCCATCTGTATCAACTCCATCAGCATATATTTTTTAATGTAGGACATTGTACCTGACCAAACAAATACTATCACAATGTTCAATTCCAGTTGCTTGATACACCATATTTCCTTGCTCATGCTCAAATAAATTTTTCTCTGATATATTTTTACATATACTAAAATTCAATACTATAAAGACTAAATAATTTTCATCTTCTTTAAGCATTTATCAAATTGTATCCAAAACTTTCTTGGTTAAGAAGATCGTCAACTCTATTATAATCATAATTGGCATGTTATGATGATTTTATCACCTCTTTAAAATGAGTAAAATTCTAAAAGTCTATCCAAGGCATATTTTCCAGGAATAAATAATCTGAGCAACGTTTCAGCAACCTAATCCCAAAATATCTAAATATATCTTCTGCCAAAAGTTCATAATTCTTCATTAGTTTCATCACCTTTTAACTTACAATAGAGGTTCTATTTTTGGATAATGTTGGTACATTTTGAAATAATATTCTAAATAACGGGAGGTATTATTACTTCCTGTAAAATAACTTCGCCATAATTTTCTAATTTTTCCACCAAAATTAAATTGCAAAGTTCCTTCTGCAAAATCATTCCATTGCTCAGTAAAAGGAATTAATAGTCGGTCTTTCAGTAGAAAGCAATTTATAGGATAATTTCCACTTCTCCACGATTGTCATGAAAACCTACTAACGGAATATTTTGCCAAATAAGCCTATTTTCTTCTTTTCAAATGAAGAAGAAAACTCGTGCGAACTTATCAAGATATTCTCTTCTGTAAAGTGCACTTTGTGTATATTTTAGACAAAACACATTTTCCCTAATGGGCAAAGTTTTCACTCCTCCTTCTTATAAGAGCTAGAAACTTCTGTTGTTCCTCATCTAAAAATTATTTTCTTCTGTATTTATAAAATTTTTCTAAAAATTACCCTAAACATGCTAAAGAGAAATAGTAATATCATTCTTCATAATAAAATTCTTTTTATTTTTAAAAAAGTTTTAACTGTACAGAATTAAAATATTTATAGGAATAGCTATTAAAATAACAGATGAATTGTATAAATTGTGGGCATGTAGCCAGGAGAATGTCATAATAATGCAATATGCTTAAGTGCCGTGGATTTAGAGCATCAGATGGAACTGCACTGTGGGAATAGTCGTTTACATGGACTTACCATAGATGCAGATGAGCCACAACCTCCTGTGGTGATGACACTTATTTCATCATTGCACAATCGTGTACCGGGTGCAAAGTTTCCGATGGAACCGCAGTAACGCAGTATGCCCACATGGAATTGCTGTATTGCTGATAGAAGAGACAATGAAGAAACAGAAGAGGTGTGTCTAAAAGCATTATTCGCAATGAATCATAATTATAATCAAAATAAATGAAAAAACACAATTTAGTGCAGGTCGTGTATCTTACCGCAAGGGGTTTTCAAAAATCAGCAGAAGCAGTTTGATTTTAACGGAATAGGATTATCTCTCTTGAAATTTCCTCTTAGAGTAAGGATTTTATCCTGTAATGGATGAGGCAAAGGCAATTGTAAGATTAATAGACTTGGGAGATGATTGCCAAGTGCTACCTTGGAAGTCCAGAGCTTCTCTACAATTTGTGATGGTACCTTTCAACCTTAAGAAACAGGTGGTAGAAGCGGCTTTATACTAATCTGGGAACTGGGCGGCAGGAGCGATTAGGCTAAAAAATTTGGAAAGCGTAGATGTTGTGACTCTTCTAAAGAATCCTTCTCTTTCATTCCGAAAGATTATAGCGTAAATTGCGAAATGTAGCTATTTCCTGCACACTCTAACAATACCATCTACCGGAACTCAGATGAAATCTTTCCCAAGAAAGTAAAACTTCTCTAGTTGCGATATGTCTTCTGATATTTTTAGCCGTCAGTTAGATTTCTCTCAGATTTCCAGCCTAATCTATGCTGGAGCTCAAAAATATAGGACCTGCTGAGACTACTTTTAGTCGTTGTAAAAGAAATTTTAGGAAAAACGGAAGACACATCCCTTCTTGTTAGACTATCAAATTCATATCAATAAAGATGCGATGTTTAACACTCCTGGTATTTAATCTATGCTACTTTATTGACTTTTGGCATTTAGAGAAAACGGAGTATCAACACAGAGAAAGAAACAAAATGACAAAACTTCTTTACGATGAATTGAATGAAACCCACTATTTAGTATTCTGCAATAAAGAGACCGCTCTGATATGAATGTCTCTTTCAAACTATTAGATGAATCTAAAAAGAAGCCTTTGATACAGCTTGGAAAGAAGCGGGAATATTCTGGACTAAACGGACACAGAAACTTAGGATACAGAGCAAGAAATTATATATATGCCCTACCTATCGAGAGTATTTCGTGTTAGATGTATTGAAATCTATTCAGTAATACTTTAATAATAAATATTATACCTATATTTAAACTGTTTGAGAATAAGACCTTGTAGTATATTGATTGTTTCCTACTCACCCTTTAAGTAATTATACTCAAAAATTGAGCAAAAGCAGAACAGAAATTTTCTTGTATAGATGGTAAGTCCTTACTTACAAAGAACACCAAGGAAATTTTGCAGCAATTTTACAAAATATGAGGACAGTGCTAGAAAAATCTTCTTTTCCGAGGTTGCCTCAGACAAGATAATTTGAAGCTATTATCTATATGGGCAGCAACTATCAATGAAGAAGAGTTTTCAGGGCTTTTAGGATTGAACAATGAACGAATTTAATCAAGGAAAGATTAAAAGCATGAAGAAACCTAGCTCATAGGAAAGAAAAGCGTAAAATATTTGAGAAGAGTAAATCTCCAGAAGCAGAACCTGTGTTGCTGACCTATCCCGCTCAAACAATTTAGGTATCTTATAGATAAAGAAGAAGAAAACACTCCCTACTTTGGACTTCAATGTGAAATGCTCACCTATAAAATCCAAAATGACAACCAAAGAAAAAATTCAACCAATTACATGGATTTATGTCTCAAATAGAATCTTTTACATTGCAGACGGACATCATAGAATAGAACTACCGCATTATGTGCCGAAAGAAAAAGAGAAAAAAGCATAAGCCACCAGGAGATAGACCCTAATTTATATATATGAAACTTCATTGTCTCTGACCAATGCATTTAAAATTAACGATTTTAATAAATTAATTTTGACTTCAGATGAACCAGTTCTCAGCAATTTCTTGATAAATTACAAGAATCTTTCGTGGTAGAAGTATAAGGCAAAGAACCTTTTTTATCAAATCGAAAACTCAGGGATATATTTCTATGTATTTGAGGAGGTTCTGTAAATTACCTAAAAAATGAGAAAAGCGAAACCTGCACTATAGACCATTATATTAGATAAATATATTATGACACTATTTAGGGATAGAAAAACTAAGTTTGACAAAAGAGGTCAGCTATACCGTGGAAGTTCCTCTTATGGCTGAAAGTTATCAAACTCAAAGAAAAGGTAGATAGAAACACTGAGTAGCCTTTGGGAAGATATCCTGCGTTTTCAGCCTCCTTGCCGTAGCAGATAAAAGGTCTAAAATACACTAAATACACCTATAGAATAAAACTCTGTAGGACCTCATGTATGATATGAAATAATGGTATAAATATAAATGATTTTACTACATCGCCCTACTGTCTTCCTAAGACCTTGGGGCGATTTTTTATAATAAACATCTATTGATAAATTTCCTCATCTTATATTTTCTGTTTTTCAGTTATTATCTTTATGAAAATAATAACGATAAAATTTTATAAAATATCAAGAAGAAAATCAATTTTATTTCTTACGCTATCCTGTTTTATAAAAGCCTCTGATGATAACTTTTGAGAGCACAAAAAAAAAATCTCCTCGTGAGTTTTTAAGAATCTCCTCGTAGTTTTGGGAAAATCTCTCGTGAGTTTTTATAAGAATCAATAGAGTTTTATAAATACCGAACATGCTTGTCAATTTATTTTAACTCTAAAGTACTAATATAGCAGTAAAATTAAAGAAAGCTGTTTGGAGGGCAAGTCCCACAAAGAAACAGACACTTACTGAAATGGTACCCACAAGCGATAGGCGATAAGCAGAGCCTCTAAGTGATTTGCTTCTTCATCTGGTATCCACAGTATCCAAAGCAGAATGATATTTGCATGCAGCATTGAAGAGCTGTTTTGACAAGGCAGGAAAAAGATTTATCAGACGGAGAAGTGTTGTTCGCATCGGGGGCATTTTACACTTCAAGTAAGTGTTGAAATCCTTCCGAAAGAAAGTCAGAAGTCAATGGAAGCAAAATAAAATCTTCACATATCCCTTTTCCGACCAGGAAAAGCACTGATACCGATATGTTGATGCAGCTTTCAAGAAAGTAAAAGAAGTGAACATTCTTTTTATCAGTGAAAATTTAGAAACTTAACTATAAATTTAAGACAATGGAACAAATAAAATTGAATAAAGAATGGAGAAAAACTCCTACAACGCTTTTTAACTTACGCAGATTTATTCCTACCAGCGACCCTGAATGTGAAACTCCAAGCTCTCCTCAGCAATGGGATATCCGAAATATCTCTTTTGAAGAAATGAAAAGTATCGGCTTAGAAGATGTCTCTATTGATGAGCATGCTTGTGTCTAGATACATTCCATCCAATATAGAGAAAGCAAGTCCCTTACCATAGGATTTATTGCCCACTATGATAGCTCACCTGACTTTGACTTGGTAAAGATGTTAAAACCTCAAATCTGGGAAAACTATGATGGAAACGACTTTACTTCTCAACCCCAGAGACTCAGCTTCACTCTCTCCCTAATAAGTTTGAAAGCTTAAAAAATACAAGGGACAGACCTAGTACCACAGTGACGGACTTCTTGGTGCAGATGACGAGCAGGAGTCGCAAGAAATCATGACAGCCGCAGAATATCATTCAACATCCTGAGATTAAACTGTAAAATAGCGTGGCATTTAACCCAGACGAAGAAATTAGGAGCTCATCTTTTTCGATGTGATTTGGGGCAGAATGGAGAGCATACAATGATGGACAGGAAGTGTAGGCGAAAATAGAGTATGAAAACTTTAATGCGGCTGGAGCAGTGGTAAAATCAATGGACTCATGTACCTGAGATGACACTTTTCGGAAAAATGATAAACGCAGGACTTCTTGCTGCCAGTTTAGTCAATCATTACCCCCTAATGAAACTCCCTACAACGAAAGATTTTGAAAGGTTTTTACCATCTAATGGATATCAAAGCTGATATTTCTTATGCAAAACTTCAATACATCATCAGGAGACCATACGATGAAAAATTTGAAGCAAGAAAGATTTATTACTGACAGTAAAGTGAATTTAACCAAAAATATGGACGAAATACCTGAAATAGAGGTAAAGACCAATACCTCAATATGAAAAAACAGTTTGAAGGAAGACTCCACATCATAGAACCTCGCAGAAAAATCTATGAAAGATTTAGGAATTACACCGAAGTTAAGGCTATCCGTGGAGGAACAGACGGAGCTCAGCTTTTTCTTACATGGGTCTTCCCTTGTCCAAATATCTTTGCTGGAGGCAGAATTTTCACGGACCTTATGAATATGTCCTCTAGAGTCTATGGAGCTACGGAAGTTATCCTACAAATTTTCCCAAATGCTGCGATTATAACAGAAAAACTTCGCTAAGCGAGAGTTTTAATCGAATGTCTTGATAAGGAAACCTATTCTGTATAGACCTACCGAGAGAAAACTCATCTGCATATTCAATTCATCACCTACAAATTCCTCTCGCAATGCTTGAAAACTGCACTCTATGTTTTGGTTTTTCTTATAAATATAATATGCTGTAGTATCTCCCTCATTGTAGCACTCAAAAGCAAAGATGCTTCCTTAATATTCTTATCCTCTTCTAATCTACTCAATTGAGAAATTCTTAATTGATTCGACCAACCCCCTCCATTGGTGAAAGCTTTCCACCCCAAACCATATATTTTCCTTGAAATTTACCTGTGTTTTCATGCATGACATCTCTCACATCTTCTACTATACAAAGTAATTTCTGCAACTCTATTCGTATTAGAACATATGGAACATACTTCTGAAATCGAAAATTATAACATTTCTTTACATATTTTATCTCTGTTACCAAATTCTCTAATGCGTTTGCTAATGCTAAAGCCTGACTTTCAGGTTGTTTTAACAAATGTAAAACTAGTCTTAACTGACTTTCTCCCAATACCAGGTAATCCAGAAACCTCTTCTACTGCCTTTTACTAGTACTCTACTCGGATAGTCCATATCTTAAAAATCTCTTTAATAAAGCAACAAATTTACTAAAACCTTTTTGAGAATTCTCCACTGGATCCCAACGAAAAAGCATCTGCAAAACCATTGCAAACGCTTTATTCTTTTCATAAAATACTTGATTAACTAGCCTCTGTAAAACACTATAACAATCTGATGTCTAATCTATAATAATTACTATAGTTTCTCCATTGCCCTCCATCACATAGATAAAGATTAGATTTCGCTACTCCACTAGATACCTTGATGAGCTAACTTAGACTTTCCATTTACCAAATAACTTAATGTTCCTTCCTTATCAAGTACAATTACTTATATCTGCTTCATCCAAATCTTGTCCTACTTTTATACCTCCATTTACTTCTAGTTTAGTTACAGGCTTAAAAACTCCTATACCTGCTATCGTTCTACCACTTTCATCTCCTAATAGAATAGTATTATCTTTCAGCCTTCCATTCAAAACATCAAAACCATTCCCAATAGCTATAATACCCTTTCAAAATATTTCCGTTTCCTATATGAACATTTCCTCCTATACCTTCCATCCATGCACCTGCCTTATTCCCTATTACAATATTATCATATCCAGTTATTGCCACTACCTGATTGTATTTTTCCTGATACTATTTTTCCTATAGTTCCGATTACCACATTATCGCACCTCCTGCTACAGTATTTCCTTTCAATAATAATATTTCCCTCTACCTCTCCCGCTCCATTTGTTGCATTTTCCTTCACTCTATATTATTACTCTCTCTAGCTAATATCTTTCCCTATAGTGATATTATTTTCATTCTTATTCCCAGTAAAGTTTAAGGTATTTTCCTATTGCTATATTATTTTTTACCGTTGATACTCACTCCATGTCCTCAACTGTATTTGCATCTTGAGTAATATGATTTCTGTGCCTACTAATTTAAGATCTTGGATATTCACATTTAGGTTCCTGTTTAGATATGAGAAGACACCCATTTATCCAATGTATCACTGTAATAGTAGTATCCTTCTTCTGACACATCTTCAAGTTTTCCCATACGATTTGTTTTGGGCATGGTCTCCGGATTAAATAAGAAATCATTCCATTTTGTGCAGTCCCAATATTGTTGTCATTTCTATCATCTGCTCAGCTGTAACTCTTGGGATGATCACTCCTTTTTGCTCACTGGTCCCCTGGCTCTATATGCAGAGTAGCTTTTGGGGATTGCGTGTTAATCCCTACTGGCTGTTGTCGTCTGGGCATAGCTACACACCCGACACATACTGAGATGAGTAATAATGTTTTTCCCTATATATTCTGTTTAATTATTTATTTTTCCTATTGGAAATAAAACAAATAAGCATAAGCCACAGACCTATGCTTATAGATATATTTAACCTATAAGTTACTTATGTAATACTCTCGTATATTTATATATAAACATTATCTAATTTTTCATCACTTTTCTGTTTTCTACCAAATTTACAGTTTTTCCTTAAAATCAATAGCCTTTATCAAATTGTTTTTCACTAAATTTGTTCAGTTAAATTAAAATCTATCCATACTTATGAATTTACAAAACATATCTTAGAAATCCTCTGGAAAAATTTTTCTAAACTTAATACCGTTCCTAGACCTTCAAAAAGAGAAGAGAGAGTCATCGCATTTATTAAGAACTTTGGAGAAAATCTTGGTTTACCAACTCGGTGAGATAAAACGGAAATGTCCTCATCAAAAACCTGCCACCAAAGGCATGGAAGATAGAAAAACTATCATATTACAAGCTCATCTAGATATGGTCTGCCAAAAATAATGATGTAGATTTTTGATTTTGAAAATCAAGGCATTCAGATGTTTATAGATGGAGATTGGGTCAAAAGCAAAAGGCACAACTTTGGGTGCCGATAATGGTCTAAGTGTAGCATGCGATCATGAGTATTTTGAAAGCACTGATATTCCACATCCTAATGTTAGCACTTTTTACCATTGATGAAGAAACTGGTATGACAGGAGCTTTTGGTTTTAGAACCTAATTTCTTGACAGGTGAAATTCTCCTTAACCTCGATACAGAAGAGGATGATGAAATAGATATAGGCTGTGCTGGGGGTATTGATGTAACTGCTAAACAAACTTTTGACACGGAATCATTCAAGGAGAAGCCGTTAAAATAGAGGTGAAAGGTCTACAAAGTGGACACTCTGGCATGGATATCCATAAAGGTTTTTGGAAACTCTAATAAAATATTGTCCGTTTCTATTATTAGATATTCAGAATAGTGATATTCAATTAATTAGTATAGATGGCGGAGGTCTTAGGAATGCTATCCCAAGAGAAGGAATTGCGATTTTTAAGGTAAAAGACACTCAACATTTCGTTAATTTAGGCGAAAAGAATTAAAATCTGAAATTTTTGGATGAATTTTCTTCTTTTAGAAAAAGATTTAAGCATTGATATTTCTATAATCTCCACCGAAGAAAATATTACCCTAAAATCAACAAAGTTCTATAAAAATTATTCATACTTTTAAACATTGCTCATAATGGCGTTTTAGAATGTCCCCGAGTGGAAGGACTGGTAGAAGCCTCTAATAATATTGCTCGTGTGGAGCTAAAAATGGAGTATTTCAAGTATTGAATTTGACTCGTTCTTCAGTAGAATCTTCAAAAATGCAAGTAGCAAATCAATTAAAAATCCTCTTTTAGAATTAGCTGGTATTCCTGTGAATTTTTCAGGTTCTTATCCAGGCTGGAAACCCAAGCGAAGCGAAATTATTAAAACAATGACCTAATTTATGATTTCGAGCAAAACCTGCTGTAGATTAGCTTGCATGCTGGTCTAGAATGTGGAATTATCAGGGGCTAATTATCCTAATATAGAAATGGTAAGTTTTGGACCTACCATTAAAAGGAGCTCACTCTCCAGATGAGAGAGCAAGTATTTCTTCTTCTCAAAAATTTTGGAAATTCTTACTTGATGTCTTGTAGATATTCCAAAAGAAATAATAAAAATTAAAAAGCGACGCAATAAAAAGTCGCTTTTATATTATCTAATAAGAAGAAGCTTTATTTACCAAAATTTTATCACAGACTATTCTACTGAGAATCTTAATTTCTCATTACAAAGAATACTCATAGATTGGTCATATTTCTCAATTTCTAAATAATTTGAGAATTAAGTTCATATTCCGAGAACTAAGATAAGTCAAAATCATCGGAAGATTCCGTTACTGATCTAAAATCACCTCATCATGAACCTTGCATTCGCTCAATTTTATGAGGTTTGTTCAATAATATTTCCCTCTTTATCAGGGATAGGTTCTCCCGTGGGTCTACCTTAGGATAATTTAGAAACTCATCCATTTTATCAAAAATATCTCAGAATGTATATGTTCTAATTGCTCTGCTATCTCATGAACAGCTTCCCAACCCGAATCCCATTTTTCCACTAAAAACATCCTGTGAGCGATGTTTCCTAACAATAAGAGCAGCCTCTTTTTACCTAAATCCGTTAATTTTAATCGGTTTATAACTTTCCTCAACCCAGTTTTTTCTGCATAAATTTCTTCATCATACTATTGACACTGGAGCATTTTAATATTTAGTAATTTACTCAATTCATTGTTGATTGTAAAACAATTATCCTCATCAATAAGATGAAATATCGCTTTCAAATAATTTTCTTCGGTAGAGATTTCATTCAGTTTTTAAGTTAGAATAATTTAATAGCAAATCTAATATTTTTCTATTCTAAAAATATTTCTAAAAACCTATTTTTAAAAATTCCTTACCTTTACCACAAATTTTTAAGAATTATGAAAGATTGGCTAATTGTAAAGAATATGCAAGATATAACCTATAAAAACATAATGGCGTAGCGAGTTTGCCTTCAATCGCCCAGAGGTTCCGCAATGCATTTCGCTTCAAAACACTACATCCTGAACTTTATGAGTGCATTCTATGATGCTATGAAGACCCAAGTATTAGGGGTAGTTCTACTCACAGGGAAAGGTCCAAGTCCAAAAGATGGAGTTCATGCCTTTTGTAGTGGTGGCGACCAAAATCTCGTAGCCATCAAGGATATGTAGGGGAGATGATGGAAAGCATCGCACTCAATATTTTAAGTTCAAAGATTAATTCGTTTTATGCCAAAAGTTGTCATTGCCGTTGTGAATGGCTGGGCAGTAGGAGGTGGACATTCTCTTCATGTAGTTTGTGATTTTGACTTTGTAAGTGAAGAACATGCAGTTTTTCAAACAAACCGATGCCGATGTTACCAGCTTTGATGGAGCTGTGGCTCAGCATATTTAGCTAAAATGGTAGGACAGCGAGGAAATTTTCTTTTTAGGAAGAAATTATTCTGCCCAAGAAGCCTTTAGAAATGGGAATGGTCAATAAAGTAGTGCCTCACAATAAATTTGAAAATACCGCCTATGAATGGGCTCAAGAAATTTTAGCAAAATCTCCTACCTCTATTAGAATGCTAAAATTTGCTATGAATTTAACTCGATGACGGTATGGTGGGACATGCAAGTATTCGCAGGAGAAGCTACTCGCCTCGCTTATATATGACCGATGAAGCCATAGAAGGTCGCAATGCATTTCTGGAGAAAAACCCAGATTTCGGTGAAAATCAATGGATTTCATAAGAAAACAAAAAACATTGTCAAATTTGACAATGTTTTTGTTTAATCTTATCATCTTGAAAATCCTCCAACTAAAACTCCATATATACCGCTCCCAATCCATCTAATATTTTTTCTGCACTCCTCTGATGGATTCCCATACACTGACGAAAATAAGTAACATCTCCTAATGCCATTACTTTATCCACATGATTAGCAATCAACTTATTCAAATGTAAAAACTGCCGCTTCAGAATCTATATAACGCTCATAAACATGACATTTTTACCATCTTGGCTCAATGTCCATTCATAGTTCAAAGTTCCCTCTTCTTCCCTTTCTGCAATCTCAGAAAGTTCCGCCATTACTTTTTAGTTCCTCTACTTTTTCCTTCTTTTAGGGTTAATTCAAACACCCATGCAATATTATTTTTCATATCAAAATATTTATTTTATCTTTAAAAATACCCAATTTATTTTCCGTAGACATTTCATCATTGAGCAAATATCCTTCATAATTAAAGGCTTTCACTTATCTATAGTTTTTCACTTGATTTTCAGCACAAAAACGCACCACCAAACCACGAGCGTGTTTTAGTATAAAACCACTATAGTTTTTAGGCTTCCCTGATTTCATTTTCGTAAAACTCAAAATCAATGATTTTGGCGTTCAATTTCTTTTTATTAACGACCTTAAAATACTCATTACTTGCCAAATTCAGCACGAAATCCTCTTCCATTAATTCTGTGTTTTAATTGCTCCGTTATTTGTCAGACCAAAATTCATACAAATTTTTATAATGTTCAAACTGAAATTTCCGTCCCATTTCCAAACGATACAGCATCACCCTATCTGATGGCTTCAAAAGTCCATACAATCCCGACAATATTCTGTAATGCTCCTGCAAATAATCCACTGCATTTTTGGTCTAAAACTTTCAGCATCTAAACCTCTGTATACCTCCCCGTAAAAGTATAAAAAGCAGGTGATGCCTCATCATTATTGGATTTTTATGCCAATTTTGATTTCGCTCCCAATTTTTCCTCTGCCAATTTTGGAGAAATATCCATCAGTTCAGATAAAAACTGAGGCGATTTCTCTCTCAAATAAGATTGAATAAAATCAGAATCTTCTATGAACTGTGGTTTAGTAGGTGTTAAAAATTTTTGAGAGTTATTGATTCTCATCAACTTTTGCAGGAGATGTTAAAAATTCTCATTATCAATATATTTTTATCTAAATGTTATTTGTTTTCAAATTCACTAATGAAATGTAATTTTACATTCGGAAACTTTTTCCTGAGTCATTGTTATCGTAAAAGCAGAATCCGCTAAGAACACCAATTGTCCATACTTATTCTCGCCATAAAAACGCTGTTTCAAACGAGCAAACTCCTGAAATTCTTCCGATTTTTCATCTGCTTCTACCACACGCCTTATATGTATCCCAATAGGTTCGTAGGTACATTTTGCCCCATACTCATGCTCCAAGCGATACTGAATAACCTCATACTGCAATGCTCCCACCGTTCCTATAATTTTTCTTCCATTCATTTCCAAAGTAAATAACTGGGCAAACCTTCATCCATCAATTGGTCTATCCCTTTTTGCTAGTTGTTTAGCTTTTTAATGGGTCGTTATTGTTAATATAACGAAAATGCTCTGGTGAGAAACTCGGAATTCCTTAAAATTCAATTTTTCTCCTGTTGTAGCTATATCTCCTATTCGAAAATTCCCAGTATCATGTGGCCCAACAATATCTCCTGGAAAAACTTTCATCTACAACTTCTTTTTATCTGCAAAAATGTATTCGGCGATGAAAACTTAATTTTTGCCTTCTCTTACTAAAAGATAATTTTCATTTCGCTTAAATATCCCTGAAACTATTTTTACAAAAAGCCAATCTATCCTATGTTTAGGATCCATATTCGCATGAATTTTTAAAAACAAACCCAGTAAAATTATTTTCTTTCGGGCTCTACTATTCGCACATCAGCTTGTTTGGGTTGAGGCATTGGAGCAATATCAATAAACGCATCTAAAAGCTCTCGCACTCCAAAATTATTTAAAAGCCGACCCAAAAATACGGGTTGCTGTTCGCCTTTCATGTAAAGTTCCCTATCAAATTCTGGATAAAACCGAAACTGAACAACTCATACTCTTCCCTCAAAAAATATCCGCAGCTTTTTCCCCACAATTTCATCAATCTGCTCATCATCAATGCCTTCTATCTTAATGCTCTCCCTATTTTGTTTCTTTTCTTCAAGAAACAATTGAATATTTTGCTCCCAAATATTATAAATCCCTTGAAAATCAACTCCCATACCTATCGGTAAAGACAAAGGCACAACGGAAAGCCCTAACTTCTGTTCCACCTCATCAAAGAGGTCAAGGCATCTTTCCCTTCTCTATCCAATTTATTGATAAATACAATCATTGGAATATTTCTCATTCAGCAAACCTGAACGAGCTTCTCTGTTTGCTCCTCCACCCCTTTTGCCACATCTATCACTACAATAACGCTATCTACTGCTGTGAGCGTTCTATAAGTATCTTCCGCAAAATCTTTATGCCCTGGTGTATCTAAAATATTGATTTTATAACCTTTGTAATTAAACGCTAAAACGGAAGTCGCTACGAAATCCCTCTCTGTCTTTCTATTTCCATGAAGTCCAAGTAGCACCTTTTTATCTTATTAGACTTTACTGCTCCTGCTTCTTGAATCGCCCCTCCGAATAAAAAGCAATTTTTCCGTTAAAAGTAGTTTTACCAGCATCTGGGTGAGAAATAATACCAAATGTTTTCCTTTTTGTATCTCTTGAATTAAATTTGACATATCTATATTCTTATTCTGTGCAAAAATCGTGAATTTTAATCAAAAAACTTATCTCCTATTTAGAAAAATTAATCTAATGTAAAAATTATATCCTTAACTCTATTTTTCTTATCTTATTTTCCCCGTATTTATTCCGTAAAAATTTATTAAATTGCACAATCATTTTTATTTTTACATATTATGAAGAAGTTTAATGAATATAAAAAAACCTAGACTTAATTGCTATTTCTGATAGCATTGCAAAATTTTGGAAAGATAACAACACCTTTCAGAAATCTGTAGAAAACAGAGAAGGATACCCAGAATATGTATTCTATGAAGGACCTCCTTCTGCTAATGGAATGCCAGGTATTCACCATGTAATGGCAAGATCTTTAAAAGATATTTTCTGTCGTTTCCAAACCCAAAAATGGAAAACAAGTTTTCCGTAAAAGCGAGGTTGGGATACTCATGGTCTCACCGTAGAATTAGGTGTAGAAAAAGAATTGGGCATCACCAAAGAAAAAATATTGGCAATAAAATTTCTGTAGAAGAATACAACCAAGCATGTAAAAATGCGGTAATGAAATACACTGATGTATGGAATGACCTAACTGAAAAATCGGATATTGGGTAGATTTAGACAATCCATATATCACTTACCAACCGAAAATACATGGAGTCTGTTTGGTGGCTTCTAAAACAACTTTATCAAAAGAACTTACTCTATAAAGGCTATACTATTCAGCCTTACTCTCCTAAAGCAGGAACTGGGCTTTCTTCTCACGAACTAAATCAACCTGGGACTTATAGAGATGTAAGCGATACTACTATTGTAGCTCAGTTCAAAGTAAAAAAATTTAAGTAAAGCCCTTGAGACTAAATTCTCAAATCTGAAGTCTCAATTCAAAAATCTAAGTATACTTGCTTGGACTACTACCCTTGGACTTTACCTTCTAATACTGCACTAACCGTAGAGCAAACATAGAGTATGTACTTATTAAGACTTTCAACCAGTATACTTTTGAGACCAATTGAAGTGATTTTAGCAAAAGATTTGGTTTCAAAACAATTTGGGAAAAAAATTTGTTGAAGGTTCTGATGAAGATTTTATAAATTTTTCTTCTGAAAAATAAAACTATTCCTTACCAAATCCTTGCAGAATTCAAAGGTTCTGATTTAGTAGAAACTACTACAAACAGCTCGTTCCTTGGTTTTTACCAGCGGAAAAATCCAGAGAAAGCATTTCGTGTGATTGCAGGAGATTTTTGTAACAACAGAGGATGGAACAGGAATCGTACATACGGCTGCAACTTTCGGTGCTGATGATGCTCGAGTTTCTCGTGAAAATGATATTCCACCAATGCTCATTAGAGATGAAAATGATAATTTAGTTCCATTAGTAGATTTACAAGGAAAATTCTTAAAGCGGAGAAAATGTCCCAGAAGTTTTTGCAGGAAAAATACATCAAAAACGAGATATTATGAAACAATGATGCTCCCTGAAAAATCTTGGGATGTGGAAATGGCGATTCTCTTAAAAACAGAAAAATAAAAGCTTTTAAAGTGGAGAAATATGTCCATTCTTACCCTCATTGTTGGAGAACCGATAAACCTGTACTTTATTATCCTTTGGACTCTTGGTTCGTAAAAATGACTGCTGTAAAAGAGCGATTAGTAGAACTTAATAAAGAAATCAACTGGAAGCCAAAAAGCTACTGGTGAAGGGCGTTTTGCAAATTGGTTAGAAAATGTAAATGACTGGAATTCTCTCGTTCAAGATATTGGGGAATCCATCCCTATTTGGCGAAGCGAAGACCTGAAAAGAAGAAAAATCATTGGCTCCGTAGAGAGAACTATAACGAAATCGAAAAATCAATTTTAAAAAGGATTTATGGCTGAAAAATCCCATTTAAAAGGCTTTGAAGTGGAAATATGTCTGAAGATAATTATGCAAAAAAATAGACCTGCATAAAAACATCGTTGATAAAATCATCTTGGTTTCAGATAGCGGAAAACCAATGAAACGCGAAAGCGACCTTATAGATGTATGGTTTGATTCTGGAGCTATGCCTTACGCACAGTTCACTATCCTTTTGAAAAATAAAGAACTTATCGACCAATACAAAAGCTTTCAGCAGATTTTATCGCTGAAGGAGTGGATCAGACTCGTGGCTGGTTCTATACGCTACATGCTATCGGAACTACAGTTTTTGACTCCATAGCTTATAAAAATGTGATGTCTAATGGGTTAGTTTTAGATAAAATGGACAAAAAAATGTCTAAGAGGATTAGGTAACGCAGTAGACCCTTTTTGAAACTTTAGCAAAATATGGAGCTGATGCTACCCGATGGTATATGATTTCTAATGCATGCCTTGGGAAAACCTAAAATTTGATATTGATGGTATTGATGAAATTCGTAGAAAAATTCTTTGGAACTCTCTATATACTTACATCTTTCTTTGCTCTTTATGCTAATGTAGATAACTTCAAATATACAGAAAAAGACATAGAAGATAGACCTAGAAATTGACAGATGGATATTATCTGAGACTTAATATTTTAGTAAAGGAAGTTACATATTTTTATGATGATTATGAACCTACCAAAGTAGCAAGAGCAATAAATACTTTTTGTCAATGATAATTTAAGTAATTGGTATGTAAGACTTTGCCGTCGTCGTTTTTGGAAAGGAGACTATACAGAAGATAAAATTTCGGCTTATCAAACGCTTTACACTTGCCTTGAAACTATTGCAAAAATTTCGCACCTATTGCACCATTCTTTATGGATAGATTATATCAAGATTTGAATGCTGTTACAGGAAAAAATCACAGAGAGTGTACACCTTACAGATTTCCTATTTCCAACTGAAAGTCAAATAGATACGGATTTAGTAGAAAAAGACTCATTTAGCCCAAAACATTACTTCTATGGTTTCTCTTTGAGAAAGAAGGAAAAACATAAAGTTCAGTCAGCCACTTCAAAAAGTGATGATTCCTGTATTAGATAAAAAAGACGAGGAACAAATTTTAGCTGTTTCGGAACTTATAAAACAAGAAGTTAATGTCAAAGAATTGAACCTTATCAATGCTGATGATGCCGCAGACTTGATTATAAAACAAATCAAACCAAATTTCAAAAACTTTGGGGAGCGAAATTGAGGGAGAGATATGAAAAGCTGTAGCTTCTGAAATTCAGAATTTCTCATCAGAACAAATAGCAAATCTTGAAAAAGAAGGAAAAACTATAGTTGCAGGGCATGAAATCACACTTAACGATGTAGAAATTTTAGCTAAAGATATTCCTGGTTGGACTATCACCAGTGAAGGTAAAAATCACAGTTGCTCTCGATTTGACCATTACTGATGAGTTAAAATCTGAAGGTATCGCGAGAGGAATTTATCAATCGTGTACAAAATTTAAGAAAAGATAAAAGGATTTGATTTAATGGATAAAATCTACAATTCAGTTAGAAAAATTCTTGTCCTTTCAAAAATCAGATTGAAGAAAACTTAGAATATATTTCGTCAGAAGTTTTAGCTGATAAAATAGAATTTATAGCCTCATTAACATCTTCTGATGAAATTGAAATAGATGATGTGAGATTTAAAAATTAACATTATTAAACAATAAATAAATTCCTATAAATAGGCAGTATAACTAAAAACTTACGCCTATTTAATCATAGTAAAAATGGAAAATAGACAAAGATATAGCAGATTCTGATTTTACAAGAATTTAAGAAATTATTCTTAAAAATAGAAAAACAGAAAAAGATTTAGCATTAATCAAAGAAAGTTTCATCAATGACCAAAATAATAGCACAGATGATACCTCCCCAACTTTCAAGGCATTTGAAGAAGGGGCTGAAATTCTTAGTAAAGAGCAGAATGCTATTTTAGCAGGAAGACAAGAAAAATTCATCAGGGACCTAAAACATGCTCTTATTCGCATAGAAAACAAAACATATGGAATCTGCCGTGTAACAGGCAAACTTATTGATAAAGAACGCCTTAAAGCTGTCCCTCATGCTACATTAAGTATTGAAGCATGCAGAGATAAAGTACTAGCAAGATATAAAAACCAAGATGTAAGTAATTTTTGCATCTTGGTTTTAATATTTCTATATTTGTCGCTGAATTTAATTTTATGAAAAATAACATTTATTACAATATTCATCTTATTTTTTTAGACCAATTTTCTAAAAATTTACATTAAAAACACATTTTTGAATTAGGTGAAAGCATTCCTGTTTTCGGACTAGAATGGTTTCGTTTAACCTTTTAGTAGAAAATCCAGGAATGGCATATGGCTTTCAATTTGGAGGACTTTTAGGAAAATATTTACTTATTTTTCTAGGTTTTTATTGATTGGAGGAATGATTTATCTACTTAGAAAATGGCTTAAAGAAGGAGCAACTAATCACCTCTTAATTCCTATGAGTTTCATTTTTTGCAGGAGCTATTGGTAATCTTATTGATGGTCTTTTTACGGAATTATTTTTGATAGCGGAAGCATATTTATTGATGAAATAAACACCTGGATAGGATATGAGGGCATATCTCAATTTACTCAAAAATGGACAAGGTTACTCTGGGTTTATGAAGGTTGTGTGGTAGATATGCTCCATTTTCCGCTAATTAATTTGACACTTCCTAATAGTTTACCTATCATCGGAGGGCAACACATAGAGTTCTTCCGATATATCTTTAATATTGCAGATAGTACCATCACCATCGGAGGACTTTTTGACTATTTATTTTTTAGAAAAAGGCATTTCCTAATGGAGAATTTTTAATTTACTTTTTATTACTCTTATAAATGAAAAACTGGATTTACATAGGTATTCTTGCATGGAAGAATATAAAAACATTGGGAAAAACACTCGATACTTTTTGAATAATGGTCTTTCTTTGATATCGTAGAAGATATAACTATTTTTCCAAGAAATAAGTAAAGAAGATATTGCTTTAGCTAAAAATACAATATAAAAGTACATTGGAAATCCTAAAAAAATATAGGAATAACAAACGGATTTATTTCTTTAGCAAAATGCAAGTCAAGAATATATATTATTATTAGAACATGATTGGAATCTTATAGAAAATAATGATATTACTATGAGCGTTTAAAAAGCGGTATAGTACTCTTATCTGATGGAGAAGCAGATGTTGTAAGGTATAGACATCGTGAAAAATCCAGGATATCCACTTTATAGTTTTTCATTCAAAGGAAAAGAATTGGAATACTATGATGATTGGCATAAATGTACTTCTCCCCACTTATTAGATTCATTACATTGGCTAGACCCTGCCAAACAATTTCCTGATAAAATCACTAAAAAGGAGAATACTTCATAACAACAAGTAGATATGGTAATGGACTAATAATCCTGCTATTTATAAAAACAATTCTACTTAGATATTGTTACTCCACTAAACTCAGATGGTATCAACTTAGAAAAAATATTGCAGAATGGTGGCCTCGTCAAAAATTTTATAATTGCCCATGGAAGGTTTATTTTCTCATAATGATTTCGTAAAATACCCTCCTAAAAAGAAAAAAATTTATGGCAAAGATTTATAGAATATTTTAAAATAAATCCTATTATTTGGTTAATCTTAAATTTTTAAACAAGAAACTCATGCAAAATGAATGGCTACAGCGAACGGAACTATTGATAAAAACAAAAGAGTATTAAAAAGCTTCAAAAAAGCAAATATTTTTAGTTATAGGATTAGGAGAGTTGGTTCGTTCCTCTACTGAATTTTTGTCTGTTCAGGAATTGGAAAAAATCACTATCATCGATGGGGATAGTGTCGATATCACTAATATTAATCGCTCAACTTCCTGCTCTAAATTCTACCATTGAAATGCCTAAAACAGAAGTCATTTCTAAAAAGAATTTTTAGATATTAATCCTAATATTTATTTAACAGCAATTAATGAATTTCTTATTCCTGAGAGAATGGAAGAAATATTGACAAATGAAAAATTTGATTATGTTTTAGATTACATTGATAGTGTTAGCCCTAAACTGCTTTAATTAGAACTTGTAAAAACATAAAATCAAACTATTAAGTGCTATGGGTGCTGGTGGAAAATCTGATCCAAGCAAAGTTCTAGTAAGAGATATTAGTAAAACTAATAACTGCTTTTTAGCAAAAACAAATCCCGAAAAAACAACTCAGAAAAGAAAAATATTCACAAAGGATTTCGCTGTGTTTTTCTACAGAAATACAAGATGAATACAGCCTAAAAAGCTTACTGATGGAAGTAACTTTAAAAATCTTTTTATGGGACAATTAGCTATATGCCTGCTATATTTGGACTATATGCTGCAGCTGAAGTAATACAATTTCTACTAAAGAAAAATGAAAAACTAACGGATATCCTAAAACTGATAAAACCGATATTTCCTTACTTTTTGAACAAGGAAAATGGTATTCTATAAAGAATTATGTATTATTTCTTTAACTAAATCCAGATTTAGAAAACCCAAAAATAGGAGTATCTGTATCTAAAAATTCTTTAAAAAGAGCAGTAAATAGAAACCGAATCAAAAGACTTTTGAGAGAAACTTATAGACTTAATAAGCCTCTTTTTATCAATACTTTTGGAAAAAAATTCTCTAAACATGATATTTTATCGCTCTCCAAAATTACCTCAACATTACAACCAAATTGAATATTTATTCTTGAAACTTTGTGATACAAAAGATTCTCAATAAAATTGATTTTATCTATAAAACCCCATTTTATCAATATATTCAAAAACTTCTGGTGGTAGCATTGGACGAATATTCTTATTTTCTTTTATCATTTTACGGATTTCCGTGCGGATAGCTCTATTACAGGAGCATTGATCTTCTTGATGTTATCATGCCTTATCACTTCTCCTCCTACTTTGCTAATCCGAGGATAAAACGAATATAGAATGATTTTTGACCAAAAATTTCATGATTTTTCCACTTTGGAAGACTATGTACATTATCCTCTCCCATAATAAGACTAAAAAGTATATTCAGGAAATTTTTCTTGCAAATAAATTAATGTATCAATAGTATAAGAAGGTCTTGGCATAGAAAAATTCTACATCACTCACTCTCATTTTATGATAATTTTTATCGCCAAATCCACCATATCATAACGGTCATGATCGTGGAGCAAAAGACTTTTTAGATTTCAAGGGATTTTGCGGACTTACAATAAACCAAAGTTCATCTAAATCTGTATTTTTCAATAATATAATTAGCAATAATCAAATGCCCAATATGAATAGGGTTAAAACGACCAAAAAACAATCCTACTTGCATAAAAATTATTCATTAAATTTCACATCCTTAACATTCAAATAATAATACATTTCTTTCCAATAATTTTTCTTCTATAGAAAAACCATATCAAAAGACTTAGCCTTAAAATCTTGATAGTATTTTCCTAATCCAAAACCCTACACATTCGATCACGCCATCTCCTCCTACTATATAAAATTTAATATGAGTCTTATACTTCCCTATTTGCACCACATTATTAGAAACATTCACCGCTTCTATTGCTAAAATAGGCTTCATATTTTCTGGTCCAAAGGGTGCTAATTTACGATGAAAAATTAAAAAGAAGTATTTAAGTCTGAACCTTAAACTCCTTGTATCAATCTCTATACTTGGATATTTTTGATATTCTTGAATATTTTTCCGAAACTATCTTTTTCAAAACGAGTCTTAAATGCACGAAAATTTTCCTTCCTCATGGTCAGCTCTGCTGCTGCCCGATGACCTCCAAATTTTAATAGTAAATCAGAGCATTGCTCTATCGCCCGATGAATATCAAAATCAGAAACTGACCTCGCTGAAGCTACCATTTCTCCATTTTGTCCATCAGTGAAAATCAAAGTTGGCTTATAATATGCATCAACCAAACGAGATGCCACGATACCTATCACTCCTTTGCTCCATTCTGAAGAATAAGCAATTAGGACTGAATTTTGTAACTGCTGCTCCACTTGTTCCATCGCTGACTGTGTCATTTGATTATCCATTTCTTTCCTCTGACTATTGAGCTCCAAAAATTTGGTTAACTATCTTTTTCAGCATATCATCAGAAATCATCAATTCCACCGCTGCCTTTCCATGAGAAATTCTTCCCGCTGCATTGATTTTTAGGGAGCAATCCCAAAAACTATATTTGAAATATTTATTTCGTTTAATTCCTTCTCGTTAACAATTTCTTTAACTCCCAATTGTTTCGTATTTCGGAGTTTTTAAGCCCATTTTTGCCAAAGTTCTATTTTTCTCCTGTAATAGGAACGATATCCGCCGCAATACTAATCACCAATAAATCAGTAAGTTCATATAATTCTTCTATTGGAATTTGATAAATAGTATTTAGGGCTTCACATAGCTTAAATCCTACTCCACAGCCACTCAATTCTTTATGATGGATAAGGACAATCCTTTTGTTTTGGGTCTAAACAGCAATCGCATTAGGGAATATCATCATCAGGCAAATGATGATCACAACACAAAATTTATCCCTTGTTCCCTAAGCATAATCCACTTCCTAGCAGATTTAATTCCACAATCCAAAGAGATAATTAAAGAAAAATCATTCTCTTTAGCAAAATCAATCCCTTGTTTAGAAATACCATATCCTTCGGTATAGCGATCAGGAATGTAAAAATCTATAAGATTTTTATCATAAATTTTACAAAGATAAAGATACACCAAAGCCACCGCACTCGTCCCATCTACATCATAATCTCCATAAATAAGATTTTTTCTTAGCCTTTATCACAGAGACTATATAATCTACTGCTTCTTGCATTCCTTTCATCAAAAACGGGAATGAATATCCTCCAATTTTGGCTTAAAAAGCTCTTGCCTTAAAAATAATCATCTATCCCTCTCATCACTAAAAATTTTAGATTCTAATGTTCCAAATCCTAATGATGAATTAATATTATCTATAATTTCCTCGTGCGGTTCCTGCTTAAAAATCCACTTTATCTCCATATCTACAAAAGTAATGAATTTTTAATATATTTTTACGATTATAAAATCACAAAAAGACACTGAATTACTCAATGTCTTTTTAATTTAATCTCTATTTTTAGTAAAATCCAAGAAGCCTTTTTATCCAAGTATTCGTATTCGGCTCTTGCCATTCTATTAAATACCAATAAGATGCTGTAGGTAGTGGACGACCTTTGCCTTCCCATCCCAAATAAATTGATTGACAGAATTTCCCTCAAAAACCAAAGCTCCATAGCGATCATAAATCTGAAATTTAACATTACTTTTAGTTCTCAATTCTGAATAATCTATTACATCATTAACTCCATCCCCATTAGGAGTAATAAAATTTACCAAATGAATATTTGTAAAGATTGATAAACAGGTTCACACTTTCTCCCTTTATAGACTTTTACACCAACAATATGTGTGTTCCATTATTTACACCTGTAAAAATATTAGAACTCTGCTAAAGCACCTCCATCCAATGAGTACAAGTAAGATGACTCATCACCTACAACCTTAATAATAACCACATCTTTTTAATATCAATACTTTCTATTTTTAGGAATTTTCTATAGCCGAAACTTTGATATTTTTGTCGATAAACTACAACCATTGTTAGAAACCAAATCTACCAATAATCTCCCACCCCTACGGTTATTTTTGAGTCATCTCACCAGTACTCCATCGATACTCCTTAAAAACCTACTCCTGCATCTAATTCTGCAGTAGCTGTAGAGCAAATAGCTATATCCTTAAGACTTTCTGATTTTTGTAGGCTTTTTAACACTAAAAGTAATACTCTGAATGCTAGGACATTCTGTCCCTGTTTCAAATCTTAAATAATATGTCTTTCCATTAGTAGCATAAGTTTCGGTAACGAATTCATTGCCTTTTGAGCATCGGCTAAATTTTCATAATAAGTAACATTCGCTGTTTTTGATGTGAATAAAGAATGATAGTCAACCAAATTGAACCTTTTGACCCCATCAAAATCATCATCACATAGTTCTATTGGCATCTTAGGAGAGTTTAACACTAATTTTTCCTTTAATTTGAAAAAGAAATTTTCTATGTTACTAACACAACCGTTTCCCAGAAACTACTCTTACATAAACATCAGTATTTTTGATAATAAGCCCAAAAATTTGGTAATGGATTACTTCCATTCTCTGCATCAACTTTGAGATAAATGATAAGTTACAGAATTATTTTTATCTGTAATAGATTCTGTAATTTCAGAAAAATTAATATCAATTTTACCATCAAAATTGGCATCACAATGAATACTAGAATAGTTTGAGATATTAACCTTTGGCTCATCAAAAACAACAAACTAATTTCTACAATCTTTTCACACCCTTTCGGGAGATACAGCTTTTGCATAAACTTTTACTCCAGAAGAAGAATACACTCGATGGATTAGGAATGGCATTTTCTCCTTTGTTAGCATCAGCATAAGTAGAATAATAAGTAACTGGATAGTTTTCTGTATTACGAATATCAGCAGCTAGTTAAATTAAATATTCCTTTTCCATTATGCTTACAAGTAGTAAGAACTGCATTTTGTATTCCAATTTCTCCTATAACTAGGTTAACCGTTACCTTCTCACAATCAGGGAAATCTTTATTTTTCCCACAAAATTGATAAGAAAAAGAATCCTCTCCTACCTCTCCTTGATTAGGGAGTATAGGTAATTTTTGCAGTATTCGCTATATCAACATTTAATTTTTCCTTTTTAGGCGAAGAAATTATTTTTATTGTAGATAAATCTATTTCTTGAGTAGATTTTTGAAAAATGTAGGAATAAAAACTTTCGCTCCACAAACATTGGCATTTGTTGTAGTCTCTACTTGACAATTTTGAATCTTAACTTCCGATGTCATTTGGAAACAATTAGAATTTTTGTAGCCTAACTTTATAAATCCCAGCCTCCGTAGGTTTATAATTTTTAGAATTTTCTCCTATAATCTCTACTCCATTTCTATACCATTGATAATTTTCATAATCTCCCTCTACTTCTAAAGTAACATTCGGAATACAATCTCCGTTTTCTTAATTACAGCTATAGTAGAAAATCCAGCAAAATAGCCCCATATCCTGCATAACCACTCGCAGAAATACTCATGTAATAGATTTGGTAGAATGAATATTGATATTTCCTGTCACATTTGGGATAGAATAACTCACCCACTCAGATGTTCCTGCAATATCAAAAGGTCCATTAGCAGGAGTCAAAGGATATCTATCCACATTTACTACTGCTCTTTTAAAGTAATAAAAATTTAGTTTAGTAGGAACTGATGAATAATATCCATCTGTTCCTGATCCAAACATAGTATCAATACCTCCTATCTCTCCTACTTGGTGAGGAAGAAAACAATTCAACGAGTGGAATATAATTAAACCCTTCTGTAGCAGTAGAAGTGAAACCCTCCCAATAATTGATATAAATAAATATTTTTAGATGATTTTACATAAAGATTATAATGATTATTACTCTATTGATAAATTTAGTATCAGAAACAATATAATATTCTCCTTCATTTAAAGGTAGTAATGGGAGATGTTTCATCATTTATATAAATTTGGGTATTATTCTCCGTAGCTACTATTATTGCTCCTTCCATATCGTCACCTATCACACCATTTCCTTTGATAATAGTAAATTCATTCCCTAAACGCTCTACAGGCACAGACTGGTCCATAATGATATCAGTTCCCTCTCCTCCAAGAACATACTGTCCATTAAAAATTACCATTGGTAACACTTATTGGTTTCATTTGCTTCTATTTTTAGCACCAATTAACCCTGTCCCAGTAAACAATGAGGCATCTTTACCCCCTCCTTCTATAATATAAGACTCTCCTTTATTAAGGGTAATTTCTATACTTTGAGGGTGTGGGAAAAATATTTGTAAGCTTTACCCGATTATCATATCCTGAAATTCTCACAATCGTATTATCTTCTGTGGCTAAAATCCCTACCATAGAATTAGTAAGATAGAATCACGACCTCACAGGAGTCATTACCGCATAAAAATTTAGTTCCAATCCTGCCTCACCTTTTAGAGGTTAAAATTTCAGCATGGTTACGAGTAGAAAATCTCAAATTTGCAAAAACTTACCAGTCCCCTTTTAAATAAAAGCCCTTGTTAATTTTTACATCACTCCCCAAAATCATTAAAGTTGGTAGAAATAATATACTCTCTGGCACAGAATAATACCTAGGACTTCCCTTACTCACACCCTTTATTGTCGTCAATAATTTATTTCCACTATAAATTTCTACATCAATGGAACTCGTTTCATTTTGTTGACAAAAACAAATTCTGCTGTGCCATATATACATAACTACCTCTGTTGTATTTCTATCAAACATCAGGTGCAAAACCAATGCTCAGTGTCCAACTGAGCCTTAACACTCAAACTTAGCACATTACTACAAAAAATCTTATTCATAATCTTAAAAAATATCACAAATTTAATTTTTAATTCCAAATAATTAACCTAAAAACACAAACGATTATTGTATTTTTCAATCAATTAAGATAAAACTAATAGATTATATAGATATAATCTAATTACTTATCTTGGTCATCATCTATTTTGTTTGTACTTTTGTAACGATAATATTTTTAGATAAATGATAAAAGTTTCTGATATTGCAAAGAAAAAAGCAATACAACTTATGAAAGATGATGGCTTTAACCCTCGAAACTGACTATATCCGCGTAGGGAGTAAAAAGTGGAGGTTGTTCAGGTTTAGAGTATGTCTTAAAATCTGATAAAAGAAAAACTGATATAGACCAAGTTTTTGAGGATAATGGTATAAAAATTATCGTTGATAAAAATCCTTTCTCTATTTGGTAGGTACTACTTTGGAGTATTCAGGTGGTTTAAATGGTAAAGGCTTTATTTTTAATAACCCTAATGCCAAAAGAACTTGTGGCTGTATGAAAGTTTTTCTTTTGTAAATTTTTATTATCAAAAATCTAATTCTAAATACATAGAAAAATTAAGTAGTAAAATGAAATAATTAAAAGCTGTTTTCTCTGGCAGTTTTTCCTCCTTGTAGGACAGAGATTTATTCTGTATGAGCAAATATACAGAAGATGATTTAAGAGTTGATTTAGAAAATCAAGAGTATGAACACGGATTCTATACAGATATAGAATATGAAGAGTTCCCTATTGGACTAAACGAGGATATTATTCGTGCCATTTCTGAGAAGAAAAATGAACCTGAATGGATGACTGAATGGAGATTGGAAGCATTTCTGAATCTGGCAAACAATGGAAGAGCCTGATTGGGCAAATATTAAGTATGAAAAACCCGATTTTTCAGGCAATAAAGTATTATGCAGCTCCTAAAAAGAAAGCCTGAATTAGAAAAGCCTTGACTAAGTAGACCCTGAACTTCTAAAAACTTTTGAAAAATTAGGATTTCTTTGGAAGAGCAAAAACTCGCAGGTGTCGCTGTAGATGTAGTAATGGATTCTGTATCGGTAACTACTACTTTCCAGGAAACTTTGGCAGAAAAAGGATTATTTTTCTGCTCCATCTCAGAAGCAATCCAAAAACACCCCTGATTTAGTAAAATATTTAGGAAGTGTTGTAAGACAAAATGATAATTTTTATGCAGCTCTAAACTCTGCTGTATTCTCTGATGGCCCTTTTGTTACATTCCAAAAAGGTGTAAAAATGTCCCTATGGAACTTTCTACCTATTTCCGTATTAATCAAGCTGAACAGGACAATTTGAGAGAACTTTAGTCATTGCTGACGAAGGTGCTTATGTATCTTATTTAGAAGGTTGTACCGCTCCATCAAGAGATGAAAAACCAACTTCACGCCGCTGTGGTAGAACTCATCGCCCTTGATAATGCAGAAATTAAATACTCAACCGTTCAAAATTGGTATCCTGGGTGATGAAAAAGGAAACGGGGAGTTTTCAACTTTGTAACCAAAAAGAGGACTTTGTGATGCTAAAATCTCTTGGACGCAAGTTGAGACTGGCTCTGCTGTAACTTGAAATATCCTTCTTGTATTGAAAGGAGATAACTCCATCGGAGAGTTTTTACTCTATTGCGGTAACCAACAAGCATCAGTATGCGGATACAGGGACAAAGATGATTCACATCGGTAAGAATACCAAATCTACCATTATCTCCAAAGGTATTTCAGCAGGGAAAAGTCTAACAACTCCTACCGAGGTTTGGTAAAAGTTCTTCCAACGGCAAAGGAGCGAGAAATTTCTCACAATGTGACTCTTTACTTATGGGAAATGAATGCGGAGCTCACACTTTCCCTTATATTGAGATTAAAGACCCTACAGCTCAATTAGAACATGAGGCAACGACTTCTAAAATTGGAGAAGACCAAATATTCTATTGCAACCAAAGAGGGATTGACACTGAGAAAGCCATTGCACTAATTGTAAAACGGATTCAGCAAAGAGGTTCTCAATAAATTACCAATGGAATTTGCCGTAGAAGCTCAAAAGTTATTGGAAATTTCATTAGAGGAAGTGCTCGGATAATCAAATTTTTCTAAAAATTAAACTTTATCATAATAAACAATGCTACAAATAAATAATTTACATGCTCGTATAGAAGACGGAGCTGAAATCTTAAAAGGAATTAATTTAGAGATAAAACCAGGTGAGGTTCTACGCCATTATGGGACCGAACGGGGCTGGAAAATCCACCCTTTCATCTGTCATCGCAGGGAAGAGAGGATTATGAAATTACCGAAGGAGAAATTCTTTTTCGAAGGAGAAGATATTGTAGAAGATGCTCCAGAAGAAAGAGCTCAAAAAGGAATTTTCATGTCTTTTCAATATCCAGTAGAAATCCCTAGGAGTTTCTGTAACGAACTTTATCAGAACGGCAATCAATGAAACAAGAAAAGCTAATGGATTAGAAGAAATGCCTACCAAGGATATGATGGCTCTTATTAAAGAAAAAAATCTGAACTTTTAGGTATTAAAAAGATTTTCTTTCTCGCTCTCTTTAATGAAGGATTTTTCTGGAGGAGAAAAAGAAAAAGAAATGAAATTTTTCAAATGCTCATGCTAAATCCTAAATTAGCAATTTTAGATGAAACAGATTCTGGACTTGATATTGATGCTTTAAGAATCGTTTCTGAAGGAGTTAATGCCTTCAAAAACGAAGGAAAATGCAGTGCTTTTTAATCACCCACTATCAAAGATTATTAAACTATATACAGCCTGATTTCGTCCATGTTTTTGGCAGATGGTAAAATCATAAAAACAGGGGATAGAACTCTTGCTCTTGAATTGGAAGAAAAAGGTTATGACTGGTTGCTCTGATAAGAGGAGAAAATCAGAAAACTTTTATTTTTAATTTCAAATCAAATACGAATTTTATGTTATTCAAAACAAATAGAATCATTAAAAATCTTCATTATCGGGAGATAGAGCGGAAGCATTAGAACAATTTCTATCTTTAGGATTTCCAACTACCAAAAATGAAGAATATAAGTATACAGACCTCTCTGAAGTGATTAATCAAAAGAATATTCTTTTTCACCAAAAGAGAAATTCCATATCACTAAAGAACAACTAGATAAACTTCATTTAGGAGAAGAGCGATTTTGATTTTATCATTTTTGTCAATGGTAAATTCCAGAAAGATTTGTCTAAAATCTCCATTGAAAAATGCGGAATTTTTTAACCTTAGAAAACGCTCTAAAAACAAATGAAGATTTGGTCAAAAATATTTAGGGCAAATCAATCCTAACCAAACGGCTTTCACTTTCTTGAATTCAGCTTTATGTGAAAAACGGATTTTTCTTCTTTGTTCCGAAAAAAATACCGTGATAGAGAAGCCCTATTCACATTTTCTACATCTCTGAAAAATCAAGAAGAAAATATTTTCTATAATCCGAGAAACCTCCTCATCGTAGAAGAAGGAGCAAAAATAGAAGTGATTGAAAGCCATCATAATTTTGATGAAAAACTTTGTTCTGACCAACTCGGTAACCGAGATTTTCGTAGGGAAAAAAACGCCAAAGCAGATTGGCATAAACTCCAAAAATGACAGCGATACCACTTACCTCATAGACCACTCATCTGCCATGCAAGAGAGAGACAGCCTTGCGACTGTGAATACCTTTTGCTTTCGGGGCAAGTTAGTGAGAAACAACTTAGATTTCGTTCATAAAGGTGAGAATATCAATTCATTTATGAACAGTATCACAATTATCGGTGGGGAGCAATTAGTTGATCACCATACAGCTGTTCATCACAACGAACCTAACTGTGAGAGTTATCAAAACTACAAGGGAGTATTTAACGATAAAGCACATGGGGTATTTAACGGGAAAGTTTTTGTGAATAAAATTGCCCTAAAAAACCAATGCTTACCAGCAAAAATAATAATATCTTATTAAGCGAAGGAGCAAGTATTGATACCAAACCTCAACTAGAAATATTTTGCTGATGATGTGAAATGCTCTCATGGCTGTACCGTAGGACAACTCAACGAAGAGGGCTCTATTCTATTTAAGAGCTAGAGGTATTTCAAAAAAGAAGCTCAAGCCCTATTACTTTATGCTTTTTGCCAATGATGCAATGGAGAATATTGATATAGAACCGCTTAAATTAAAGGTTTCTAAACTTCTTGCAGAAAAAGTTAAATGTAAACATAGAATTATAAAACAAAAACAGCGGAATAGTTTCTCCGCTGTTTCTCTTTATCAGAAATGTCCATCAAACAAACTTAAATGCAAAAATAAGAATACTCGAGCTACAAATAAACATAACCAAGAGTAAAAATACAAAAACTGAGTAGAAAATGAACATAACTAAATAGTATTTTTACATAACTGAGTAGTAAAAAGCTTTCTCTTTAAGAATAATTCACAACAAAGAAATTACTCTGCTGTATCTTAAAAACTAATTGGCAATATTTTTCTTATACTCATTCGGAGTCATACCAATTTTATTCTTAAAAAGTCTTGAAAAATGCTGTGGATAATTAAACCCTAACTCATAAAGAAATCTCTGCAATAGATTTGTGTACATCTACTAATATTCTCTCTTTTGCTATTCCTATTACTTTGTTCTGAATATAATCTTGAGCAGATTTCCTGCTTCTTTTTCTAATTGTAT
>BNJS01003753.1_pt1 | contig 31863 bp, 52 predicted proteins | sample 8540461 | NCBI WGS metagenome assembly BNJS01 (sample SAMD00202454, study PRJDB9452) | human saliva metagenome | isolation source: human saliva | place: Japan | reverse complement strand
AGAATTTGTGTTTACAGATACTTTCTGTTACTTGTCAACAGTTGAGTTTTTTACTTATTTTTTTCTTTAAAAATTATTTCCGTTATTTTTTTCGTCATTTTTAAAAGCGTATTCATCTTCGTATTCATTTTCATACTCACCTTTGCCCGTATAGTTGAGAAGGCTGCAATTTAGTTCTAATAGTTTACATTGGAGGGTGCCCTCCGACTCCCCGACCTCTGGACAAGGTCTATTTTTGAAAAAAATTTAAAAAAACTTCATCAAAACTATTGACATTATACAACTTTTGTTGTATAATAGATACATAAGGTTAAGGAGGAAACCTTGAGACAAGGAAACTAGTAGAAAGGAAAACAAAATGTTTAAGTTCAAAAAGAAGCCACTCAAAGTCAAAACAAATAAGCTAGTCATCAAAATAAACTTATTTATAATCAGCTTTGAATGGCACATCGAATTTGGATAGTGAGAAATCACTATCCACCCCTTCGGGGGTGTACTTAAATTATAACAGGAAAAACAATGAAAGTAAATCTTAAAATTAGAAAAACCACCAAGCGTGAAAAAGTTGAATTTATTATTGGACTTCTTCTACTCCTATTTGCAGTTTGGTATTTTATGAGGTAATATATGTCAGTAGATATTAAAGCTATCCGCTGGCTTTTAGACAACGCCACAGCCTATGCGATCAGCAAAAACTGTGGCGTATCTATTCAGGCCGTAGATAAGTATAAAAACGGTGTATCAGATATTATGAACATGCGTTTAAAACACGCTATCAGCATGACTTCTTACGCCCATACACTACAAGAAAAACAGTGAGCACCATCACTGTTTTTTCTATTTTGAGTAAACAAAAAACCGCAAGCCTGAGCCTGCGGTTGGTGTAATCTAATTTGAAAGTCCTTTCTGTTTTTATTTTTCTTCTTTCGGTTTATCAACTACTGTGATAAGACCATCTGGTTCGGTTTTGAATTCAGGATCCGTGTGTAGTTCACCGTTCGCCTTCAAATAGTACCAGCCATCGCCTGACTTAATGAACTGTTTAGATAACATGTACCCGTCTTTTTCTTCCATAAAGTACCAGGTTTCTCGGTATTTAACCCATCCAGTGGCCATGCGACCGTCTGATTTGAAGAAATACCATCGATGGTTGAGGAACATCCATCCTGTGACCATTGCGCCACGTTTATCAAGGTAGAACCAATCCTTCCCATCGTTGAACCAACGATTGATTAAGCAATAACCACGATCATCAAAGTAGAACCATTCGTTGTTGATTTGCTTCCATGAGTTCGTAGGATAAGAACCATCTGACTCTTCCCACCACCATCCTGTGCCGTTGCGTTTCCAGCCTGCTTCAGATAGACCGCCTTCGATGTCTTTCTTGAATTGCTCACGACTGATACCCCATTTGGCTAAATAAGGGTATGGATCCACATGGTCTGAGTAGTTTCGAGGTTGATTGTATGTGCAATACTGATGTGTCTTGATTCCTGCTAAGCTGTCCGAGTCAAGAGTTTTCGGAATCCCTGCTTCATCAGCAAGATTCCGCAAAAGCTCAACATAGAGCTTGTAATCGCGCATAAACTCTTCTTTGGTTTCGTGACTTTCAATAAGTTCAACTTGTCCGTATCCTTCAACGTTCCAGCCACCACCTACGTCATAGGCTCCCATATCGGTGTACCATGTCTGCATCACACGGCCGTTGCCGACAACATGTGAGAAAAAGCCTGAATCTACAGGACGACGCATGTGGTAGTCCGCTTCATTTTGAGCGGTTGAATTTGGATTCCCTGTTGAATGTGCATGAATTTGTCTGTATGGTTGTTCCCCGACCTGCGGTAAGTCAGTTCTTAGTCTACTTGTATCAATATCCATTATTGTTCTCCTTCGTTTTTGTCGTTTTTGTCACCAGATAAGCGCTCAAATGCCTTAATGATAGGTTGGAAGATGGTCACGTTACCTTTTAACTTACGGTAATTTTCGATGAGTGACTGGAATGTGAAAAGCAAATATCCCAGGTAAATCGAGTATAGGAATGCGAATCCTGTCTTCTCAGGTAGCAAGACAGACATCGGAATCAATACCATCAACAAGAGAACCCCAAGAATTTTTCGAATCAGGCCGTTAATACCAATCTTGCTCTTGTATTCAATTTCTGGATTTGCAATTGCTGCAAACGTCCCTGATGCAAAATCTACGATTTCTAGAATTACAATTAAACTTAAAGCATACAATACCAATCCGTCCTCTGTTTGGATTAGACTTCTAAAAAAGTTAAACAATTCGATTTTCATATATTCTCCTTTACTGAACAGGTTTTGTCTCTAATTCATTAGATGTTTGAGTCTGTTTGTCGTTTTTTGTTCCATCCCATTTCCAGACGGCAAGTAAACCATTTTGAGATGGTACGCCTTCAAGTTGCTTGATAGATTCGCCTTTGTAAGTGAAAGCCTGATTTGTCTGAATCAAGACACGCTTGCCCTCACCGTTCAATTCAGCGTGTTCAGGATCTTCAACCACAAACATATCACCAGGTTGATAGACCTTGTCTTCCTCAACAAGTGGAAAGAGTTCGACAAGTTCCTTGTAGGTTGTGCCATAGGCGATTTTCTCGCCCATGATTGAATCTTGTGCCATAACACGCACTACTTTATCGATTTTATTTGCAAGAGCAGAGAGTCGATTCTGCTCGCTTTCATTACGCGCAATCTTCTGATTAGCCTGTTCAAGCTGCGCCTGTGTTTTAACGATGGCACTGCCTGGATCTAGCTCGGCTTTTAGGATATCCAGCACAGCTTGAATCAAGACGTCTTCTGGTTCGTTTGTACGATCTCCAGGGAATGATCGTGAGTTAGTGCTGTAGCGATTGCCTTCTGATAATTGAATTTCTACCACTGTCTCAACGTTCGAGCCAGAAATTCTTAAGTACGGTTTTGTTGATAAATTATAACCATTGATTGCCATGTCTATTCTCCTTCTGCTGGTTTAGTTTGTTCATCAAGCAGAGCTTCCAGCTCATCCACTCGTGCTTGAAGTCTTTGATTCTCTGCTTCTTTTTCCCATAGTTGAATCTTCAACAGATTATGTCTAAGCATTGACGCCTTTGAATCAACTAACATATCATCAAGTGTCATGCTTAGGACTTGGTTAAGCTGTTCTTCGTTCATTTTCTAAGTTCTCCAATCTTTGTGTTAATGTTTGATTTTCAAGAGCAAGCTCCTGAATAGCTTTAAGTGCGATATTGGTTAGTCTGAGGTTGTCCAGATTCAACGTGTCTCCATTCTCGTAAACAAGCGTAGGATCTACCGCTTGAACTTCCTGCGCAATCAAACCAATCTTTGTGTGTGCTTGTCGTGGCCTGTCCTCTTGCTTCTTCCAATCGTATTCCTGAACTGGAATTGATGGATATAATCAAGAGCCTTGTGCTTGCAATCAACAATATTTTCCTTCAGACGGCTATCCGAAAAATGTTTGTTTACAATCGGCCACAAGCCGTAAGCTGTTCCATTATAACTGTAGTAGATATCGTTATCTGGACCTCCAAAAGCAAGCGACACGTTGCTTGAATTCCAAAGTCCCAATGTAGCTGTAAGCTTACCATTCACGCTACCATTCCCGGTTCGGAGCCAGCCAATTCCCTTGGCGTTGATGTAACCTTCCACTGTCAAAAGAAAGTCATCACTTTTGGAAGAAATGTTCCCAACAGTAATATCAGGATCTTTGTAGATGAATAGGCCGTAAGGGACATTATCACCACGGCCATACGAGCCAATAAATTGAACACCCAACCCATCTTTTGAATTCACAGTACGAGGCACGTTAATCTGTAGACCACCATTTACGGTATCAAAAGATCCGTATGTTCCAAGCTTAATTTTAGTATGACCAGTTAAAGTCGCACCCGAAATACTAGACCCTGTGATGGTCCCACCCGTGATGGTGCCGCCTGAGATACTAGATCCCGTGATGGTGCTCCCTTGTATTCTTCCACCAGTCAAGACACCTGTCTTGATTTGGCTGGCATCGAGCGTGACGCTCTGAACACGGTTAATGAATGCTTGCTTAGCAAAAAGCTGACTCAAGTAAGCTTCATTTGCGACTAGCTTATTGAAAAATGCCTGGTCAACTTTCAGCTTCTCAGCCGTAACAGCTTCAGCATCCAAAACTACAGTAGTCACTGATCCTGCTTCAAAATTGGCCGTCTTCAGCTTATCAACCATCGCCGACTTGATAACAGCTTTATCAATCAGGGTCTCGCCAGTTATGTGGGTCAATTTCCCGTCAAGTCGATTATGACCGTTAGCGCCAAGATTGAGACCTGAAACCAAAGCACCAGCACTGGTCAGATTTTGAACCGACCATGAGCCTTGAAGCAAGGACATCTGTGTGCTAACAGCTTCAAGATTCGCATTCGCATCTGCAACTGCGTCTTCTGGATGTGGTTGCCAGAGTCGATCATTTGAGCCTTCATAAAAATCAAGTTCAGTCATGAATAGACCACCCCATTTATCAGGATTGCTCCGATCGTACTCAAATTGAAGATAACCTTCGTCATAATCTTCAGTATTTAATTTGAAGGATTTTTTAACGGTTTTTTCGTTACTAAATACTGGTCCGTTTGTCCATTGAGGTCTACCGTCAAATACCAATTGTTTTTCTTCAAATTCCGCATTTGAGCCTTTTTTACGCTTGCAAAAATACACTCTAAAATATTTTGAGTTGTTATCAAAAACTAAAATATTGAAAATGTAGTCTGCATTTCGTTTGACAATGAACCGTGGACTTTTAACAATTGCTCCTGGTCTTAATTCAAACATTCGTTTTTGCCCGTTAAAATAGAAATCATGCGACGTGAAGCCCAAACGACCATTAGCTTCTGTCCAGTATTTCAATCCGTCGTCTGCTCGTGAATTTCGGAGCATATTCGGGCCACCTTGAGATGAATACTTACTCACCTCAACTTGAAATAGTTGGTTAGTCAATGCCATACGAGCGACCTTATTCGAGATGTCATTCTCATTGCTACCGATAATGCGCTCGTAAAGCTGACTAGTTTCCTTGACTCTCTGGAAGTCTGTCTGATTAGCCTTGGTAGCAATCTTAGAAATGATGCCTGCGAATCTGCCATCAACTGATTGCTTGTAGTTGGCAATCTGAGTAGCTATCGTACCATTTTGTGGGTTGGTAATAGCTTCAAATCTACGCTCAATACCTCTCACATCTTCCTGGTGGGTTGATTTACCAACGTAATCACGAGCGATCAGCTCACGAACGGCATTAACTTGACGAGCACTCTCTTCACGAGAGTATCGTTGTAGTTCTTCCTTTCGCTGACCGTCTTTATTGATATAGTCCTGAACAGTTGACAATTCTGTACGCAATTTCCCAGCTTCAGCCACAACTAAAGTCTTATCTGCCTTGTCCTTGGTTGCGTTCAAGATTTCTTGTCGGATAGAACCAGCTCGCACCTCAAATTCAGCCATGCTCAATTTCTGGTCCAGCTTGTTCTGCGTGCTTGTTTCCCAAACTCTTCACAGACTGTCTGATATTCTCAGCGGTCACATTTAATGAGCTGATATCCGCCTTGGTTCTTAACCCTTCAGTAAGACGGCTCACACCAGCATCTAGCGAGTCAGCTCTTTGCTTGAAGCTAGATGCAACGATTGAGATACGGTCTTCCTGGTCTTCATACGCTGGTTGATAGGCTGGAAAATAATTGCCAACCGATAACATAGCGTTCTCAATGACGACCTGCAAAGCAGCTGGGAAGCCGTAATTCGTCCCAAAACGAATAAACATTGTTAGTCTGATAGGTTTCAGAAGAGCCAGACAAGTCAATTGTGAACTCAAAATGTTGACGTTCGGTAGTCCCGCCTTTAAATGTGAGTTTATAGCCATACCACGGATGAGCACTAAAGTGAACATTGGCTTGTGTATCATTGGCTAAGGCAACAGGGAAAGTCACATCAAAAGATATGCGAACATAATCACGCTTGAACCTGTCACCGTTCTTCCAGAAATCAGGGACTATGAATGTTCGGTAGTCGTATATCGCTTGATCTCCTGTAGTAAACGTCCTTGAACGTGAATTCCTGAAGTAATTCCGTGAACTACCAACCTGCACACTCGCTATCTTACTAGCTAGCTCCTCGGCTGTCTGTGTGAGTTCTGACTTGCTTGCCTTACCGTTGGCCAAGTTGGTCAGTTCTGACAGTCTGCGAGTCGTCGTCTCCTCATACGTCGCTTGCGCTGACTTCACACCAGCCAGTTCTTTTTTTGTCTGAACAAGTGCTTCAACTTGCTTGGCAATCTCAGCTTCAGCCTGCGCTTGTTTCGGCCGAATATCGTTTGCGATAGTCCGTTTCAGAACATCCAAATCACCCGACAGAGCCATCTGAGCACTCGTAGCCTGTCTCTTAAACTCTTCAATTTTTGCAATCGAATCTAGACCAATCCGCTTAGCTTCCTGAGCAAGTGAACTACTAGCGCCAGCATTTCGCAATGCTTCTTCAGCTCTACGCTTGACTTCTTGTAATGGGCCATTGTCAAAACTGCTAAACCGCTGGTCGATAGTGTCAGAGAGTTCTCTCTTGACTTCTTCGGCTCTTGCTCTGGCAAGTTCAATGCCGTCAGAAATTTCCTGTCTAAGCAATCCAGCCTTATGATCAAAGTCTAAGTCAGCATTTTGAAGAGCCTTTTCTAGGGCGATTTCTTGTGCAGATTCTGTCACTCCAAGAATTGCATTGGCTGCGCTAGATAGCCCACCAGAAGCTCTAGAACCACCAGTTCCTGCCTTATCATCAAAAGTCAGAGAGATATATTCTTCTTTTAAGGCATCGAACTCATAAGCAATAGCTTTCTTGAATGCATCGACATTGTGCTTCCAACTCTTGAGATTGACCGTATCACCCATATGGACCACTTGCCCATCAAGTTCATAGGCTTCAATCTTGACAGCATCAGAGACCTTGTCAATGCCCTCGTTTGAAAACTTAGCCTGTGCCCACTTTTGCAACTCTTCAACAGTTTTAGCATTGTTGTTCTCATACTCTTTTTCATTGATATAAGGGTATGAGTTGATAAGAGGACTATCAACAGTAACTCTGATAGTCGTTTCTTTTTCAGCACCTTCAGGCTTAAACGTCGACTTTGCATGAATTCTTGTGACAACATTCTGACTGTTCCTTGTACGTTGATAGTCCTTCAGATTTTTGTGCGTTGTAATAACAACACCACGATTCTCCCCACGACTCTTCTTCACTGTCAGAGCGAAATTGTCACGAACCAGCTCGCCTTCCCATGTACCAACAATGCTGTGCTTACCGTCCAGCAATACAGAGTACAGAGTTTCTGTTTCAGTCGTATTGAAGGTCCTACGGTCCTGGATATCGCTATTGAAAGAAAAATCTCCCAAAGCGGTTTTGGTGTTTTGAACCATGCGAGAAAGAGCCATGCCACAGCTCTGACTAGTCACACTTACTGGTGTGATAGAACGTTGCATCACATCGTCTGAAATGTGATAGGCTGTGATTTCCAGATGATCATTGTGTTCAACAGGTTTCTTGATGCGAAATAGCTGCGCTCCTAAAACAGGAGTCGGCGCTTTTATCAACATATCTTCTTGGATGAGCTGATAAATACCAGAGTCAGAAATAGGATATTTCACAGTTAGTGTGAAATCGCCATTCATGGTCTCTTTCACAATCGCTGAAGTCGCTTCATTAAGTGGCTCTCCGTTCCAACGAACGGTTCTCACATCTTTATCAAGTAAATAAAGCAATTATGCCCACCCCCAAACTGTCTCGATTTCAAGCGATTGAATACCTTGACCTAGAACAACCCCAACATTCTTCACTTTCGCTGGATCAACTGTTATAAAATCTCCTGACCATTTCACTGGCTTCCCTGTTGTCGTTTTAAAACTAGGATTGTCAGGATTATTGACCATCACAAGCGACTCAGTGAGTCGTTCAAGACGGATGACCTGACCAGCGATTGTAAACGAAGTCTCAGCAGCACTCTGGCCACTGATTGTGATTTTAGGAAAAGCAAGAGCAGAACCTTGCACGGTTAAAGTTCCACTTCTTGTCAATCTCTGTGTATCAGTGGCTTTGAAGTATTTGGTAGGGTGACAAGTAAAGGTTGCTTTGGTCATATAAAGACCAGGTTGTACTTCTTCAAGGTCGCTCACATTGACCTTATAGCACCAGAGACGAGTTGTTTTGACTCGCTCGCTCTCTAACCAGAACTTCTCGCGGATAAACAGACTCATAAATTGGTTCATCTGCTCTTCGGTCGGTTTGACTAAGTAAATCGTATAAGATTTCTTGATCAGTTCCCTGTGCTTGTTCGTCTGAACAATTGCCCCACTGATACCACCATGCTCCAAGAGAGCTGTCTTGCTCTCTCCTAGAGCGATTGAAGGAGGGTCATGAATAATGACCTTAAAAGGAAAAGACGATGTTCTCACACCGTCAATCACAAGCTCATTATGTTTTACCATGCAACCCCTCCTCTCAATTGTGTCCTACGTTGCAATTCGTCAGCAATGCGCTGAGCCACCTCATCAGCAATCCGAATGATGTCAGCTTCTTCTCTGATAGTATTGCCACTAATGGTAATGTTGATGGTCGGTGAAGTTCCACCCATAGTCTGAGCGATACCTCGACCGATGGCTCCAAGCGTTTTGTCATTAAGTGGTAATACTGCCTCATTCCCAGCTTCACCACCAACCATGAGGTTATTGCCATTCATTCCAAAAATGGTTGGTTTCGTCATGATACCGCCCTTGGCATACCATTCGATGCTGATACTTGGAACACCCTGGCTCAACCAGTCGAGTGGATTGGCTGAACCGCTAACAGAGAAGTGAGGTAGTGGGATATGTGGCCAGCTAATGCTGAAGTTGAACAATCCTTTGATAGCTTCAATAGCTGAAGATACAGCATCTTTTGCACCATTGATAGCTCCTGAAATGGTACTCTTGATACCTTCCCAAACACTTGATACTGTGCCAGATATACCATTTAACACATTTGAGACAGTATCCTTGATGCCGTTCCAGATATTTGATACAGTTCCTGAAATACCATTGAGAACATTTGAAATGTAGCTCTGGATAGCTGAAAAAATGGTCTGAACAATGCTTTGAATAGCTTGCCATACAGTAGAGAACACTCCCTTGATGGTTTCCCAAGCGCCTGACCAATCACCAGTGATGATCTGCATAACTGCTTGTATGATACCAAGGACAACATTGATTGCGGTCTCAATAACGGTCTTGATAATTTCCCAAGTTGTTGTAATGATCAGTTGAATGTTATCCCAGCCAGCTTGGAGCAAGGGGCCAAGTATATCCAGTATTGTACTGATGACCGTATAAATGGCATTCCAGACAGTCTCAGCACTTGTCCTGATAAGTTCCTGGTTCTCCGTCCACCAAGTAACAACCGTCCCAAAGATGCTCATAACAAAATTAGAAATCTCTGATACGACTGTGTTGATGACTTCAAGAATCGCATTCCAAACGGTTGTAACGACTTCACGAAAACCTTCGTTTGTATCCCAGAGATATTTTACAATAACAATAATTGCAGCAACTGCAGCAGCAATTGCAATAGCTGTTCCAATAATTGGCAATGCGGCAATTATCATTTCTCCAATAGATATTTTTAAAAACTCAGCAAGGGCTTGCAACGATAAGAATATGGGGGCTATGATCCCTACAGCAGTCACAACTGTTCCTAAAATAACAACAAAATCTTTTACTGGATCAGGTAAGGAACTGAACAGCTCAGCCACGCCCTTCACAATGCTTGCTAATGTTTGAAACACAGAATCATCATTTCCAGAAGAGGTTGACCAATAGCAGATAATGCATTGGTCCCAGCTTGTTTCAGATTCCCCATCACGTTTTCTAGGCCGTCTGATTCTCTTGCAGCCTGTCCAAGAGCTCCTGAGAGTTTATTTCCGTCTTCGACCATCTGAAGCAAGGTCAGTTGCTTCTGCGCTTCGCTCAAGTCCTTGAATGATTTGCCATACAGTTTATTTGCAGCGGCATTCCTAGTTGTCTCTGTCGCAGAGATTCCAAGAGCGGCATCGTTAGCAAAGTTTCCCTTCAAAAAAGATTGTAAGCTCTCTGTTACGCTCTCAATAGATTTGTCATAGAAGGCTGCACCGTCTGCTGCTGCCCTAGTTGCACGAGAAGTAAGATCCAAAGCTTCTGCTGTATCCAGTCCTGAAGTTTTGGCAAATGAAGCCATCTGAGTGAATGATCCTTGCAATCGTTCTGGGACAATATCCATTTCCTGACCAATAGCATTCAACGCTTCTCTTGCTTGGGTTTCCATATCTCCGAAAACGGTAGTAAATTGAGCATTACTAGCTTGCATTTGAGCAGCTGCTTCTAACGCTTCTTTTCCTACTTCCACAAGCTTTTCTGAAATAGCACTCAACTTCTCACTAAACTGTTGAAGTAGTTCTGCTCTTAAATTTCTTGAGATCTCACTTAAACTTTCTTGAGTGCTATCAGCAGCAGACTTTGTTCCCTTCATCTCATCATTGAGATGATTAAAAGCAGTCTTAGCCTGATTTAGCTCAGCTTCCATCTTGTTAGCTTGTGTGGAGTTCTCACCAAATTCTTTTTTAGTGATTTCCAATTGCTGTTCTAGATTTGAAATCTGTTTACTTACAATCTCAGACTGGGCACCAATCTTTTTCTGAGCAAGAGCATTTCTCTCAGCTTCGCTAGCATTTGAACCTAAAGCACTTTCTTGCAGTTTGAATGAGCTTGTCACCTTAGTCATCTCTGAAGCAAGTTGACTCTGTTCATTCTGCAATTCTTTCAGTTGCGTTTGGTTGCTTTTAGTTGCATTCCCATTCTCAGCAAGCGCCTGGTTCACGCTTGCAAGCTTACCCTCATATCCTTTTAGGACGTTTTGAGTAACTTCTACTTCACGTTGAAAAGCACGGTACTGGTCAGCACCGATATCACCATTTTTGAATTGCTGCTCCACCTGAGACTGAGCTTGTCTCAAGGTTTCTAGTTTCTCCTTGGTCGTCGAAACTTGCTTTTGCAAGACTTCTTGCTTCTGAGTCAGGAGCGTTACGTTCCCTGTATCAAACTTCAATGCTTTGTCAATCTGTCTCAACTCCTGACTTGCATCAGTAGCAGCCTTATTGACATTTTTCAGGGCCTTTTGTAAGGGCTGCGTGTCTCCATCAATTTCAATTTTGATACCTTTGATATTTCCTGCCATATTTCCTCCTTTCATAAAAAATAGAAAAGCACTGAGAGAACTTCTACGACTGATAATGCAGTTAGGACAATGAACTTGACCTCAGAATCGCTCTCTCAGCACTCATTTCTTCTTTAAAAACTGTCAAAATCAGCTTGCGTGGCTTTCCGTTCGCCACCCTTATCCTCACTCCGTAAATTCACATAATCCGTCTGATAATCCAGAGCCATTCCGATTGAGATGTGCTTTAGATCATCGATAGACAGACCAGTTTCTTTACAGCAAGATAGATAGGATTCTACTGTGAAGATTTCTTCGCTAGCTGATTCTGACTCATCTGGTGCTTTTTTGTCGTCATGCTCGCATTCAGCATTTCCATCAGCACAGGTCCAACTTCCTGAATTGGGAAGACTTCCATTTCCATGAAGAATTGTTCATAAGGCTTGATGTGAGGATTTGCAGATTTAGCAAAGGTCCAAAAAAGACGGTTGAAAAAGGTCATGTCAAAATCTGACAACATCGAAACGTCAATATCAGTTGCTGTCAACTCTTTGTCAGTTTCCAGCTTGTTCAATTCATTCATGAATGATTGATTTTTCAACATTGAAAACAAATCTTGAAAATAATCTTTCCCAAATTGTTGCTTGTAGGCAATAGGAGTATAGCCATTAGTGCCTAACTCATACTCCTGATCACCAACCAAAACGATTTTACGCATAGATTTTCTCCTTAAGCCACCACAGTAGGTTCATACACTTTCTTGAACCAGTTGTCATAAATTTCTTTATTATCAGCTGATGTGATAGAACGTTTAACAACTGAATCCAGAGGACGAGGACTTGCTTTAAAGCCAAGTTCACGCTCATTGACGTTTGTCCCATTTTTGGTTTTCGAACCATTTCCTGGACGGCTCGCTGAACAATAGTAAAGGACGTGACGTGTTTTATTCTTGTCCCCTGAAAATTCGAACATCAAGGCAAATGATGTGAATTCTGCATCAGCTTTTTCAGTCAAAACACCTGTCTGAGCATCTTTGATTTCACCCAAAATCTTAGTCGCAAACATTTCAATAATGTGAGAGATTTTGAATTTCCCTTCATACCCTTCGTTTGAGTTCATGAAGTGATAATCGATATCGTCTGCTTTGATTGGTGTTGATTCACCCTTTGGATCCAATGTCAATTCCATTGCTCCAGGAAAGCGGAAAATTTCATCGTAAGCAATCACTCCATCTGCACCAATTGATTTAATTGGCGCAACGTGAACATTTTTTAAACCAAAAGTTACTTTATTTTCTTGAGTCATGTCATTCCTCCTTAGTATAGATAGACCGTGTAAGACTTGACATAGAGTCTTTCAGTCTCGATAAATGTTTCTTCTTGAACATCGAAAAAGAGCTCGTGGATTGTCCACAGCTCTTCCAGACGTTCTTCCAAATCTTCATCCTTACTCTCAAAAGCCAGCTCAACTGTCACGCTCTTAATCTGATGATTAACCGTGTTGTCAGCTGCATTGATGACTGGACTTGATTCATAATAGACCAGGTAAGGTAGGTCAGGAGCGTTCCCAGTTTTAAACGCTCGATAAGTGACAGGCAAGTTTGCCTGTTCCAAAATAGCAGCAAAGTCTGATAGCTTCATTTCCCAATCTCCTTGATACGCTTTTCAAAGTTCTGAATTGCTTTTTCTTCAGCTGGCTGATATGGACGATACCAGCGACACGACCACCATTTCTTGAAATGTGTCCGTTCTCAAGTATGTGAGTAAGACTTGCAACTGCGTTAAACACAACAAAAGAGCCATTGGCCAACTTCTTCTTTTTCCAACTTCTACGATACTTTCCGTACCGTTTCGGACTTGTCTCTTTCAACTCATTCACAGTCTCATCAGCCACTTGCTCTGCAATCTTATCCACTTCTTCAGTAACCTCATCAGAGTAAGCTGCAAGCTCTTTTGCTATCAAATCAGCAAGGTCATTACTCATTTCAAGACCTCTGACAAAGTCAACTCTAAAATTTCAGAATCGATAGGATAGGTTTTCAAGATACGATATTGCTTGCCTTCAAATTTCGCAAACTCCTGATTCTCATACTCAAAATTTCGAATCTCAACGACCAAGCTCGGTTTTAGACCTGCCTGATTTGCTTGATAAAATTCAGAGCGAGTAACCTTCTTTTTACGACACAACAGAGTAACTTCAACATCTTCAGAGATTGGTTGTAGCAACTTGTCCTTACCTGTGACTTTTTTAGAGATCAATTTGATTTCATGATTCCACATTCTTGACCTCTTTCTTTGATGCTATCTGTAAATTATGCAGTCGCCATTGAAGGTGACGTGGCATATCCACCCCACCCTCATAGCGATAAGCAGCATAGTCAACGATAAACATTTCATGGTCAGCACGCTCACCAACAAGCTCGATACCGAGGTTATCGGTCAATTCAGTGATGACACTTGAAATGATTTTTTTTAACGGCTTGTCTCTCAAGTCGGTTGAAATACCCAACTTAAGCTTCAGCAATTCCAAAAGCTGACCTTCGTCCATGTTTACTCCTCAACTTCCTTAGCAGGCTCTTCAGTAGTTTCCTCAACTGTTTCTTCCTGCTCAACTACGGGCTCTTCCTTAACGTCTTTTGTTTCAGGAGCTGGTTTCTTAGGTTCATCATCTCCCAAAACCTCAAGGAAGATAGAGCCAGCAGTATTGGCACCAGTCAAAAGGCCATTGGTAAAGCTATCTGTGGGCTTATATCCCTCACGAGGAAAGATATCGCCAACAGCGTAGTCATGTTTTTCAGGATCAGCCAAGTCCTTGAAATGACGAATTACTTTATAGCTCATACGCTACCTCCTTAAGCTACAACATCAGTGTAAGTTCCGAAGAATCCAGCTTCTTCATCTACTCTCTTAATATCCAAACGGATAAAAAGCCCAAGCAATTGTCCGTAAATGTCATTGTTCACCCATTTAACGGATACTTGAGCACGGTCAAACTCTTTGACGAACTCAGTGACATCTCCGATGAAGAATTTTCATGTCTCCTTCGTTTCCAAACACTGTGTCATCTACTTTGTAGATTGTTTTCCCACCAAATGAATAGCCAGTAGGTGAAGCTACATCAGTTTGAAGCATGTAGCGTCCATCTTTGTCCTTCACCTTGTCAAGTGCGGCAAACATTGACTTAGTTACAACGATGCTTGCTTTATAAATTGATTTAAGCTTCTTGTTGTAGATGTCTTTAATGCCATCAAATCCAGCCGCATCTGCTTGAGTAGCTGTTTTGAGGACAGCTGTAACTAATGACAATTCAGTGTTTTCACCTTGATTGAACACTTCGTCTTCAACAATGGTCATGATGTCATAGTCTGCGTCGTCAATCATTTCTTGTGACACAGGGACATATCCACGGTAAGTCTTGATTGAATAATCAATCTCGCTGATTGCTGGTTTTCCGAGTTCTGGATTTGATTTCAATTCATCTGTTGAAACCATTACACCATCCGTTTTCTTGATAACTGGATATTTACCAGATCCACTGTTAACTTTCACACGTTCCACAAGATCCAAAAGTGGATTACGTGTTTTGTTAACAAAATGAGGTTGCAAAACTTCAGTAGGGATTAAAGCTGCGCTTCCTGAATCAGTAGTTTTCAAACCTACGATGTCACGAGTTTGACCAGTACGAATGTATTTAGCAATTGCGTCACGTTTTTCCAATTTCTGTCCTCCACGTTTTTCTTGACTTGGGTAAGTCGGCGCTTTACGATTCAATTCTTCAACTTGATTTTGCAAATCTTCGATTTCTTTTTCAAGTTGTTCTTTTTCTGCCAATTTATCTTCCAATTCTTTTTGGATATCTTCCAGATTCTTTTCAACTGCTGAAACTTCTTCATCATTTCCAGCTTGATCCAATTTCTTCGCTTCAAGTTCAGAACGCTTGTTCAATTCTTTGATTGATTCTTCAAGTTCTACCACTTTTTCTGCTTTGTTGCGCATGCGAGCGCCTAAAATCAATGATTTGTGCATAGGTTAAATTTCTCCTTAATTTCTTTCTTGCGCTTGTCCAGCGCTTCACGATTGGCACGTTGTTGACTTTCAAAGTCTTTCTGTCGTGCAGCAATTTCCGTTTGTGGATAGGCTGGGAAAGTACATGGACTCACTTCAAAGATTTCTAGTTCTAGGATAGTGTCCAGGTACGAACCATCTGCTTGCTCTTCCGTATTGATTTTGATTGGGATGAAGCCAAAACTACATCCAATCACATCGCCACGCTGAACACGAGCATAGGCCCCAACAGCTTGCGGATCTTCTTTGTTGATGATAATATCCCCGTAAAGTCCGATTTCATCAACTCCCAAAATGACCGTTCCATTACCAGTCCGACCAAGCACCAAACTATCATCATGGTTGAATAATGCCCTGATGTCAGCTCCTTTGATGGCTTTTTCAACACCCTCACGCTTGATTACCTCAAAGTAGCCTGGCCATAATTCAGTAACTTCATCAAACTTGATAAAGTACCCACTCAAAATCAAATCACCGCTGTCAGCTTCTTCTCGTGTTTGAAATTGAGTGGGCATATAAGCCTTACGTTTCTGCATCAGTATTTCCTCCTTCCTTATTTAATTTGCTCTGATTGCCTAGCTCGCCTTGTGGCAAATAGTTTTCAAGAACAATGATTTCATCCATTTCAGGATCAGGAGTCATTCCAACCCAATCACGCCACTCATTCCTACGCATAGCAGCATTACTAGTCATCTGCCTTGCGACAGTAGATAGCTCTGTAATGTCATAAGAGTAAAGCGATCGTGGGTTGAACTTGAAGTAACGATTACTTGAAATAAGTAAATCTCTTGTAAGAGTCTGTGTGATTGTTGTAGCAATACTCATGACTGTAGTATTTACAAAATTGTTGTATTCAACCTTGTCGAATTTTCCAACTCCCAAAATAAAAGCTGGAACTCCCAAAAGTCCAGCAACTGTTTTTTTGTCAATTTCAACAGATTCATTGATAGCGATATCTTTTAAACTTAATGGCTTGACCTGTTCGACACTCAACAAAGCATCAGGAATAATCCACGGCTCACCTGCCTGACTTGTTGTTAAGTATTTCTTAGCGACCTTGTCTCGCCCCTCTTGCGTGCCCAATTCTCCACTCGAAGAATCAACCTTAACAATCAAGCTAGGAACGTTCTTGCCATTCATAAAGCCTTTTTTGATTTGAGTTGCAAGGTTTAAATTCCTAACAATATCTCTCAGAGCAAGCCTATATCCAGTCCCTACAAATGGATTGTCTGGATCTGGGTTGATTACAAAGTGCACGATTTCACTTGGGTTGTAGTCGATACCACGATAATTCACGATATAACCAACATCATCACTCTTGAACGATACTTCACTCATAGAGAATGGTCTCAGGTTCAAAATGTAATCATTCACAGGATCATACTCAACATGAAGAACTGAGTTTCCATCACCAAATAACAACAGGTCACGCACAATCTTGAAAATCCAAGTTTTGCGAGTCATATTGTCGCATGGGTTTACATCAATCTTGCGAGCCAGTCCGTCTTTTATTCGGATATCGCCTTTGTCGGTATTCTCCATCAAATGAATGGTCATATTTGATACCATGTCAGCAATCTTATTGACCGCAGCAATTACATCAGGATTTCGAGCCAAAGGCACATAGCTATCACCGTCAATATAAAGCCCAAAATCTGAATGAGCGATAACATTCGTTCCGCTTCGACTCTTACCACGTTTCAAAATTCTATCTAAAAGCCCCATCTTTCCTCACCTCCTTTCTCTAATCAAAGAAGCTCATGACATTCTGATTCTTACCAAGATTAGCAAGAGCCTGAATGCAAGCAAAAACGCTGGCATCGAACAAGTCAATTCTTGCAGTACCACCGTCACCGTCTAATTTCTCATATTGCACAGCATCGTCCACCTTTTCAATTGCTCTAACGTTGCTCACACAGTATTCGTAAGCGTCAGAATGAAGATAGTAAAACTCTTTATTCTTAACTTTGAACTCAATCCGTCTGAACCCCTCTGATTTCAGATAAAAAAGCTGTGGTTGGTCAATCATCTTAAACCGAGCTTGTTTCATCTTCGTCAGAAACTCACGGCCAAACTTCCTATCCATCCCAACAGCAGCAATCTTGAACCCTTTCTCTCTCATCTTGATGAACCATTTAACAATATCATCATAGAGTACGGTCGGAGTATTGCTCATCGTCAGCCAACCATCAGACTGCCAGCCAAAGAGTGGAATCCCGTCATCATTGGCTTTCTTTTGAGCGTTGACACGAGGAAAGAAAGCGTGTGTGATGCAAATATCAACATCTTTCTCACCATCATGGTAAACCCCATAAAGAGCAGCAGCGGTCAAATCATGCAACCTTGACAAGTCAGCTCCACCATACCACTGGATAGGCAAGCGTGCCAGTTCTTCCAAAGTCCAATCGTAACAACTGTCTGAAGCAATAAATTCATCAGGATTGAAATAAGCGTTCATTGAGTTTGTAAAGACATTCAAAGTCTTGTTAAAAAACTCATTCCTAGTCTGTGGATCGTTCATAGCCTGCTCAGCTTCTTCTCTCAGAGCCTTGAGCGATACCGTCACACCCCACGAAGGATTGGCTTTTTTAAGAACATTCTCGTCCAGATAATCGCCCACGTCTCCATCAGTCGTCTGGTCAGCTTTGCAGATAAACATGAACAAGGAATCATCCTTGACCAATTGTTTAAGAACCTTTTGACAATATTTCAGACGGTTAGCAAGGAAACCAGTAGGAATATCACCAGCCGTAGAGATAACAAAAAGCATACTGTTTCGGTATGCTGACATTGTTTTCTTCATAAGACCGTACTTCTTGCTGTTTCTCATCGTGTGAGCTTCGTCTAGGATAATTACGTTACCGTTCAATGAGTCCAAACGGCTTTCATCGTTGGCCAGTGCCTGAATAAAGAAAGAACCCTCGATACCAAAATTAGCAGTGATTGAGTGCTCCTGGTTGTTATCCTTGATACGAATGTTCTTGTCATTCCATCGCTCTACATTGAATTTTAAGAATCCAAAGGCTTCCATAGCTTGCTTGACCGAGTTGGCCACGATGTAGCATTTGAACCGCTATCCGTGTCTAATATCTGATAAGCAAGTGCGATTGCAGCAGTAAACGAAGTCTTTCCATTCTTCCGAGCAAGCATGATAAGCGCTTCTTTGAACCTGCGCTCGTTTGACCCTTTGTAGTAAAATCCAAATAGATTAACAACTACAAAGTGTTGCCATGGTTGCAAAAGTAATGGCTTGTTACGGATAGACACCGCAAACATATCATCACCCTGCTGATGGACTATCGTATTCTCGATGAAGTGAACAACAAAATCAACGATTTCCTCATCCATTTCAAACTCAGGATTTTCAAGATCACGCAAGAAACGTTCAGCTGCAAGAATGTTCTCCTCACAATGTTCCTCTCTGTGAGATATGACGTGCTGAGCATACTCTTTCGCTTTGCCAAGATTACCCATTGCCCGTCACTCGCTTCTTCTTGATTTCGTTCTTGAACTTCAGGACCTCAGTAAGAACTGAATCACCTTCTTGTTCTACTACCTCACCGAGTGATTTCGGGTTCATCATCAACTGATTAGAGTAGCTGAGAATGTCTTTCCTCAAAATTTCCATCGCTGTCAAGATTGGAACTTTACGTTCGTTTTCAGCACCAGCCTTATTGACGTAGGTGTCTGTTACTGGATAACCCATGTCAGCATAATCTTGAGCAAGTTTCTGATACTGATAGAGCATCCCTGCAAAAATATCAATGATCATTTCGAACTCTTTACGATAAGTGCCCAAGTCTTTCATCTGCTTGACCACTTTTGATTTAATCGACTTTGCTGTAATTGGTTTAGCCAAAAACTACCTCCTTTCGTCAAAATCGCTTAGTTTTTACCCCCTTTTTGTTTGAAGGCCCCCGACTTGGAAAAAGTTCCCTTCACCGGTACCCTACTGGACAAAATGATTTTTTAAAAAGAGGGGGGGACTAAAAATTTTCATTTTTCATTTTTGAAAAAATTTAAAAATTCTTTTTTTCTCTTTTTCTGCCAGTACAAGCCTTGGTTGATTATTCTATCGTTCACTCTATCATGAAACGTATTGTGTTTCTTATTCGTCAACGGCAAACAATTCCATTCAACGAATTCAAGTTCAGGATATTCAGATACAGGAAAGATATGGTGAACCATTTCTGCTTGAACAGAAATTCCGTAACGCAAACTTTCTTGACAAAGATAATCATGCTTACGCATTATCCTATCACGGAACTTCTCCCACTTCTTAGATCTCAAGGATGGTCTGATAGGTTTGTTATACATCTCAAACCTCCTTTCTCAATGCAAAAGGGACAGGCCTTTGACCTATCCCATCTCATACAAGAAATCTATGCTACCATAATAAACTCTTTTTCGTGAGACTTCAAGATGCCTTTTGTCTCATTCTTAAAAATTATTCAGGATGGTCTGGTAGGTTAAAACGTTTTGAAGTAAACTCTAAAACTCCAGGATCTGTGCTTGTGGTTATTTCTGATTCTGGGATTATAGAGATTTTTGTTGTAGAATCTTCAACTATTTCTTTTTCCCAATCTACAAGGATGAATGTACGAGCTGGTCCGAACTCGCTTGGAATGACATTGTACCCAATTATTTTGAAATTTATTTCCGGATTGTTTTTTATATCTTTGTTTAGTTTATCAACTGCTCTAGATTCAAACAACATATCGCAATATTCTTTAATCATGTTATACTCCTTTTTCTAGGTTGTTTTATCCCTCACTTTCACATATCTTATATTTTGTTAAACTCACTCTAAATCTCAAACCCTTACTAGGCATGGGTTTTAAAGAGTTTCATTTTTTCAGTTTATGCTTAACTCATTATGTGAAAGTAATATCTAAAAAAATTAAATGACAAAGTTCCGTAAAGCATCATCAAGCTCTGCTTGTTCTATTCCTATGTATCTCAAGGTTATTGCAGGTGATGAGTGATTGAACATTTTCTGTAATGTTCCTACGTCCTTTGTCTTGTTGTAATATTTATAGCCGAACGTCTTGCGCATTGTGTGTGTGCCAACATTATCAATGCCAAGTTCTTCAGCTGCTTCATGTATAATTTGATAGGCTCGCTCACGAGTGATTGCTTTATTCTGACCTTGCCTACTCTTGAATAAGAAATGATGAAATGGTTTGTCCTCGACATATCTCCTCATTTCTTTCTTGAGTTCTTTTGTCATCCGTCTTGTTATCTGCTTGCCAGTCTTCCGTTCTCTTAGTTTGATGTGCCAGCCTTGAACATCTTTAACTTTCAAGGTAAGTATATCTCCGACTCGCAAACCAGTATTCAGGCCTGTAATGAATAGCATATAATACATCTCATTCCACTCTTTGAGATAATCTTTCATTGCCTGAATGTCGTCATTATCTTTTATCGGCGATACAAATTCCATATTCTACCTCCTTTCCCAAAACAAAAAGCCAGCATTTGCTGACTCTTGACGATACTTCTGTTGGACAACTTTTCTGACTAGAATTAAGGATGACTCCTAAAGTGTGATGTGTGTTTTTGTTTCAGAAGTTCATGCTATCATAATAAACCTTTTTTTGTGAGACTTCAAGATGTCTTTTGTCTCATGTTTATTTATAGCTCACCTTTCAAATAGCGTACTGCTCTAGGATAATCCTTCTACGTCGATAGATTGTAGCTTTGCTCATGAATTTCTGTTCTGCTATTTCTTCCCATCTCAGTTGAGGATATCTCCAGCGCAGATTAAAGATTTCCTTATCCTCATCAACTAGATTGATCAGGAGTTTGTTAATAATAGCTTTGAACCCTTCGAGAAATTTTAAGGTTGGATCATCCGCTATTCTGATTGCAATGGTTTCGGTAGGTTTGCTTATTCCTACGCTGGGCCCACTTTGAGAATCTGGATTTCGAGTTTCTAGTTCTAGCCTTCTCAAATCTATTGTCCGTTGAATGTTTTGAAATTTAAAAAGTTCTCTATCTAATGTTTTGAGGTCTTCGTCGCTTAATTTCTTCAATTCCTACCCCCTCGATATCTTCGTGACTGCTTCCACTTGATAATCTTACCATCGTTATTGTTGTTGAAATAATCTGGCAATCTTGCTGTTGGACTTTCTTTATAGACAACTTTCTCAACGACCTGGACTCCAGGCATCATTTCATCATCTATCCACCCAACAAGCCACGCAGGGTTTACATCATAGGTTTTAGCAATCATTTCAATTTGCTTAATGGACGGATATCCACCTCGCTCGTACAAATGAATTGTGTTTTGGGAGACACCTGTATCTCTGGCCATATCTTTGACAGATATACATAGGTCCTCTCTAAGTTCTTTCAATCTTAGCTTCATCTTGCTCTCCATTTCCTAGTATTAGCCTTTATGAACTCAGCCTGCTCTTGCATCTGCTTCCATTCGTAATCCATGATAATTTCAAGTTGATTATTACAAAGGGCTTTTAAGAAATCATTTTGAGCTTCTAGTTTCTCAATATCCTTATAGGCCCTTTCATACAGTTCATCTTCCAGAAATCTAATGCGCTCTGCCATTGCTTCCTGAATGATGATGTAATTTGGTTTCTTGTACTTTGTCATTACAATCTTACCTCATCTCCTACTTTAAGAGATTCATAGTTTGTTTGAGTAACTACGAATATTCCGTAATTTTGTACTGTGATAGTGTGCATGTCGCCAATCTTCTCCTTTTGTAAGACTCTGCCTTTGATTTCTGCGCCTTGATTGTCAGCTTTATAAACGACAATCGGACGCTTTGCTTCTAGTTCTTTAATGTGGATACTCTGCCAGATGTTCAACCCAGCAGATAGAAGAATCCAGATTGCGATAAAACGTTTCATTCTGTAACCTCATTTCTTCCATCTCTTACTTTTTGCAAATAATATTTATATATTTCATTGTAAGCATGTTCATTTACTAACTTTTCAAGTGCTTTATTGACCACTTCTGATATGCTTCTATAACCACCATATTCTTTGATGGCTTCGACATGGTCATACATATCTTTTGTAAGCGTTGCTTGTATCTTTCTAGGCATCACTCAACCTCCAAGACTTCAAACAAAGGACTGTTGAATACTTCACCAAAACCAGCTTCTTCTAGTTCTTTGCGGGTGTGTGCTGTACGGTATTCTTTAGTTTCTTCCTTTTCACTAAAAAGCCATTCACGACAAGACTTAAAGTAGTTAAGGTACTTATATTCTTCGCTTAAACATTTTATTTTCACGAAAAATTTCTTCTCTTCCTCGACCTCGTAGCCGAATTGGTGCATGTTTACGAGGGTTTGAAATGGTTTTGTGCTAGCGTTTAGAAACCACCTATCAAATTCATTAAGTTTAGCACCGTCAAAAATCGATGAAATATTAATGATATATCTAAATAAATTCCCTTCAAAATCATCCTTATTCTCTTCATACCAATCCGCCACAAACTGATGTACTTTGACTTTATTCAATTCTTGTCGAATCTTATCAGCATCTTTCAATTGATTACCAACCCACGCTCCCTCAAGTTTACCTTGCTCGTAACCACTGCGATATTTCATTGAACCGTAGTCGTCCCCTAATTCTTTAAGAATGTCATTAAGCCATCTGGTTTGAGTTGTTGGATCAAACCCTCTAATTCGACGAACGACATCTTTTAATTTGAACGGCAACGGTTCTGGTTCGTCTAAAGACCGTAAGTCTTTCAAAACCAAATCAACCGAAGTCAATTTCTTCTTGCTAGCTTTAAATTTTTCATAGCGTTCAATTAGTCCCTGTATGTTCATTCTCTATCTCCTTAATACCCTCACAAGAACAAACTAGCTAGCCATATCAAGAATGCACATGTAATGATTTTCGAAATACTGCTCTTTATCGCATACGAATAATCCTTTTCAGATTCTTTTTTGCTAGATGATACAGGCCAAATGAAAGATAGTAGCGCATCCATCCCTAGTGCTTGCCAAACTGTAATTTTTCCAACTGGAACAATTGTTGTGATAATCTCATTCCATCCATACTGAACCACAAATGGCGATACAACGATTACAAATACAGCACCTAAAACAATACCTAGTCTTTCATTTTATAAATCCTCCTCTTTAACAAACACCCCGTCAATCATCTTACCTTTGCGGTCCTTAATGACTTCATAGGCTTCTTCTAAACAACTTTCAGCTGTAGTGCCATTGCAAAATGAAACCGTACTAATCACGCTATCAAGAAACATCAAGTCTGCTTTGATTAACGGAATCTGTGTCTCATTGTGACAGACATGAGCGTATAGCTTCTGAGCGATATTACCCAGACTAGAAACCATCAGCAGCAATTCAAGTTCCTGTTGATTTGCTGAAATCTGAGCACCGTTCTTGATCTGTTGATCAAGTCCAATCAAAACTACCTGGATGTCTCCGAGCGCATCATAAATCAGTTCAGATTTATCCTTTGCAATGCCCTCAAATAGTTCTCCTGACTCTTCCATGAGCTTCAAGAACTGTTTGACCGGATTTGCTTCATGTAAGTTACGGTCAACAAACCATTGTTGAACCTTGTTTTCTAATTCTGTGTTGTTCATATTCTTCTCCTTAAAATAATTTTATTTGCTTCTCATAAGTATCAAGTCTCTGTTTGGCAAGGTTAAAGATTCTTTTGTCAAGCTCGCAACCGACATACTCAAAACCTAACTCCTGACAAGCAATCAAGCTACTTGCTGAACCGACATGAGTATCAAGAATCTTATCTCCAGCTTTTGCGTAGTTTTGCAGCAACCAAAGATAAAGATTGATGGGTTTTTGAGTTGGATGAATTCTAACCTCATTCAAAGCCTTGTTTCCTTGCTGGATATGTCCTTCAGATATTGACTTCCCTTGCATCATACCGTTCCACATATAGCGAAACATCCGTGTACTATCATGTAAACTGCAGTACGCTATCTCACAATCTGAGAAACTTGACTGGCCATTAACTTTATCCCACACAATTCGACCAGGCCCAAAAGAGTAGTTGAAGTAGTTCACACCCCAAATGATTTGATTTTTTGAAACTCTAAAAAGTTCATCAAAATAATCTCCATTTGGAATTTGCCACTCTGAGGTTTCGCCATACAGTCTGCTTACACCTATTGGACTGACTTTTCGTCCGTAAAATTTTCTTTTTTCTGGTCCGGAAAAATACGGTGGATCAACAATAGCTAAATCAAAATAGTTTTCAGGATATCTTTTCATGACGTCCATGCAATCTTCGTTAAGAAATAATTTCAAGTCATCACCTCATTCCAATTCCTTTGCTATTGCAGCGATAACATTGACTGTCACGCTATTTCCTGCTTGTTTGTATAATTGACTATTGCTATTTACTTCTTGAGCTTTGTCAAATGCCCAGTCAGGAAAGCCTTGTAATCTCCAACACTCACGAGGTGTTAGCTTGCGAATACGATAGCCAAAAGATAAATGGTTATTTTCGTGATAGCTATTACTTGTCAGAGTAGGAGCTATTTCATGCACTCCACCTTGATTATAGCCATGACCACGCTGAATGATTTTAGGTTCAAGACCTTCGCCTTGATATGCTCTGATTGTTGGTGCGATACCGTCTGTTTCATAAACCACACCGCATTGATTAAAATTTGGCTGCAATACTCCAAATTGTTTTATAGTATTACTTTTTATGGCTATCTTTTGCCCCTCTCCCTTGTTTGTGGTTAGTGTAGGAGCTAGTCCGTCAGCTTGATAGACTTCCCCGTTCATCCCGTTGCCAGATGGGTTTACATTGCCAATTTTCACGACTGATTTGTTACTAATTGACTGACTTTGTCCACTGAGAGGAAAAATTCTTCTGGTACATTCTCCTCTAAAATGTCCGATAATGAACACACGTTCGCGATTTTGGGGGACTCCAAAATCCTTGCTGTTAAGCACTTGCCATTCCACATCGTACCCCAGCTCATCCAAGGTTGAGATAATGGTCTCGAATGTAATTCCGTTTTCGTGATTGAGGAGTCCTTTGACATTCTCAAGGAATAGATATTGAGGTCTGAGAATAGATGCGAACCTAGCAATTTCAAAGAACAAAGTTCCTCGTGTATCTTCAAAACCTCGTCTGTTTCCTGCAATTGAGAAAGCCTGGCACGGAAATCCTCCACAGATAGCGTCCACACATCCGATTCTTCGAATAGACTCATCTGTGACTCTTGTAATGTCATGTAATTCAATTTCTCCCTTCGTGTCGTGTATAGCTTTATAACTGGCTCTTGCGAATTTATCAATCTCACAAAAACCTATACATTCATGCCCTGCCGATTCCATTCCTAAACGGAATCCACCAATGCCAGCGAATAAATCCAAAAATTTCATCTGTTTATCCAAAAAATGCGACTGCCTTTGTGAATTTGGCTAAATACGGGCAGCCGCTCGTCCAAGGTCACATAACCTTTACTGACACATTCCTAGCTCGCTTTTAACGTGGTTCGCGGCACGTTGATTTTGTCGCTAAGTAATAGCAATCTACTGCACCATAATCAAACCTCACATCGTCTTTCCCGATGTATTTTTTTAATTTTGGTCTGGTAATACCTGAGAAAGCCCACTGATGGTCTTTCATCCGTTCGATAAGTTCATCCACATTGTTGAAATCACCAAGAAAAAACTTGCAATGCCCATTGTAGACGAAGTAAAGTTTTAATAACAATGTGTACCACCTCTCTAAAAGTAATCTTTCCTTTTGTTTTTCAAGTCATTAAATACCATCAGATGATCATTGTCTACACCCTTCATCAACCGACTCATAAACGGCCGACCATATCGCTTCTGAATTTCTTGCGCAGTCAGATTAGTCGTGATAACCGTGTTAGCCCTTTTGTTGAGAATGTTATAAAGAATACTAAAGGACCACTCACTGTCCTTCTCCATCCCAAGATCATCCAAGACCAAAAACTTTGCACTAGCAATTTTATTGACCAAGAACTCTTCCTGACTAAAATCAGCTTTAATCTTCATCAGCAAGTCTGTGACATTGATAAAGATAGCAATTTCTTTTGTAGTCTCTGATAAAGCTTTCATCATTGCAAAAGCAAGATGACTTTTACCTGTTCCGGCTTCTCCTTGAAAAACAACATTGTTTCTGGCACCTTCAGACCACTCTCGACAAATCCTTTTTGCAAAAGCTAGCTTTTCCGCTTCTTTTTCAGTGGGTGTGTCAAAGTTATCGAGAGTAGCATTTTTCAGTACATCATCATAGAGAGAGAATCTCTCAAGATAGAACTTCCGCTCTCGTTCATGCTCAGCATCAGCCAACTTATTGACCTTTATTTGATTCTCTGCATGGATCCGTTCCGATTCACATAAGCGACAAAGGACATCATTTGTCCGGAGGATTTTAATTAATGGAATTCCATGCTTTTCGCAAATTTCAGCCTGTTGTTCAGTATTTCTATGGTAAGATAAGGCCATCTCCTCGAGTGCATCAGTTACCATGATAGCTTACCCCCACAAGCTTTCCAGCTGGCCATATCTGACAAGCAAGCAGTGGCAGTAGAAAGAGATTGTTTTGCAAGCAGTGACTTCTTTTCCTCGCTTATCGGATAAAAGTCATCTTCAAATTGCTCGATAAGTTCTAAAATCCCCATTCGTCTGTCGCCTCCTTGCCTGATTTTTTTTCTTGATGTTGTTTTTGAGATTGTTGAACCTGTTCAACTGTTGTAACCTGATTCAGCTGCCAATTTCTTAAAATTCCACCAATGTACTTGATGTTAGGCTTACCTAAATTAATAGCTATCTTCAATGCTTCTTTTACTAAATCGACATCATTTTCGTTCAAAAGATGATTGATTTCCTCAATCTCAAAACCTGATAGCAATCTACGGAACTCAGATTGGAATAATTCAAGAATATTTTCGTTACTACTAGTAGTAGTTATACTCTTATCTTTATCTAATCTATTCTCAGTCTTATCTCCTTCTTCTTCTAGTGCGTTACCGTCCGTTACTGTAACGTTACATGTAACGTTACCAAGAGCAAGATTTTTCTGCTTCTCTCGGTGTCTTGCCACACGATTCCGTGTTTGTTCCTTGATTTTTTCCATGCCATCAATATTTTGATGTTTTTCCCAATTTGGCAAAGTAATGACACCGTCAATAATCTCAATCATCCCAAATTGCTCAAAGACTCCCAGGGCCATTCTGACAGTATTTAGAGGCCTTTGAAAAATTGTAGCAAGCATTTCATCAGTGTAATGAACCTTATCTGACATCATCAAAAGCCCGTTGCGATTATGTTTGCCAGCGAGAGCTAGGATTTTAAACCATATAACTAAAATGGCATCATGGTCTGGTAGTGCATCAATAAGACGTATTTTTTCATCGTCAAAAATGTCAGTCGTAATCTTAATCCATTTGATTTCAGACATTACTCCCCTCCATTTCTCTACTAATCCACAAATGTTTCTTTTCGTGTCACGGGATCAATGTCAACACGTCGCCCTGTTTTAAAGTCGATAAATCCTTTTTTTCAACTTGTGGCGCTTGAAATTGGATCTTCTTCGATCTCATGGCCATTTTTTAAGCTTGATATTCATCATTAGTGATTCAATCAATACCACTGATACTACTGTGCCTACTGCGATAATTTGTAAATTGTTCATGTTTTTTTTATCCTCTTTTTTTTGTGTTATAATAAAATCAAATAATTTTTGCTAAGACCTTGTCCAGAAGCCTTTTAGTAAAGTTATTATAGTTGATTTGAGAGCCATTCTTTGATGGCTCTTTTTGACCATTTCTTACCAGGTAATTCCTTTGGAAATCCCTTTAAATAACGATAATTATCTGAAAATGTGGCATACTTAATTCCTAGAAATTCGCAGGTAGTGTTCACATCCATCAACTCTGGATAGTGATCACTATCTTTTTCTATTTCGACTAGCCTTGTGATTGTGTCCTTGATAATGGACTTAATCCATTCAGATAGTGAAAGTAGAACATTGTCCATCTTCTTCCCCTCCTACACTTCATCAAGTGAGTTCAATTTCATGATTTTCATCTTGGTATTGGTGCTTGGCTCCCAAGTCATCCAATAAGCCAGGGCTGCGTCTGCGAATTTTTTCGGTAGCAAGTCATAGCGACTGATATTGAAATGATCTTTGAAATCAATCTCTGCTTGCCTGAAGACAGATTGAGCGAAAATCTTATCCGCATAAGCTGGACTATCAATACCACCAAGACAAGCCACAACCCGAGCTTTGCGCTTCTTCAGTAGCGACTGAGCATAGCTTGGGTGAATTGGTTGCTCACTCTTGAGGTAGTCGATATCTTCCAGCATGGTCGCCTGTTGCTTCCGAAGTTCTTTCTGTCCAGTAAATAGGGCGATAAATGCATCTTCGTCTAAATCTTCCCGGATAAAACCGCCTTGTCTTCGAATAGCTGGTAAGACCTCTGAAGTCACCCAACGTTTAAACTCTTTCGCTTGAGGTAATTTGCTGGATAAGATAAGAGAGTAGAGCCCAGATTCATTGATGATGATAGTTTCTTGAACCCTTCCTAAATTATCTGTGAGGCCCTGTTTTAGGGCGTCATCTTCATCAACATGAAGAGCAATCGCATTTCTAGCCTTGCTATATCCTAGGATGTCTGCAACATCTTTCCCAACGAACCAAGGCTCGTCATCAATTGTCAAAGTACGGACTTCTTGCCCATGAAAATTAAAAATTTCGTTCATATTTGCTACTTTCTCTGTTAATAGGAATCTTTAAAGTTACCGTTTTGGTGACTTTCTTGGTAAAAAAATATCTTGCAAAGGTTTATCAAAAAAAGCTACGCAAGAAAAACATTTCATCCTGAGTAAAAGCTCTCTGTCCCTTCTCTTTCTGACGATATGCCGTTTCAGAAATGCCAAGTTTTTGAGCTAATTCTTTCTGTGTAATGCCTTTTTCTTTTCTTAGTTGATACAAATAAATTTGCACGTTCCTACCTCCTTATCTTAATTCATCTATGCTGATTTCCAACGCATCAGCAATTTTGCATATGTTCGGCCAAGAAAGGTATTTCACCTTTCCGCTTTTCAAATCAGAAAAGAAACTACGGTTGACTCCAGACATCTTAGATAATTGATAACCATTCAAATTTCTTTCCTGCATTATTCGGTTTAATTGTTCCCACATTTTTACACCTCGGACACTATATGTCGTTAAACAAATATATTTAATTAACAACATGTTGTGTTTTTCTGTTGCTCATGTTATAATCATTATTGACTAAGACCTCTCACCATTTTAGTCAAAATCTAAACAGAAAGGAGATTTAATATGGATTCTAATAAATTTATGGAAGTTGTCTCAAAACACATAGATCAAAATTTTAATTCAAACAATCAACTAGTAGACTACGTTGTAACTGAATTAAATTCGTTAGATCTCGGCATCAATACTGAACAAGCTCAACATATTGTCAACATTATTGAATATGTGTCAAAATCAACTTCTAAAGCACCATTGTTACTTTAGTAAATTCCATGCTAGAACTTGGACTTCTAAAGAGCGACAACTAATTTTATTTGCATCCAAAGTTGTTGTCAGACTTTTTGAATCTATCAGTATATTTTTAACTAACTCAGGGTCTGCCTTTATCAAGGTATGCCCTTTTTTTCTACTATACGGATACCGTCTTGGTCTCATTGTCCTACTCCTTTCTCTATTATTTTCGCTCTATGAGCAACAGCCTGCCAGAGAGTCGAACCCTGGTGCTACCGATCAGGCTACATTCATTTTGTCCAGCATTCCTGCGAACGCTGCATCGAAACGAATATCATCGATTTCGTCTTGAGTGAAGCCAGCATCAAGAAGGTAACGCTCTTGACGTTCGATCTCTTCTGCCAACTCTGTCCATCCGAAAGCGAACTGACGACAGTTGTTCCAGAATGATTCAAGCTGACCATAGAGGAAACGTTCCTCGTATGTGTTTTGAAGCAAGGTTTCTGCAACCACTGCTTTGAAGATGTTGATGGCTTTCTCGTTTAATGTGTTCATGTTGTTTCCCTCCGGTTTATTTTGCTCTTGGATCAATAACTAGGAGGGGAATTGCGCCCCTCTACGCTACCCTAGTTTCTTTAGCTTCTTCAATCTTTTCAAGAACTAAGATTGTAAGAGCCATTTCCTGAAAATCTTTGTCGTCAAATCCGATAACGTCTCCGTAAACTCTGATGGCCGTCAGTAGTGTGTTGTACAATTCGTACATATCATCTGACGATAGTTTTTCACGATCCAGGATTTCTCCTAATTTAAGTGAGCGTTCTCTGCGATTCTTAACTTGTAAGATTTCTTTTGCTAGTGCGATTTGTTCTTGTGTTGTAAATTCTTTAGTCATGTTTTTTCTCCTGCTTATTTTGTTATTTCCTTAAGCTTGATTTAATTATATCACCATTTTGGTGACTTGTCAACAGTATTTTAATTAAAAAATAAAAAAAGTTGCGTTTTCGGTGACTTTTTTATATAATCTACTTATAGAATTACTAAAATTGAGGTACGGAACATGGATTTGAAAAAATATATTGGAAACCAAATTAAAACTTTTCGAAAATCAGCCGGTTTTACTCAAGATGAACTTGCTAAAAGATTGAATACTACTAAACAAACTATTAGTAGATATGAAAAAGGAGATAGGAAAGCCAATCAAGACATGCTCTTTGAGCTTTGCGATATTTTCGGTGTCTCAATAGATGATTTTTTCCCTTCTCAAAATGAGGCTCTTCAAGCCCCTACCACATCCCCAATCCAAACCATCTACGACCAGTTAGAAGATGATAGACAAAAGAAGGTAGTAACCTATGCAGAGAGGCAACTGAACGAGCAAAACGAAGAAAAAACGAAGAAAAAACGAAGATAAACGAAGTATCAGAAGTCATTCAGCTTTATAGTTACGACTACTACGACCACCCAGCTTCTGCGGGTACAGGCCAGTATTTGAACGATGTACGAGTGGAACGGATTGAGTTGCCAGTGGATGTTGATGCCGACTTTGTTATTCCAATCAAGGGTGACTCCATGGAGCCTGACTATCACGACGGCGACCTGGTATTCATTCAGACCAGCGTGGACTTAAATAACGGCGTTATTGGAGTGTTCAACTATAACGGCGATGCTTACATCAAGCAGCTAGTGATTGACAAAGAACAGGCATACCTACATAGCCTAAATTCTGCGTACAAGGATATGCCAATCACACCAGAGACGGACTTCCGAATTATCGGCGAAGTCGTGGATTTGTATAGAGAGGGATAATATGAGTAGTGAAAGCAGACCAATGGAAGTGATTAAACACAACCTAGATTGTCAATGTTATAGACGAAGAGAGTGGATTAGAGTCAATGATAAGTGGCATGCTATCGAGTTTTCGGTAGACGATCCAAACGAACCTCCTATGACCGAAGAAGAAAAAGTCAACGTAGCCTTAATTATTCAACAACACTTATCAAAAAAATCCGAATAACAAAAGACTCTATAAAGACGCTCTGAAGAGCCTTGACGACCCCACAGAGTTTGATTACCTCAAATTCATGTCCTA